>Ga0207433_10002976_pt1 | contig 33425 bp, 27 predicted proteins | sample YelNatPaOPGAMG01_FD_187559 | JGI IMG/M metagenome (GOLD analysis project Ga0207433, IMG submission 187559) | Hot spring thermophilic microbial communities from Obsidian Pool, Yellowstone National Park, USA - OP-RAMG-01 (SPAdes) (version 3) | ecosystem: Environmental > Aquatic > Thermal springs... | reverse complement strand
CCCCAATAACTAAAAACACAAAAGAGGGGCAAAATTACTTTTTTTGCAATGACAAGATTGTGTTTTGTGGAAACAGTTTTCCTTTCCATAATACAATAATTTTAATTTTTAAAAAGAATTTGTCAAGGGGGAAATTTTTTAAATTGAAAAAATTTTTGTATAATTTATTTAAAATATTGATGGAACCCTTTGAATTAAAAACAGAAAAAGTAAGAGTAAGGTTTGCTCCTTCTCCTACGGGACATTTCCATATTGGAGGCGCAAGAACCGCTCTTTTCAATTATCTTTTTGCAAGAAAGTATCAAGGAAGTTTTGTTTTAAGAATAGAAGATACAGATTTGGAAAGGTCCAAAAGAGAATACGAAAAAGAAATAATTGAAAGCTTGAAATGGTTAAAAATAGAATGGGACGAAGGTCCCGACATTGGAGGAAATTTTGGCCCTTATAGACAATCTGAAAGAAAAGAAATTTATTCAAAATATTTAAAAAAACTTTTAGAAGAAGGAAGGGCCTACTTTTGTTTTTGTAAAAAAGAAGATTTAGAAGCTCAAAAACAATACTTCCTTTCAATAGGGCAACCTCCAAAATATAATGGAAAATGTAGAAATTTATCAAAAGAGGAAGTAAAAAAACGTTTAAAAGAAGGGGAAAGTTTTGTAATTCGCTTTAAGGTTTTTCCTCAAAAAATAGTTTTTGAAGATTTAATAAGAGGAAAAATAGAATTTGATGGAAGTTTGATTGAAGATTTTGTTATTTCTAAGGGTTTTGATTCTTTTTTATACAATTTTACTTGTGTCGTGGATGATTTTGAAATGAAAATCACCCACGTAATTAGAGGAGAAGATCATATCTCCAACACTCCAAAACAAATTCTTTTACAAGAAGCTTTGGGGTTCAACACTCCAAAATATTTACATTTACCTTTAATTTTGGGCGTAGATAGAGCAAAGCTTTCCAAAAGACACGGGGCGATGTCAGTTTTAGAATATAAAAAAGCAGGATATTTACCCGAAGCTTTGATTAATTTTGTTGCGTTCTTGGGGTGGTCACCAAAATCAGAAAGACAAATTTTTGGCTTGACATCTTTAATAAAGGAATTTTCAATAGAGAGAATCCAGAAATCAGGAGCAGTTTTTAATGTCCAAAAATTAGATTTCCTTAATAATTTTTACATTCGGCAAAAAAGTCCGAACGAATTGGCTGAGCTTTGTTCTCCATATTTAATAGAAGCTGGACTTTTAGAGGTTACATTAAAAGAAGAAAGAAACCCTCCTGTGATTGGAGCCACAGAAATCTTCCCAAATTTTATTGTAAAAGAAACTGGAGAAGTTTTGGAATGGAAAAAATTAGAAAAAATTTGCCTTCTTTTTCAAGAAAGGATGAAAAAACTTTCTGAAATTTCATTTTTGGCTGATTTTTTCTTTAAAAAAGATTTGATTTTTGATAAAGAACTTTTAAAATGGAAAAATCAAACTGAGGAAGAAGTAAAAAAAGCTCTTTTTACAATAAAAGATGCTCTGAGTAAAATTAAAGAAAAAGAGTGGAACAAAGAAAAAATTTTAGAAATTTTAATGGAAAGAGCTCAAAAATTTTCAATAGAAATTAAAAGAGAACCTGGAGATAGAGGGTATTTGTTTTGGCCCTTTAGAGTAGCTTTGACCGGTAAAGAAGCTTCTCCACCGCCCCAAGAAATTGCGGAAATTTTGGGTAAAAAAGAAACTTTAAAAAGAATAGAAAACTCAATTAAAATGTTAAAATGAAATTTAAAGATTTTTTTTCTTTGATTTTAATTTTTTATCTTTTGAATTTTTCATTGGTTTTTTCTAGCGGATTTTTTCCTTCAACATCGAATGAATCAGAAAAATTTTCTTTTGATTACTTTAAAAAATCCTCTGATTATTTTGTAAAAACTTTAGACAGAATTTTGGAAAACAGTAAAAACGTGTGGAATTTCTTTTATTCTCATTTTTTTCAAAAAATTTATTTTTCAGTGAAAAAAGAACTAGAAAAAAGAAAATCTATAGTAAAAAAGGAGTTTGAAAAAGAAAAACTAGAAACAGAAAAAGAATTTAAAAAATGGTTGGGTTCTGTTTTAAACACAATTCAAATAGAATTAAAAAAGAAATAATTTAATTTTTAAAAAATTTTTTTCTTTTTAAAGAGAAAAAATAAAATTGCTATTAATAATATAATTAAAGTTGCGATTAAAGTAAATTTAAATTTATTGTCTTTAAATAAAACGTATTCGTTAAGCGAGCCTTTCAGTTTTGATTTCTCAATTAACTCAATATCGTCTATTTTTCTTGGGAAAAGTATAAACTGATTATTAATTTTTCTTAAAATTCCTGCAACCTGAATTAAATCTCCTTTTTTAAAGGTTTTGTTCTTTTTAATCTCTTCTATTAAAAATATTGGAATTTCTTTTTTGCTTCCTTTCAACCAAACAAAGCTTTCTTTTGTTTCTGTAACCTCTCCCTCAGTTTTTATTAATCCTGACAAAAATCCTTCATTAATTTCTTCAATTTTTAATTCTTTTGGCGTGGGTGGGTTTTTATGTCCTAAAATTTTAATATCTTTATCCGAAATCACTTCAATTCCTTTTTCTCCTTCCTCTTCAAAAACTTCTCCTAAAATTTCTAATTCATCCCCAATTTTAATTTCTGGAATTTCTTTGAAATCTAATTTTACTTTAACCCCAGAACCAGATAAATAAAATATATTCTCTTTAAAAACACCAGGCTCTACAGAAACAATTCCCTTTGCTTTTACTTTTTCTTTGGGATTTAAGTTTTTAATTTCTTCTAAATTTACTTTTTTTACTGAAAAATTTTCTTTTTCTTTTGTTCCCTCTCCAATTTCTTCATTGTTTTCTACTAAAAACTCATTTTCTTTTCCGGGTGTTACTATTTTTGTCCAAACCATTTCTCCGTTTTCTTTTCTTGATAAAGAAAAATTTTCTGGAGCTTTTAAGTAAAAAACTTTGTCTATAAGATTTTTGTCTGTATCTAAAAATTCTATTTCGTCTTCGTCGTTGTTTAAAGAAATTTTGGTTTCATCCTTCCAGAAAACTAAAAAACTTTTTGGTAGAATTTTTGTCCCTTGTTTAATTTTGTATCCTTTTTCGGTTTTATCTTTTAAAATAAAATTCGAAATATCGATTTCCTCGTTAGACAAGTTTAAAATTTCAATAAATTCTTGGTCGTCTTTTCCTTTTGGATTTGGGAAAATTTCGGAAATGAAAAGTTTTTTAAAAGCCTCACTATAATAACTTTTTTCTTCGCTTTCTTTTTTAATTACTTCAATTTTAACGCTGGTTGTATCAAAAGCCCCTCTTTCGTCTTCAACTTTTAGAGTAACCTTGTATTTTTTTGGTTCCCAAAAAGAATGTGAAACATAAACTCCCTCTTTTTTATTTCCGTCTCCAAAATCCCAAAAAAATTTTATATTGTCGCCATCAGGGTCAAAAGAATCTGAACCATCAAAATAAATTTCTTCTCCCGATAAAATTTTTTCTTTTTCTATAAAAATTTGAGCTTTTGGTTTTTGATTTGGTCTTTTTATTTCATTTTCTTTCCCTGGTGTTAAAATTTCTGTCCACTCAAACTCTCCCTTATTGTTTCTAGAAAAACTAACATCCTCTAAAACCTCCTCTGAATAACAAACAGAATCTATCAATGTCCCATCCGGTTGGAAAAGTTTGACACAGTCTCCGTTTGAATTGTTTAAAGCGATCTTTGATTCTTTTCTAAAAATTAATAAAAATCCATTTTTTGGAATTTTAGAAGAAATTTTAAATTTTCTATTGCTTGAATCTTGTAAATACCAATTTAAAAGGTCTACGTCAAAATTGTTTAAATTTTTAAGTTCGATAAATTCTTTTTCAGAATCATCTCCTTTGGGATTGGCCAAAATTTCGTTAATAACAATACCGGAAACAAAATTTTTAGAATTTAAGATTTGGTTTGGAGACCCTTTGGTAGGATTTGCTACTTTAAAATCTAGATTATCTTCGTCTGTATCTTTTCCGTCAATAATTCTTGCTATTGAATAAGGATCCTTTGTAGTGGTAGCATTATCTGTTAAATTTCCGTCATCCCAATTTCCATAAGTTACCTTGTCTATTATCCTTCCGGATGAATCTTTTAAGAAAATAATATCCCCAGAATTGTTTAAATATCCTTTAATTTTTTCAACCACAAAAAATCCTTTTGGAGAAATTTTTCCATTTAAAAAAGTTTGCGCCCCTGAACCTTCTTCGAGATAAAAACCAGATAAATCAATTTCTCTATTAGTATTATTATAAAGCTCAACCCATTCTTCTTCTCCGTCTACAGGGTCTGAAACGAATTCATTGATAACAATATCAGAAGGAGAAATTTGAAAATTTTCAAAAAAAGAAGGTTGGGATGAAGTTTGAGAAAGGTTTAAGGTTTGAGAAAAATTTAAAGCGGGTTCAGAAGAAGTAGAGGATAAAGTAGATGAACTATTATTAGCTTGTGAACAAAAATTAAAGGTTTTTCCTTCTGAGTTAGTGGGATTGGGACAATCTTGAATAAAAAATTCATTTTTTTGAAGGTTTTTTTCTAAACTTTTATCAAAAGGAATTTTGTATTGAGAAAAAGAAACTTGGTCTAAAATTTCTTGATTATTATTTTTTGTAATTTGCACGCCTCCTTCTTCGCTTAATCCACTACTGAAAGTTGCATCTGCGAAATTAATTAAATCTTTATAATCTTCACTTACAATTAGAAAATAGCTTTTTGATTTGATAGTAAAATTTTTCCAATTTAAAATTCTATTCTGAATAGAACCGGTAGAGGTGATGATTCGAATTCGGTCATCACCAATTAATTTTTTTAAATCAATCTCGTTATCGTTTGGATTGTAAAGTTCGATAAACTCACATTTTGCGCAATCATTTTTTCCATGCATTACCTCGCTGATTATTATTCCTTCTGAGGCTTGAGCTTTTGAATTTGAAATTAAAAATAATAAAAATAAAAAGAGAAAAGAAAATAAAAATTTTCTTTTCATAAAACTTTTTTAATCCCAACTTTAACTTACTTTTTATTCTTTCCTTATTGGCATCAAAACGTAAACGAAATCTTCGAGGTTTTTGGGTCTCAAAAGAGCGGGTTTGTCTTCCCCAGAAATTCCAATAAACAACTCAGGGTCATCGATTGCAGATATCCCTTCTTCTAAAAATTCGTAATTAAAAAGAACTGAAATTTCTTTACCTCTAATTTCGGCTAAAACTTCAGTTTCAAAACTTCCTAAATCTACGTTTTCACTTAAAATTTTAATCTTATTTTCTTTAGGTAAAAATTTTAATTCAATTTCGTTAGTTTTTTTAGTAAAAATACTGGCCATTTTTATTTTTTTTAGAATTTCGTCTATTTTTACATTTGATTCTACCTCAAATTTTTTAGGAATTATTCCTTCGTATTCTGGAAAAGTTCCTTCTATTAACCTTGAAACATAAATTATTTCTGGAAAATCGCCCTCCTCAGATTTTTTTTCTATAAAAATTTGGTGTGGTGAGTAATAAATTTTTATCTGTTCGTTAAAATTACTAAAAATTTCAAAAATCTCTTTTGCGCTTTCTTGGGGAATAATAAAAGAAACTGGAAAATCACCTTCTATTTTTTGTATAGATTTTTTTTCACCTAATCTAAAGCTATCCGTGGCCACAAAAACCATTTCTTTTTCTGAAATTTTTACTAAAACCCCTGAAATTTCAGGTTTCTCTAAAGAAGGAGAGGTAAAATTTAAAACAGACCTTAGGTTTTCTGTAAAGTTTTTACTATTTACAAAAATATGTTTCTCTTCTTTAGGTAATGGCAAAACAGGAAAATCTTCACAAGAAAATTTTTTATTTTTAGCGTTAAAATTTTTAGATTCAATTGTTAAAAAATTTTCTTTTTCCTCTAATTCAATTATATCTTCTTCGTTTATAAAATTTATTAATTTTTCGAACACATCTCTTTTTACGCATACTTTTCCTTCTTTTTCTGTTTTTGCCAAAGATTGATACAAAAGTCCGGTTTCCAAATTAGTAAAAATCATTTTTATAAGACTTTTTTCAGATTCAACTAAAACGTTTTCTAAAACCTCCAAAGCTGTTTTTCTTTTTGTAATTTTATTGATAACTTTCAACCCCTTTTTTAATTGTTCTCCTGCAACCGTTAATTTCATATTTATTTAGTTTGTTATTGTTGGCAACTGTGGATAAAATATTTTAACAAAAAACCACTTAAAATAAAATTTTAAAAAATGTGAAAAAATTGTTTATATTTTTTCTTTTTCAAAAATTTTAATTTTTAACTGATTGATTTCCTCTGTTAATTCCTCGTTTTTCAACAATTCTTTCTTAATTTTTTCACAAGCATGGATTACTGTAGTGTGATCTTTCCCACCAAATTTTTGGGCGATCGCAGGATAAGAGTAATTCATTTCGTTCCTAAGTAAATACATAATAACATGTCTTGGTTTTAAAACTTCTTTGCGTCTTAAATCAGAAAGGATATCTTCTTCTTTTACATCATAAAATTCAGAAACAATTTTTAAAATTTTTTTAAAGGTTGAAATTTTAGGAGCGGGCGAGATAATGTTTTTTAAAAGTTTTTTTGTAATTTCTAAATTTATTTCTTTTTTCTGGAGTTTTGAAAAAGTGGCTAAAATATTCAAGGCTCCTTCTAATTCTCGAATATTGTTTTTAATATTAGTCGCGATATAATCTAAAACCTCTTTAGGTAAATTAATATTTTTTTCTTGAGATTTTACTTTTAAAATAGCCATTCGACTTTCGTAATCTGGAAGGGAGATATCAGCAATCATTCCTCCTTCAAATCTTGATTTTAATCTTTCTGCCAAAGAAGGAATTACTTTCGGTGGCCTATCGGAAGAAAGAACGATTTGACGATTTTTTTCATAAAGATAATTAAAAATAAAGAAAAATTCTTCTTGGGTCTTTTCTTTTCCAGAAAGAAACTGGACATCGTCCAAAATTAAAGTTTCTACATCTTTGAAACTCTTTTTTAATTCTTCTATTGTGTTATTTCTTACTGAATTAATAATTTCTTCAATAAGTTTGTTTGCTTGAAAATAAATTACTTTCATCTGTTTGTTTTTAGATAAATAATTTCCAATTGCTTGTAGTAAGTGAGTTTTACCCAAACCCACTCCACCATACACGAAAAGAGGATTGTAAATTTTTCCTGGTGCTTCAATGATTGCCTGAGATGCTGCGTGCGCCAACTCATTGAACGACCCCACCACAAAATTAGAAAAAGTATACTTTGGATTTAATCCTGTTTTTTCGTCTATTTCAAAGGTTAAGAGTTCAGATTGTGAAAAAGAAATTCTTTTTACAACTTTTTTTTTAAAAGAAGGAATGTTTTTCCCAATTACATATTCCACTTCTTTTATTTGAGGGTTGAGACTTTTTAAAACTTTCAAAATCATTTGATGGTATTTTTGTTCGAACCATTCTTTAACAAAAGAATTAGGGACAGAAAGTAAAATTTTTTCACTTTGAATTTCTAAAATTTCTGTATTTTTAAACCAAGTGTTAAAATTAGCCGGAGAAATTAAAAGTTTAATTTGGGCGAGAGCAGTTTGCCAAGTTTCTTTTTCGTTCATGTAAAAATTATAATAACTTGAAAACGAAAATCAAGGCAAAAATTTTTAATATAAAAACTAAATTTTTTGTGGATTATTTGTGAATTTTTTGTTTAAAAAGCAACTACTTGAACTAAAATTCAATTTTTCTTATAATTTCTTTTATATGGAACCTAGATTTGATTATAAAAAACTTGAAGAAGAAATATACAGAATTTGGGAAAGCAGCGGATTTTTTAATCCAGACAAGCTTCCCCAAACCCACAAAGGAAAATATGTAATTTGCATTCCTCCCCCAAACGTTACCGGTACTTTACATATGGGACACGCTTTTAATTCTACAATTCAAGATATTTTAATAAGGTATCAAAGAATGAGAAAAAAAAGGTCTCTTTGGGTTCCGGGTACGGACCACGCTGGAATTGCCACCCAAAACAAAGTTGAAAAAGAGCTTAAAAAAGAAAACTTAACTCGTCAACAATTAGGAAGAGAAAAGTTTTTAGAAAGAGTTTGGGAATGGGTGAAAAAATACAAAAACATAATCTTGTCTCAGTTTAAAAAACTAGGATGTTCACTGGATTGGTCAAGAGAAAGGTTTACCTTGGATAAAGATTATTCAAATTCAGTACTTTTTACTTTTTATCACTATTATAAAAAAGGATACATTTATAGGGGGCCGAGGATTGTTAATTGGTGTCCAAGGTGTCAGAGCGCAATTTCAGATATTGAAGTTAAATACAAAGAAAAAAGAGGAAAGCTTTGGTATATAAAGTATAAAATTAAATCAAAAAATGAATACATTAGCGTGGCAACGACTAGACCAGAAACTATTTTAGGAGACACAGGAGTAGCTTTTAATCCAAAAGATGAAAGATATAAAGGTTTAGAAAAAGAAAGGGCAATCGTACCCATCGCAGAAAGGGAAGTTAAAATTGTAAAGTCAGTATGGGTTGATCCTAATTTTGGAACGGGCTTGGTAAAAATTACCCCAGCTCACGATATTTTAGATGCTAAAATTGGAAAAAAATGTAAACTTCCTCCAATTAACGTTATTGGGCCTGATGGAAGAATGACCAAAGAGGCTGGAAAAGATTTTGAAGGGTTGACAACCACAGAGGCCAGAGAAAAAATTTTAGAAAAATTAAGAGAAAAAGGGTTAATAGAGAAGGAAGAAGATTACGTTCACAATGTAGCAGTCTGTGAAAGATGCGAGACAGAAATTGAACCTCAAATTTCAGAGCAGTGGTTTTTGAAAATGGAGAAGCTGGCGAAATTAACACAAAAAGAAGTAAAAGAAGATAAAGTTAAAATCATCCCTAAAAGATGCAAAAAAATCTTGTTAGATTGGTTAAAAGACGTTGAAGATTGGTGTATTTCAAGACAAATTTGGTGGGGCCACAGATTACCAGTTTTCTTTTGTGAAAAAGACCCCCAAAAATTTATCGTTTCCTTGAAAAAACCGAAAACATGTCCTTTTTGTAAAGAATGTAAAATGGTGCAATCTGAAGACGTTCTAGATACCTGGTTTTCCTCTGCTTTATGGCCCTTTGCTGTTTTTGGGTGGCCCAAAATGACTTCAGACCTTAAAAGATTTTATCCCACTGATTTTATTACCACAGCGCAAGAAATTATATTTTTGTGGATAGCAAGGATGATTTTTTCTGGTTTAGAATTTACAAAAAAAGTTCCCTTTAAAACTGTCTACATTCATCCCACAATTTTAAATCTTGAGGGTAAAAGAATGAGTAAATCTTTAGGAACAGGGGTAGACCCGCTCGATTTAATAGAAAAATACGGAGCCGACGCCACCAGGTTCGGAATTATTTTTTCTTTAACAAGAAAAGATCAGCAAGCAATTAAGTTTGACGAAAGAAACATTGTTTCAGGAAGAAATTTTCTTACAAAATTGTGGAATATAGCAAGGTTTGTGCATTTAAACACCCAAGAGATTAAAGAAAAATTAGTAAAAACTCCAACCCCCAAAACCTTAGTCGATAGATGGATTTTAAGCAGGTTGCATTCTACAATTTCTTTAGTTACCAACCAAATAGAGGACTTTGAATTTGGAAAAGCAGAAAGGACGCTTTACGATTTTGTTTGGAAAGAGTTTGCCGATGTTTATCTTGAAATGAGTAAATTTCAATTAAAAGATAAAAAATTAAAAAAACAAACTCAAGAAATCCTTTTGTACGTTTTAGCCAACATTCTTAAACTTTTACATCCATTTTGCCCCTTTGTTACCGAAAAAATTTGGATTGAGAAATTTGGAAATTTAAAGAAAAAAAATCTTTTAATGATTGCCGAATGGCCCAAGGCGCAAAAAAAATTTATTAAAAAAAATATTGAAAAAAATCTCAAAAAAATAAAAAACCAATTAAAAAAACTACAAAAAACAAAGGTCCAACAAACAAAAATTTAACAAATGATTAATTTAAAAGCCGAAATCAGAAAAAAAAGTGCACAAGCTACAAGAAAGGAAGGGAAAATTCCCGCCGTGTTATACGGTTCCAAGATTGAAAATTTAAATTTGTCAGTGAACGAAAAAGAGTTTGAAAAAATCATAAGCACAATCAAAGAAACGGAAAAAATTATTCTTAATGTTGAGGGTAAAGATTTTTACGTTTTAATTAAAGAAATCCAAAAACATCCTAAAACCGAAAAATTTTTACATATAGATTTTTTCCAATTACCCTCGAAACAAGAAATTGAAGTTAAAGTGCCCTTGGTTTTTATAAATAAATCAGAGGCTATTGAAAATTTAGGAGCAATTTTAGTGAAAAATTTAAAAGAAATTGAAGTAAAATGTTTACCATCCGATTTACCAAAGGAAATTTTGGCAGACATTTCAAAATTAAAAACTTTAGAAGACAGAATTTTAATTTCCGACTTAAAAGCTCCAGAAGGAGTTAAAATTTTAAGGAAACCAGAAGAAGTGATAGCTTTTTTAGTTTTACCCGAAGCTCCAACAGAACAAAAAGAGCATGAAAAAACTACAGGGTAATTTTTTTATTTTCTCTTTAATATTTTTATTTTTTTTTGCAAACTTTTGTTTTATTTTTGCCAAAGAACCTCAATCTTGCGATGAGTGCGATAGTAGCGATAAATTTTGCGAAGGGTTAGACCAAAAAGAGTGTTTAAAAATTTTAGAAAAATGCGTTAATCTTTGTGAAAATAAAATAAAAGAAGTAGAAGGGAAGTTGTTTCAATTAGGGACAAAGGAAAAAGGATTAACAAAAGAAATCGAAACTTTAAAAGCAAAAGTTGAAAAATTAAATTCTGAAATCAAAAAAGTTAATCTCTATTTGAGCCAAACGAAAATTGGGATAGAACAAACCGAAACTTCAATTCAAGAAACAGAAAAAAGTATTCAGGAAAAACAAGAAAAAATTTCCCAAATTTTAAGGACAATCAACAAAATAGAAAAAAAATCTTTGATTGAAATTTTATTAGAAGAAAAAAGAATTTCAAATTTTTTTGACAATCTTTATTTTTTAAAAATTTTAAACAGTAAAATACTTCAACTTCATCAAATTCTTTCACAATTAAAAAGTGAGCTTACTCAAAAGAAAGTTGTTTTAGAAAAAGAGAAAGAGAAATCTGAAAATCTTTTAAAAATGCAACTTTTGCAAAAGATCGAAGCCGAAAACTTAGAAGAGGAAAAAAAAGCACTGTTAAAAATGACAAAGACAGAAGCTCAAAAATATTTGAGCGAGAAAGAAACTTTGCAAAAAAAAGCTACAGAAATTAGAAAAAGAATTTTCCAATTAGTGGGTATTGCAAAAGCACCTACGTTCGGTGAAGCTTACGAAGTCGCAAAATGGGTTCAAAAAATTACCGGGGTGAGGCCAGCGTTTTTATTGGCGGTTTTAAAACAAGAATCAGATTTGGGGAAAAACGTAGGACAATGCTATTTAAAAAATACCCAAACTGGGTCTGGGATTAAAATTTCAACAGGAAAAACAATTGAAAGAGTAATGGCACCCGGACCGCCTTATTCTTCTCGAAATGACGTTGCTTTGTTTTTAAACATTACCAAATCCTTAGGAAGAGACCCTTTTTCTACTCCCGTATCTTGTCCTATGTCTTTTGGCTGGGGAGGAGCGATGGGACCTGCTCAATTTATTCCTACTACTTGGGAAAATTATAAAGGGAGATTAGCTTCCGTTTTAGGGAGAACTCCCGACCCTTGGAAAATAGAGGACGCATTTTTGGCCGCAGGGCTTTATTTGGCGGACTATGGGGCCACTTCAAGAACTGGGGAATATAACGCCGCTTTAATATATTTTTCGGGTAGTATTGATTCTACTTATTCTTGGTATGCAAACAGCGTTTTAGCGATCGCAAACAATTTTGAAAAAGATATTGAGGTTTTAGAGAAAGCTAAGTAAGAGATTCTTTTAAGGCTTTAACAATTTTTTCTAAATTTCCCTCCAAAACATCCTTTAAATTCTGCCAATTTTTTTTAATTCTATGGTCTGTAATCCTGTTTTGAGGAAAATTGTAAGTTCTAATTTTTTCTGATCTCTCCCCACTTTTTATTTGCTCTTTTTTTTCTTTTATTAACCTTTCCCTTTCCTCAAGTTCTTTTTTTTCAAAAAGCTTAGCTTGTAAAATTTCTAAAGCCAGTTCTTTGTTTTGTTGCAAGGACCTTTCTGTTTGGCAAGTAACAATAATCCCTGTGGGCAAATGTTTTATTCTTACTGCGGTCATCCTTTTGTTTACATATTGGCCTCCAGCCCCAGAAGCTTTGAAGGTTTCAACTTCCAAATCGTTAGGGTTAATTTTTATTTCTTCAGATTTTGGTTTTTTTAAAACAGCAACTTTCACCGTGGAAGTATGGATTCTTCCTGATTTTTCTGTTTTTGGAATTCTTTGTACTCTGTGAACGCCAGCTTCATATTTCATTTCAGGGAAAACGTTCTCTCCTTTTAATTCAAAAACAGCTTCTTTAATTCCACCCAAATCCGATTCTTTAAAGTTTAAAACTTGAACCTTCCAATTTTTTTTCTGAGCATATTTTGAATACATTCTAAAAAGGTCTTTAGCAAACAAAGCCGCCTCTTCCCCTCCCACGCCTGGGGTGATTTCAATAATCACAGATTCCATATGAGTTTATTTTTTCTTTTTTGCTTTTTCTAGACGCCTTTTGAATTTTTGAATCTGACCTAAAGTATCGATTAATTTTTCTTTTCCAGTAAAAACAGGGTGGCACTTGGCGCAGATTTCAACCTCCATGTAGGGTTTTGTTGACCCTATAGTATATTCTGCGCCACAGGCGCATTTTATTTTAGCGTTTTCAAAATATTTTGGATGAGTTTTTTCTTTCATGATTTATTAAAGATAACAAAAATTTTTGAAAAAATCAAATGATTCACCCTAAAATTTTAGTCAAAATAAAACTCAAAAAAAGAAAAAATAAAAATGCCAAAATTAATTTTACTTCTTTTTTTTCCAAAATGTTTAAAAGAATCTCTTTTCTTTTTTGGATTTCCGTTTTTACCTCTTTTTTAAAAGAGAAACTTTCTTTTGAAAAATCTGTTTTGCCTTTTTGGAAAAAGAAAATGGCACAAACCCCAGTTTTTTTAAAATCTTCTTTCTTTGACTCCAAAACCTCTTTGAATTCTTTTGGGTTAAAAGGATACATCTTTTTTAAATGTTCAAAAATTTTTGATTTTTCAAAAATTTCAAAAATTTGTTCGGTATTAATTAAAATTAAATCCTCAGAAAAAACTCTTCCCAAAATTATTTTTAATGAAAAAGAAAATCTCTCTTTTTTATTTCTTTTTGAGAGATTAAAAATTTTTCCTCCTCGGACAAGCTGAATTTCAAATTTTCCTAATTTAGCCAAGGCAAATTTTTTATCTTTTATTGCCAAAAAGAGTAAATTTAAATCTGGAGAAAAGGTTTGGTTCAACTTTCCTTTTAAATAAAAATTAATCTCTTTTATCGCTTCTTCAAAGGCTTTCTGAAAAGATAAGGCAGATTTTTTATAAAACCTTTCTTTAAAAAAGACAAAAATTTCTTCAAGAGAAACCTCTTCATTGAAACTTCCTTTCTCTCCTAAAAAATACAAACTACCCAGTCTTTTTTCGTAAATTGTTTTTGGTTCAAAAAACGAAGATTTTATAATTTTTTCTTCCCCAAGTTTTGACTGAAAATAAAATTCGAAAACTTGCATTTTTTATTTTAACTAAAAAAAGATATAATTTAAACAATGTATTTTACTCATCCTCAAATTCAAACAAATAAAGAAAATCTTGTAAAAATTTTCAGAAGTTTTTTTAAAAAACCAAACCTTTCTTATTTGGAGAAAAAGCTTTCAAAAATTTTTCCTAACAAAGACTTTATTTTTACCGATATGGGAAGGACCGCTTTCAAAATAATTCTTGAAAAATTAAACCTTAAAAATTCTCAAATTTTATTTCCAGCTTTTATCTGCGATATTTTTTATCCTATTTTAAAAAAGTACAACATAAAGCCCATATTTTTAGACGCTGATTTGAAAACTTTCAACATTAAAATTGAAGACATTCCTCAAAAAATTACTGAGAAAACAAAAGCAATTTTAATCTGCCATACCTTCGGCCTTCCCGTTGACATCACAAAGGTTCGTTCTTTAATTTCTGCTTCCAACTTTCAACTTCAAGTTATCGAAGATTGCGCGCATGCTTTTTTGGCAAAATATAAAGATAATTTTTTGGGAAATTTTGGCGACGTTTCTTTTTTCTCTTTATACAAACAATTTCCTACTATTAGGGGGGGCCTTTTGGTTTTTGATAAAGAATGGAAAATCGGAAAAATAAAAGAAACCCAATTTAGTTTTAGAGATTTTGTTTCTCTTTTGAATTATTTTTCTCCCCTTGCTTTTTTATTTAAAAAATTTGGAAGAAAAATTGCTCCTAAAATAATAAGAACCGAAAAGTCAAAAGAGCCCCGAGGGATTAATCGAATTTCTTTAAATCTTTTTGTTGAATTTTTAGATGATTTCGAAAAAAATTTAGAAAATCGAACTAAATTGGCAAAGGTTTTTCAAGAAAAATTAAAAAATTTGGGTTTTAAAGTTCAAGAAGGAGAAAATAATGTGTTTTGTTATCTTTCTGCTTTGGTTCCCAAGGAAATTGAAGGGAAAAGGGACGAATTTGTGATAGAAATGAGAAAAGAAAAAGTCTTTTGTACTAGAATTTGGAGAGAGCCAATAATCTTTAACAAAGAGGTTCAAAAGGACTTTAAAATTGATTTAAAGGATTTTCCCAATACTTTGGAAATCGCAAAAAGAATTGTTAATTTTCCACTTCAAAATTATTTTAAAGAAAAAGACGTTGAAAAAATAATCAAAGCTACAGAGAAAATTCTAGAAAAGCTAAAGTAAGTAAAGATTGAAATTTTATTGAGACTGAGTCGAAGTTTGAATTTGGCTTTCTTTTTCAGGAGCAATTTCAGTTTGGGTTGGTTTTTCAATCTTAGGTAATATTTGCGCTAAAAAATTGTGCCAAATGGGACCTGCTACTTTTATCCCAGGTTCTTTTTTAATAGGACTGTTGTCGTTGTTTCCTCCCCAAACTCCGACTACAATATTGCTTGTGTACCCGATAGTCCAACCATCTCTAAAATCTTGAGTAGTTCCAGTTTTTACCGAAACTTTATAATTTTCAAAATACAACGGCGAATTCCAACCGAAAATAGGAGCTCGCGCACTATTGTCAGAAAGAATATCCGAAATTAAACCAGCCACCTTCTCGTCTAACACCTTAACTTTTGTATCTTTTTTTTCATAAATTGTTCTTCCTTTTGAATCTTCAATTTTTAAAATCGGATCCACCTTAATTTTATACCCTTCGTTAGCGAAAGCGCTAAAAGCCTGAACCATTTCTACCAACTTTACTTCCCAACCTCCAAGAACGATCGAAGGACCAAAAGGTTCTTTTAAGGTTGTGATTCCTAATCTTTGGGCCATTTCAACTCCATCTTTTAATCCCGCCAAATACATTAGTACTTTTACCGAGGGAACGTTTAAAGATTGGGCCAAAGCTTCTCTTAGGGTGACGGGTCCTCTAAACAAACCGTCATAATTTTTAGGACAGTATTCTTTTCCGCCCCAAACACCAAAACAGGTAGGTTCGTCTACAACGACCGTTTTATCAGTATAACCTTTTTCAAAAGCTTTTGCATAGACAAAAGGTTTAAAAGATGAACCAGGTTGTCTTAAAGAAAGGCAAACGTTTACTTTGGGGTCAAATTTACAATCTTTTCCTGGGGTACAACCTTCGGGAAGTGGTTTGTCTTCATAGTTTCCTGTCCCTACTGTCATTGCTAAAACATCGCCGTTTTGAGGGTTTACAGCTACCAAACAGCTATTAAAAGCCCCCAACTTTCTATTTTTTTCAACCCCTTCTTTTACTACTTTTTCTGCGATCTTTTGAAAATCTATGTCTAAAGTCGTATAAACTTTTAGCCCCCCTAACTTTAAATAATTTTCGCCAAAGTTTTTTTCCAAAAATTCCTTTACCCATAAAACAAAATAAGGAGCAAAAAGTTCTTTCTTTTTTTCAACAAATTTTATTTCTTCTTTTTTTGCTTTTTCAGCAGATTCTTTTGAAACAAATCCCAAGTTCACCATTCTATCTAGAACGTAATTTTTCCTTTCAAACAATCTTTTTTTTCCGTTTTCATCGTAAGGAGAAAACCCATAAGGGGATTTAATCAAGCTAGCCAATATTGCAGCCTCGCCCAATGTTAATTCTGAAACAGATTTTCCAAAATATGTTCGAGAAGCTGCTTCAACTCCATAAGCATTTTGTCCGAAAGGAATTTGATTTAAATACCATTCTAAAATTTGATCTTTAGAATACTTTCTTTCAAGCCCCAAACTTAAAACAATCTCTCTTGTTTTTCTGGCAAAAGTTTTTTCATTGCTCAAAAAAGAAGACCTTATTAATTGTTGAGTAATTGTAGAACCTCCAAACAAAGGTTTTTTTAGTTTCAAATCTTCCAAAATTGCTCTCAAAATTCCTTTTATTTCTACTCCAGAGTGTTTGTAAAAGTTGGCATCTTCTGCAGCGATCACTGCTTTTTTTAAAAAATCTGGAACTTTGTCTAAGCCAACATACGTTCTTTTTTCTTCTTCAAAAATTTCATAAAGCAACACCTTCCCCGTTCTATCAAAAATTTTTGTTGATTGGAAAAATTCTTTTTCAGTAAAAAATTCTGGCCTTGGAAGGTCTTTCAAAAAATAAAAAACTAAAAACAAACCCAAAAGAAAAAAAACTAATCCCAAAAAAATGGATAACTTTAAAAGAAAAAATATTCCTTTTAAAACTCTCATCAAGATTTATTTTATTTGAAATTTTTTAAAAATAAAACCCCGCCTTATTTGGGGCGGGGTAAAAATTTTTTATCGTTCCTTACTCCTCTTCTTCGTTATCCCAAACTGGTTCGTCATCTTCGGGTGTTTCGTCATCTTCAGGGAAATAATTTTTAACCTCCATTTTCATATTTTTTAAAAATAAAAACCCCGACCTTTTATCATCGTAAATTATTATAAAAATGAAAAAAGAATTGTCAAGAGTTATTTATTCTCAAAAAATTTTTCAAAATCTTTTTTCCAATCCGGGTTAATTTTTAAAGCTTCCTCAATTTTTTGTTTTGCTAATTCTTTTTCTCCTAAAGAATAAAGTAAATTTATTAAATATAAATGATAATTTTTTTGGTATTTATCAAGGTCTACTGCTTTCTGAAAATATAAAATTGTACTTTCTTTTTCTCCTTTAAAAAAATAATTTTGGCCCAAAAGGAGATAACCTTGCTGATTTTGGGGCGAAATTTCAATTGCTTTTTTTAAAATTTCCTCTGCTTTATTTGATGCCTCTTTGTTTTTTAAAATGGCGCCTTTTACACTCAAAATCTCTCCTAAGGTTAAATAAGATCGATAATCGAGAGGATTTTCTTTGATGTTTTTTTCAATCTCAGGTTCGATTAAATTCAAAAAATTAAAATAAATTTGCTTTATCTCTTCATTTTGCTCTAATCTTACTCCATTTAAAATTTCTCTTGCTAAGAATTCACGGATTTGATTTATTCCCAAAGGAGAAGATAACGCTTTTTTTAAAAAAATCTCTTTTTTTTGAGGATTTTGAGAAGACAAAAATTTGATGACGGCGTTTGACGAAGAAAGGGGGGAGATTATGAAATAATAAAAAGAGAAAGAAAAAACAAAAAACACCATCAAGAAAGTAAAGATTCCAATTTCATTTTGTTGTTCAAAAGTTTTTTTAGCTTCTTTTTTTTCGGAAACATTTTCTAAACAAGAAATAAAAGCAACGGAGAAAAAGAACATTAAATAGGAAGAAACCATATCAAAGACAGTAAGATTTTGAATAAAATAAGATGAAAAAAGCGCGGTAAAAATTGCGCTCGTCCAAAAATTTTCCTCTTTTTTTAAATATTTTTTCCATAGAACAAAGATCGGTCCAAAAATTAAAATGAAATAAGAAATCAACCCAATTATTCCTTGAGAAACCAAAGTATCAAAAATTACGTTGTGGGCTCTATCGTACCAAATATCTCCTCCGCAAGGTTCTCTTCCAAAGCAAGAATTGTAATGCTTCAAAAAAGCAAATTCGAAATTTTCAGGACCAAAACCAAAAATTGGTTTTTCTAAAAAAGCTTCCCTGGCTGTTTGCCAAACAAAAAACCTGCCCCCAAAAGAACCCACTTCCTTTTCTAACATTTTTCTGAAAAAACTTTCTGGAGAAAACATTACAGAATACATTGCATAGATCAAAATCACAACGCCCAAAATTAAAGAAATTAAAGAGGTAAACTTTAAAATTTTGTTTTTTGATTTTGTCAGCCAAAGCAAAAAAATCAAAACCAGAGCTCCATAAAGCAAAATCTTTGCTGCTCTTGCTCCGCTTTTATAAAAGAAATTTAAAATAAAATCTGAAAAATTAGTGTTTTTCGGGCTTACGCCAGCGTGCAAAAGAAAAAAAGTAAGGGCAAAAAAAGAGACGATGGAAAAAATTTTAATTTCTTTTTTAGTTTGGAAAGCCAGATAAAGAGCAAAAAATATATTGAAAAGTAGATACGTTCCCAAAAAAGATTCATTCCCCAAAGTTCCTCCGCCCCTCATCGTTTGATTGTTAACGTTCAATATCGCCACCAATCCCACCAAAAGGGCAACAGAAACAGAGCTAACAAAAAATTTTTTAAAATCTTCTTTCTTTAAAATAGAACTCAATACCAAAAAGAAAGCAAACAAATGGAGTTGCATTAATAAACCCGTCATTCTTTCGTGTTTTGACCAAAAAGAATAAGAGGGGTTAATTCCAAGGACAGTTGAAAGGAGAGTAGAAAAAAGATAAATTAAAACAAAAACTAAAACAAAATTAAATTTTGGTCGATATTTTCTGTCTATTAAAAGCAAGAGAATCCAAAGAAAAAAGATTATTTCTACCAAACCCATAAAATAAAGAGATTTCGGTCCCACAAAAGGAAAGAAAAATCTGTTTAATAAAACCAGAGGAGTAAAAAAAGTAAAAAAAGTTAAAATTTTAATCACAAACACCAATTTTTCCGATTCAATTTTCATTGTTCAAATTTTACTAAATTCTTTTTTTTGAAGCAAATTTTTATTTTGAAAATTTTCACGAATTTTGTATTAATATTGAATTGATGAAGTTAAAAGAGATTGAAAAAAAGAAAAAAATTTTAATTTTGGGATTTGGAAAAGAGGGGCAAGATGCCTTTTTATTTTTAAAAAAGAGATTCCCTGGGAAAAAACTTGCGGTTGCAGACCAAAACGAAAATTTAAAAATTAAAAAAGAATGGAAAGAGGCAAAATTTTTTTTGGGGCAAGAGTATTTAAAACGTTTAGATAAATTTGATTTAGTAATAAAATCTCCGGGAATTTCTCCAAAGATTCCTGAAATTAAAAAGCTTTATCAAAAGAAAAAAATTACCACTCCTGCAAAAATTTTTTTGGAAAACTGCAAAGGAAAAATAATCGGAATTACAGGAAGCAAAGGAAAAGGACAAACCGCTCTTTTAATTTACAAAATTTTAAAGAGCGCAAATCTGAAAGTAAAATTGATCGGCAACATCGGAAAACCTTATCTCTCTTATTTGAATTCAAACACGGAAAACAAAATTTTTGTTTTTGAAATGTCGAGCCACCAACTTTTCAAAATTGGGATTTCTCCCCAGATTGCAGTTTTAACAAAAATCTCCCCAGCTCATTTGGATTTTTTTGAAAGCTTTGAACAATACAAAAGAGCCAAAGAAGAAATTTTAAAATGGCAAAAAAAGGATGATTTTTTAATTTATAACGCAAGAGACAAAATTATTTTGAAAATGGTGAAAAAATCGAAAGCAAAAAAGATACCAGTTGAAGACCCTCAAAAAGAAATTGAAAAATATTATTTTAAAAAAATTCCAGAAATTTTAAGGCTTTATTCTTTGAATTTCGCTTTGGCTTTAAAAGTTGCCGAAATTTTTAACATTGAAAAAAAAGCAATTGCAGGGGCGATTGAAAATTTTAAAGGACTCTCTCATAGATTGGAATTTGTAGGAAAATACAAAGGAATTTGCTTTTATGATGATTCGGCATCGACTCTACCTTCGGCAACGGAATTTGCAATAGAAAATTTTAAAAATAAAATTTCAACTTTAATTTTGGGGGGCTCTGAAAACTACGTTGATATTTCTTCTTTGGTGAAAAAAATTTTAAAAGAAAAAATTAAAAATTTGATTTTGTTTCCTGACACTGGCAAAAGAATTTATGAAGAAATTTTAAAAAGAAAAAAGAAAAAGCTTCTAAATTGTTTTTTTGTTAATTCCATGGAAGAAGCAGTAAAAACCGCTTTTGAAAAAACAGAAAAAGGAAAAATTTGTCTTTTGAGCCCTGCTTTTCCTTCCTTTTCTCTTTTTTCAAGTTATCGAGAGCGAGGAAATCTTTTTAAAAAATTAGTAAAAAAATTTGGAGTTTAAAATGAACTCGGAGTTTGCTAAGTTTTTAATTGATAAAACAAAAAAAGATTACAATTTGATAGCAGAAGAGTTTTCTAATACAAGAGATAAAATTTGGGAAGAATTATTGTTTCTATTTAAAGATTTAAAAGAAGGAGAAAAAGTTTTAGATTTGGGTTGTGGAAACGGGAGGTGGTACAAGGTTTTTAAAGAAAAAAAAGTCGATTATTTTGGAGTAGATAGTTCAGAAAAATTAATCGAAATTGCACAAAAGTTTTTTCCAAAATCAAAATTTTTAGTTGCTGATGCTTTAAATTTGCCTTTTCCAGAGAATTTTTTTGATAAAATATATTCAATTGCTTTATTGCATCATATTCCCTCGGAGGAATTTCGAATTCAAGTTTTAAAAGAAACAAAAAGAGTTTTGAAAGAAGGAGGAATTTTAGTTTTGACTTGTTGGAAAATTCACAGAAAAAGAGAAATTTTTATTCTTTTAAAATACATCCTTTTAAAATTAATCAAAAAATCTAAACTAGATTTTAAAGATGTTTTTTTACCTTGGGGCAAAAAAACAAAAAGATATTATCATTTTTTTTCAAAAAAAGAGCTTGAAAACTTAGTGAAAAAAGCAGGCTTTGAAATTTTAGAATCTGGAATAACCAAAAACGAAAAAGAAAATAGACAAAATTATTATATAATTTCTCGGAAGCCCTATTTAAGCCAACAAGCCCCTTAAATTTTAGAGCAAAAAATAAAGTTTTAATTAAACCTTTCTTTATTGAAAGTAAGTTTAAAAATTTGTTAAAATAAAAATCCATGAAAATAACCTTTCCTTATTGGGGGAATTATACGGTGGCTTTTGAACTTTTGGCAAAAAAATTAGGTTTTGAAGTTATTCCCCCACAAAAAACAACCTCAAAAACTATTGAAAAAGGAGCAAAAATTGCTCCTGAAATGTATTGTTTTCCCTTAAAAGTGAATTTGGGAAACTTTTTAGAAGCGATCGAAAACGGAGCGGACACAATTTTAATGCCAACCGCTTTAAGCGGATCTTGTAGGTTGCGATATTACGCTTTTGTTCAGGATAAGGTGCTAAAAGAAAACGAAAAGAATGTGAATTTTATCGTTTTTAATCAATCTTTAGATATATTCTCAAAGTTAAAAAAAATTTCTGGAGCTAGTTTTTTAAAGATGGTAGAAGCTACAATTTTTACTCTCAAGGCATTGGATGTTGTCGAAAAGTTAGAAAGAAAGGCTTGGTGTTTGAGGCCAAGAGAAGTTGAAAAGGGAGACACAGACAGGGTCTTGAATTCGGCTTTCAAAAGAATGAGAGAAGTTAAAGGATTTTTCGAACTTTTAAAATTTGAAAAAGAAATTTTAAAAGAGTTAAATCAAATTAGAACAGAAAAGAAAAAGGTTCCAAAAGTGGGAATTGTCGGCGAAATTTATACCGTTTCAGACCATACAATAAACTTTGAGATTGAAAAAAAATTAGGAAATTTGGGAGTTGAAGTTTACCGGGAAATGAGTTTACTCTATCACTTAAAAAAGAAAATATTTTTTAAAGATTTTTTCATTCAGATGAAAATAAAACCATATTTAAGATCGACAGTTGGGGGTCATGGAAGAGATGCAATCTACGAAATGCTAAAATATGTAAAAGAAGGGTTTGATGGAGTGATTCAGCTTTTACCGGCAATGTGCGTTCCTCCCGAAACTGGAATAACAGTAGCAAATTATCTCCAAAAACCAATAAAAGATATAAAAATAGGCGAAAAAGTTTTGACTCATAAAGGAAGGTTTAAAAGAGTAACTCAAAAATTCTGTAGAGATTATCGAGGACCATTAGTAAAAATTGATTGCGGAGGTAAACTTCTAACACTCTCAGTTACTCCAGAACATCCTCTTTTGATGGTGAAAACTTTTATTAAAAATCAGAAAAAAGAAATTGAAAAATTCGATTTTTTTCCAGCTGCAGAGGCTAAAAAAGGTGATTTTCTTGCCATTCCTATTCCTTTAGATAGTAGAATGAAAAATTTCAACTCGATTGATTATTCAATGATGAAAATTGCATCAAATTTGTCTACAAGGCAAAAAGAAATAAATAGATTCATTTTTAATGCTGATCTATTAAGATTATTAGGGTACTATCTGGCAGAAGGTACAATTTTTTGGAGACGGAAGAGAAATAAAAAAATACGCCCGTGCGGAGTCGGTTTCTGCTTTAATATTAGTGAAAAGGATTATATTTACGATGTAATTCAGATTATCTCTACTAATTTTAATTTGAATCCAAAGATTAAAACAAATTTTAGTCCCAATTCAGGCGTAGTTACGGTATATAACACAAATTTTGCCGAGTTTATAAAACATCTCTGTGGTTTCATGGCAGATAAAAAGAAATTAAACATTGAATTGTTAAATTTGGAACCCAATCTTCAAAAAGAATTATTAAAAGGATTTTTTAGAGGAGGTGGCTGTTTCAGAGATGAATACGGAAAAACTACTTATCGCGGAGTAACTACTTCTTGGAGTTTGGCAAATCAATTATTTTGGCTTTTGATAAGAAATCGAATTAAACCTTCACTTCTTGAACAAAATATCGAAAATAGGAAAATTTCTTACGTTCTTAAAATAGCTAATGCCGGAGGGATAAAAAAATTGAACGATGAAAAAATAAAAGTTAGTGAGAGAAAAAATAATGTTAGATTTAAAGAACTAAATAATTACTTTCTGGTACCTATTAGAAAAATAGAAATAGAGTATTACGAAGGAAAAGTTTATAACTTAACAGTAGAAGATGATCATTCTTATGTTGCAAATTTTCTTGCAATAAAGAATTGTATGCCAGAAACCACTGTCAGACCCATTTTAGAAAAAATTCATCAAGAAACAGGAATTCCATTTTTATCGCTTTCTTTAGATGAGCAGGCTGGAGAAGCAGGGATCGATACCAGAATTGAAGCCTTCGTGGACGTTGTTAAAAATTATTTCAAACGTCGCCAACATTCATGAAAGTTCATGTGAATTCGTGAAAAAACATGAAAACATATTTGGGAATTGACGTAGGGTCTTTAACTATAAAATTTGTTTTAATTGACGAAAAATCGAACGTTTTGTATTGGACTTATGAAAGAACAGAAGGAAAATTAATCGAGGCAGTTAAGCGAGGAATAAGAAAACTAAAAGAATGGATTGAGACTCAAAATTTTGAAATTGAAATCTGCGGAGTGGGAGCTACAGGTTCTGCGAGGTATTTGGCGGGAACGATTGTGGGGGCTGATGTAATTAAAAACGAAATTACCGCTCATGCAAAAGGGGCTGCTTTTTTGGTTCCAGAAGTAAGAACGATTATCGATATTGGAGGGCAAGATTCGAAAATAATTATTTTGGAAAACGGAGTGGCAGTGGATTTTGCAATGAATACATTGTGTGTTTTACCAGATACGAAGATTATTACTGAAGATTTTGAACCAAAGCCAATAAAAGAAATAAAAGTTGGAGAAAAAGTTTTAACACACCTTGGAAGGTTCAAAAAAGTGGAAGAAATTTTTGAAAGAGATTACAAAGGAGAAATGATTGAGATTTCACTTTCAAATTTAAAAACTCTTACTTTAACTCCAGAACATCCTGTTTTGGGTTTAAAAAGAGAAGATATTAAATGTTACTATAGTCGTTCAAGGGAAAACACACTAGTTTGCCGGCAATTTTACGAAAAGATTTGTGAAAAAAGGTGTACAAAATGGAAAAATTTTTCTTGGCAACCTTATTTTATCCCTGCAAATAAATTAAGAGAAGGAGATTTTATTTGCGTTCCTTTGGGATTAAATTACGAAAGTGAGGACCCACCAGCTATAGATTATAACACTATAAAGCTTACAATTAGTCCGTTTGAAAAAACTCCAAAAGTTGAAATTGAAAATTTACCTTTGAGCAAAGATATTTTGAGATTGTTAGGTTATTATTTAGCAGAAGGAAACGTTGGTTACAATAGAGCACGATGGAACAAAAAAATAAAATACCCTTCTTACGTTCAATTTGTGTTTAATATCAAAGAAAAAGAATACGCAAACGACATTAAAAAGATAATCAAAGAAAATTTTCCTTCTATAAAAGTAAAGTTAATTGAAAACAAAAACAAGCATAGTATTACTGTGATAGTGTATAGCAGGGCCCTCGCAGAATTTATTCTTTATCTTTGCGGAGAGAAAGCAAACAAAAAAAGATTATCTAAAGAACTTTTAGCTTTGCTTCCAGAATTTCAAAAAGAAATTGTAAAAGCTTTTTTTAGAGGAGATGGTCAGTTAAGGAAAAGATCGGAATTTTCTTTTTCAAAACAAGGAAACAGATACTCAGCTGCTACAACTTCTGAAATTTTAGCCTCTCAATTTTATTGGATTTTACTGAGGAACAAAATTAAAGTATCGATAAATAAATCAAGAAAAAAAACAAAAGGCGGTAAATTCGCATTTTTTCTCGAGATCAACGGGGAAGATATTAATAAATTAGAAGACAAAAAAATAATAGAAATTAAAAGCAAAAAAAATAAATCGTTTATTTTTTCCGATTGGTTGTTTGAGCCAATTAGAAAAATTAGAAAAATTAAATATCGTGGAACTCTTTATAATCTCAAAGTAGAAGAAGACAATTCTTACGTTGCCAATTATGTTACAGTTCACAATTGTTCTGCTGGCACAGGGGCTTTTTTAGATGCTCAAGCTTTTAGATTGGGAATTCCAGTGGAAAAATTTGGAGAATTAGCTTTAAAATCGAAAAATCCGACAACGATAGCAAGCAGATGTTCAGTTTTTGCGGAATCGGACATGATTCACAAGCAACAAATAGGACATAAAATCGAAGATATCGTTGCGGGTTTGTGTGAGGGTTTGGTAAGGAATTATCTTTCCGGAATAGCAAAAGGAAAAAAAATTTTTTCTCCCATAGTTTTTGTGGGCGGAGTTTCAGAAAATATAGGAATGAGATGGGCTTTTGAAAAGGCTTTAGGTGAAAAAATTATCGTTCCCAAGTATAATAAAGTTACAGGAGCTTTGGGTTGTGCACTTTTGGCAAAAGAGGCTAGTTCAGAAAAAACAAAATTTAGAGGGTTTAAAATTTCTGAGATGAATATTCAATGCGATTCTTTCCAATGTAAAGGTTGTCCAAATCAATGTGAAGTTATTGAAGCGAAAATGGACGGAAGAGTTATTGCAAGATGGGGAGATAGATGCGGAAGATGGTCGAATTTAAAATACGAATAATAACCTATTATGCGACAATCACAGTTGTTTACTAAAACATTAAAAACAATTTCGGGAGAAGAATCAAAAAGCGCTCAACTTTTAATTCGCTCGGGTTTTATCGATAAATTAATGGGAGGGAGTTATTCTTTTTTACCTTTGGGGTTTTTAGTTTTGAAAAATATCGAAAAGATTATTCGAGAAGAAATGTTAAAAATTGGAGCCCAAGAAATTTTACTTCCCGCTTTACATCCAAAAGAAATTTGGGAAAAAACCAATAGATGGAAGTATCCAGAAATGTTTAAATTAAAAGATAGAAGAGGAAAAGAGTTTTCTTTAGGGTGGACCCACGAAGAAATAGTTTCTTTTGTGCTTTCAAAATTTGTACGTTCTGCGAAAGACCTTCCAGTGGCTGTTTTTCAAATTCAAACTAAGTTTAGAGACGAACTAAGACCTAAAGCAGGTTTATTGAGAACAAAAGAATTTATCATGAAAGATCTTTATTCTTTTCATGAGACAGAAGAAGATTTAAACAAGTATTATGAATTAGTAAAGGAAGCTTATTTTAAAATTTTTGAGAGATGCCAAATAAAAGCGAAAACGTTTTTGTGTTTGGCTTCGGGCGGTGCCTTTTCAAAATATTCTCATGAATTTCAAACCGAAACCGAAAGCGGAGAAGACCTAATTTATTTTTGCGAAAATTGTAAATTAGGGGTTAATAAAGAGATAATTCAAAAAGAAAAATTTCAATGCCCGCAATGCAAAAGAAAAATTTCAAAAACTTTAAAGACAATTGAAGTGGGGAACATTTTTAAATTGGGAGATAGATTCACAAAACCTTTTGATTTAAAAATAAAGGATAAAGAAGGCAAAGAAAAGTTTATCGTTGAAGGATGCTACGGGATGGGCCTTGGAAGGTTAATGGGTGCGATAGTGGAGGTTCATCATGATGACAGGGGAATTTTGTGGCCAAGAGAAGTTGCTCCTTTTTTAGTGCATTTAATTCCTGTTGAAATTTTAGAAAAAAGAGTAATTAATAATGCCGAAAAAATTTATAAAATTCTTTTGAAAAAAAATTTAAAAGTGCTTTACGACGATAGAAAAGAAAAAAGCATCGGCGAAAAATTTTACGATGCAGATTTAATAGGAATACCCTACAGGGTAGTGTTAAGTAAAAGAACGTTAGAAAAAAATTGTGTAGGAATTAAAAGGAGAAATTCAAAAGAAGAGAAATTGATAAAAATTAGGGACTTGATAAAAATTCTAAAAAATGAAAAAATATAAAATAAAAAGCGGGCGTAGTATAACGGCTATTACGCTACCTTGCCAAGGTAGAGAAGGGGGTTCGATTCCCCTCGCCCGCTCCAAAGTCTTTTGATTTCTTTTAATAAAAAATCAATACCTATTTTTTTAATGTAAATTTGAACAAAAAATGGTTTTTTAAGGGTTGCTTTTTTGACTGTTTTTTGATTAAATTTTAAAGATGGATTTCGCTCTCGTAATTTTGATTGGAATTTTTTTTGTTTTGTTTTTTTGGTTTGAGGAGAAGAGAAAAAAAGAGGGAAAGGAGAGAGAAGATAGTTTAAAAAAAGAAATTCAAGAGATAAAAGAAAAAATTTTGGTTCAAGGCGCCTTACAAGAGAATTTAGAAAAAACCACAAAGGAAATGAAAGATTTGAGCCGGGATCTTTTAGAGGAAGTAAGGAGGAGGGACGAAATGCGTAAAGAAAAAGAAAAAGAATTTTTCGAAAGAATTAAAAGATTAGACCAAATATTAACTGGGACCACGGCCAAAGGAAGTTCTGGTGAAGAAATTTTAAGAGAAGCTTTTAAAAAACTTCCCCCTGAAATGATAGAAACAAATTTTAGAATTGGAGGGAAGGTAGTAGAATTTGCTCTGCTTTTACCAAACGGAAAAAGATTACCCATTGACTCTAAATGGCCGAGTTCGAAATTAATTTTGGAATTAGAAAAAGAGGAGGATCCTTTAAAAAGAAAGGAGATAATCGAAGGAATAGAAAAAGAGGTGATAAAAAAGATAAAAGAAGTAAAACAATATATTGACCCCGACCTTACTTGGTCGCAAGCCATCGCTGCCGTTCCAGATTCGGTTTATAATGTCTGTTATAACGTTCATTCTTTTGCCAGGAAAGAAAACGTAATTTTAATGCCTTATTCTTGGGTTTTGCCTTTGCTTTTATATATGTATAGACTGCATTTACAATACGCCGTTTCAATAGATTTTGAAAATCTTAAAAATTATTTAGTTCTGATTTCGAAAAATTTAGAAGAGATGGAGTCGATTTTGGAAAACAAAATTTACAAAGGGAGCCAAATGATTTCTAACGCCTATTTAGAATATAAAACAAAAATTTCTCAAATTCGAAATTTTGTAAATCAAATTTCTTCAAAAGAAGGTCAAAAAGAAGAAACGCTAAAATTAAAAATATGAAAACAAAAATCGCAAAAGCGGTAATTAAAACCGGAGGAAAACAATATTTGGTCAAAGAAGGCGACAAAATAAAAATTGAAAAAATTGACAATAAAACTGGTGCGGAAATTGTGTTTGACCAGGTTTTACTTTTGGAAAAAGAGAAAGGCGAAGTTAAGATAGGACAGCCAATTTTACCCAATGCCAAAGTTGTGGGAAAAGTAATTTCTCAAGGAAAGAAGGAAAAAATCATAGTTTTAAAATACAAACCAAAAAGAAGATACAGAATTAAAAAGGGGCATCGACAAAGATATACTGAGGTAGAAATTGTAAAAATCGAAGGTTAATCGGTTACGAGAAAATTTTTGCTTTGGTGGCTTTTTTAGAGGGTACTTTGAACAATTCTTTAAAAAATGATAAAATTTTTTTAAATAAAAAATGTTAACTAAAGAGGAAATCAAAAAAATCATTCCTTACAAAGAACCTTTTTTGTTTGTGGACCAGGTCTCAGAAATTAAAGAAAACGAAATTTTAGGTTTTTATCAGAGTTCTCCGCAAGATTATTATTTTGAAGGGCATTTTGTCGACTTTAAAATTATGCCAGGGGTACTAGTAGTTGAAGCTTTGGCTCAATTGTCAACGATATTGTTAAGAAAAAAAATTGGAGAAAATCATAAAGATTATCATTTTTTGGCTTATGATGTAAAATCAGTCCAATTTTTAAAACCCATTTTTCCAGGAGATAAAATTGAAATGAAGGACGAAGTTTTAGCAATTTATCCTATTCCAGATTCCCAAATGAAAATAGCAAGAATAAAAGGACAAGCTTTTGTTAAAGAAAATTTAAAAGTTGAAGCAAGATTTTCTGTAGTCATTATTAAAAAAGACGAATTTTCTAAAAAATATGGAATTTGAAAAAAACCGAGTTTGCCAATTATTAAAAATTAAATATCCAATAATCCAGGGGGGGATGGCAGGAATTTCAGAATCGAATTTGGTCTCTGCAGTTTCGAACGCAGGAGGTTTGGGAGTGATTGGTTCTGGTTTAATGCCTCCGGCTTGGTTAGAAAGGGAAATTAAATTAACAAAAGAAAAAACAAAAAATCCTTTTGGAGTGAATTTATTTATGCAAAACCCAAAAGTTGAAGAATTAGTAAGAGTTTTAATTAAAGAAAAACCATCAGTAGTTTTTACCGGGGGAGGAAATCCTTTGCCGGTTTTTCCCTACTTAAAAATGGTAGGAATAAAAGTGATTCCAGTGGTGCCCTCACCCAGATTGGCAAAGAAAATGGAAGAGAACGGAGCGGATGCTGTAGTTGTTTCTGGATGGGAAGCAGGAGGACATGTGGGAAAGAATACTTTGTTTTCGCTTTTAATTGAGACAAAAAAGATTGTGAAAATTCCAGTGATTGTTGCAGGAGGAATTTATGATGGAAAAACGGCAAAGTCTGCATTTTTGTTGGGAGCAGAAGGAATCCAAATGGGTACAAGGTTTTTGGCATCTAAAGAATGTATTGCTTCCGAAAGTTACAAGAAAAAAATTATTGAAGCGACAATGGATGACATTGAAGTTATTTTATGGAACACAGGACACCCAATAAGAGTGGTAAAGAACGCTTGGTCAGAGAAAATCAAAAAAATTGAAGATAAAATTTTTCCAGAAGAAATTAGAGCAGAGAAAATTGCGGGGTCTTTGGGAGGGCAAAACGTTGACGATATTCCACTTTTGGCAGGATTGTCTAGCGCAGGGATCTCCGAAATAAAAAACTGTGCAGAAATTATTGAAGAAATAGTAAAAGAATTAGAAACTTTATAAAAACTACTCTAAATTTTTAGGTCAAAAATTTTTTTCTTGAGAAAATTTTTTAGTTTGTGCTGTGTATTTGAAAAAATCCGAACCAAATTTTATTAACGGGTTTAGTTAGCAGAACTCTTGCTCTCGAACTTCCCTTTCGCCCGCGCTTACCAAAAAGCGAAAACGAAAAACATCCTTCGTGGTTAACCCAAAGCATTATACTTTAGGGGGCAATTTCAAGTTTTTCTAATCCCACATGAGGGATTACTCAGCTCTACTGATCTTGACGGCAAATTCAAAAATTCACAAAGTGAATACGGAACTATTTTGTGAATTTAAAAGTTGAAACAATACCCTGAACATCGTCATCACTATCTCTACCGTCTAATGATATTCTATAACATATGCCATTCTTCAGAATTCCCAAAGTTATCCTGCCAGTATATTTAGGCGCTACATCTTTCCCGATGATTTCTTTTCCAGTTATACCGCTAACGATAATATCTCTTGCGTATTGCTTGTATATTAGTCGTTCAGATTCGCTATAAATTCCTCCTCCTAATGTGCACTGTTCAAGCGTATTATTTGATCCAATTTCAATCATTAAGTAACCATTATTAGAAGCCACAACCCACCCATTCCCATCAAGTATAGGAGACTTGGAAATTTTCCATGTGCTAGGATACTTAAATTCAAATCCGAACTCATTATCACTATAAGTTTTCCAGTCAGAAACCGATGAAGAAACATTAATGAATTTAAATGTAGGGATGATGGTATTAATTATTTGCGACTTTAACTCTTTTATTTGTCTTTCTTCGGCTGCAAACCGACTATCAGTATAATCATCAGGATGATCAGCAGGGTTAATGACATAGGCATAGATATTTCCGTCCCTCTCTGCAATTACTGATACTGAAACATTTTTTGGAAATTTTTCTTTTTCTTTCATCCACTCTTGTTTAGAAGAAACGAGAATAGTAAAAAGAGTATATTTGAACTCTTTTTTCTTAAGGATAAAAGAAATTGCAGAGCCATCCAAAAAGTCATTTTTTTGAGTTTCAATCCCCGTCCATTGTTGCGGAAGCGTTAACTCAAATCTATATTGTTTTTCTCTAAAGGTTATTCCTGGAGCAGGATTATTGACATTTACATTAGAAATAGGTGTAGAAGTGGAGATTGGATTTTTCACTAGTGATTGTCTATTTAAAAAAATATAACTGCCTACACTAACAGCAACAACCATTACAACAATCAGTATTATGATATTCGTAAATTCTTTCTTGTTCATATTATTTAAAATTATTAGTTAATTGTTTTGACTTTATGAAATTGATGAAAAAGTTTCTTTTGCCCTTCCAAAATGTGGTTCGAGCCGATTTGTTTTCAGTTTCTTTGGCAGTTTGGAATTTTAACAATTCGAATTTTTGTTTTCGCGACCTGAACCGTGATTTGCACGAAAAGGGCAATTCCACCGACCTATTTTAATAATACACCGCAATCCCAGAACTTTCAAGTAGAAAGATAACGCCTCGCGGTGCAAAATGCGTGCGTGCCAGTCTCTTCAAGTTTGCATTATTCCAATTGCGGTGTGTTTTAGTTAAAATTCGAACTTTTTTGAAGAAGATTCGGGTTTTGAATTTTGATTGCCGCGCTTCGCGCGGCAGAACAAAAAACTTTTAAGCTCGGGCGGGGCGGGAATTCATTTTTTTACATCCCTTATTTTTTTAAAATATCTCACAAAGCCAAAAATAAAAAAACCCAATGGACTGAATTCGTTCTATTTACAATTTACAGAATTACTTATGTGAGATCTTATTCCCTCAATTTTATCTCGCACAATTTTATCACTATCACCACTTACCCCAAATAATAAATAAACTACTTTGTTCTTATCACAATTTAATCCAATAGCCTCAGCGATAAAAAAACTCCCGTCTTTTAAAGAAGTTCGTTTCATCGCATGATTAGTTTTGGAAGGACCATAATCTTCAATATTTGGTGTATACTTGCTTGATTCCTCTCTGCATTCTTTAACGCAGGTATTAAATTTTTCTTTCACCTTTGAAGATTTCAAAAAATCTTTAATTTTAAATTTTCCATAAATTTCTTGTTTACATTGGATTTTACAAGGTTCATTTGAATCAAACATATTTAAAAATGATATATAATATCTCACTAAAGATACCCAGTTTTCCAAAAATTGGGCGACAGTATTTTCAAGAAATGCTTGATTCCAATCCTTTTCCTTAACAGAAATTATCATTGAAACATAATTTTTCTCATCTCCAAACATTATACTGTCTACGGTGTAATTATAATATGACGGTGTTTTTTCTACATTCTCTTTCCAAAAATCAGGAATTTCAAATTGGATAGATTTAAATGATTGAATTTTATATTTTATTTCTGATTTATATGGATTAATTAAAAAAGATTTGGAAATTAAAAAAGACTTGGAAATTAATAGAATAATTCCTATAACCAAAATTATCGTTGCAAATATAACAATTTTAAATACAGGTTTCACATAGAAAATAACTACTGCTTAGGAATATAACCCCAAAAAGGAATATTGGGAAACAATTTTTTCTTAAGAAACAAAGATAAACTCAATGAGGCAATTAATAAAACAATGCTTAGTATATCTAATGTTCTGATTACATTAGGAATACTGAGTGTAGAAAGCGCAAACAGTAATAAATAAGCGCGAGCGTCAAAGCTAAATAGCAGTTTAACTATCCAGATCATTAGTATTAACATCGCTGTATTAATCAAAAAAAACATCCCTACCGTAGTTTGTAAAGTAGAATCAGTAAGTCCACCTGTGATCAATTCAATGAAAATGGTTTTGTAAAGAAGTATTCTAAAAATAATGAATATTCCTACAATCCCTATTAGAATCCAATTTAAAATTTTGTATCGTTCTTTCAATTCAGGCTCGGGATACCTGTATTTTAGCAAAGTCTCTTTTGGAACTTTTTGAAATAATGCCATATTTATTTTATGCTTTTAATCGACCTTTGTAGACTATCAATCTATAACAATAAAGCTTATTTACATTATAACAAAAAATTAAAGATTTTTCATGAAAAAGTTTCAAAATTGCTAAAAATTTGGAATATTAGAACGACAAAGAAAATTCTAGTGCAATAAAATTAACTATATAAATTTATTACAAGAACTTTCTTGGCAAGCAAAAACGCTGAGCGGGATTGTCGTCTGCAGGGCAACATTTGAAAGTCATTGTTGGGGTTTTGTTCAAAGTAGGTTCGGATTTTGTTCTAACTGGCGGAGGGGGTGGGATTCGAACCCACGCGGGGAAAATCCCCACCTCATTAGCAGTGAGGCGCAATAGCCACTATGCGACCCCTCCATC
>Ga0207433_10002975_pt1 | contig 33433 bp, 23 predicted proteins | sample YelNatPaOPGAMG01_FD_187559 | JGI IMG/M metagenome (GOLD analysis project Ga0207433, IMG submission 187559) | Hot spring thermophilic microbial communities from Obsidian Pool, Yellowstone National Park, USA - OP-RAMG-01 (SPAdes) (version 3) | ecosystem: Environmental > Aquatic > Thermal springs... | reverse complement strand
CACCTCGTCCTCAGAAGACAGAAAAAAATCAAGCCCTTTGCCGTCATTTTCAACGTCAAAAAGTTTCACCGTATCCAGATACCGTTCAACAATATGCCTATCCGGCAGTTTATTGATTTTAAACTGTACCATGAGCCATTTCTGCCAGTTCAGCTTCTTCACACTGAAGGAAAGCCAGGGAAGAGCTGTTTTAACGCGCCAGGAGCGAAGGCTGTTATGAAGGTCTATCACGTAATCATACCCCTCTTCCTTCAGTTCTCTGATGGTTTCGCCTACCGAAGGTTTCAGCAGAACAATCCGGTCAATATAAGGATTACCCCGTAAGACAGAAGCATACGCCGGTTTGGTCAGATAATGAATTTCAGCCCCTTCAACCTGTTTTTTAAGGCACCGGATAACCGGTGTTGTTAGAACAATATCTCCGATGGAACTGAACCGGATAATCAGAAACTTGACGGTCATTGGGCACTCAGAAAAAGTTTGTTCAGGAATATCATCAGGGCAAGCCATAGTTCGTGACTTTCAGGATTTTCTTTCAGCAATGCCGCGGATCCCTGATGACCGGGAACATTAACCGGCTGAACCATGGTAACAGCCTGGCCCCTTGTTTTTTCAAAGATGCGGGCAACATACGGATGTTCCTCCTGGGTGGAATAAACGTAAACCGGCTTGTCAAGAAACTGCATCGAATCGGTTACCGAAATTCGGCGGCCGAAATATTCACCCGGACTCAGGGCAATTACTGCTGAAACGTGCGGATTATTGACCGCCTCAACCAGACAGAGGGAGGCTGAAAACATACTGCCCAGCAGAATAATGGGTTTTTTGCACTTCCCTTCCGCATACGAAACAGCACCCCGGATGTCGTACAGGGCATCGTAATAACCCGGTTGCAATCCTGCCCCTCTTGCGTTCATGGCAGTTATATTCCTGACATAATTCTTTTCACCCCCTGTTCTGAGATCCACCGCCAGGCAGTTGAATCCCATGCGCACAAAACGTGGTGCAATTTCTTTGTATTCTCCCCTGCTGGAACCAGTCTGATGAAACAACACTATATACGGTAGTGTATCGCTCAGAATATATTCATCAGCATGCACGGTCAATCCGTCGGACGCCGGAAAATCCGTTTCAACCTGAGCTTCTGAAACCCCGCTCCCAAGAAAAAATATTCCGGAAACCAGAATCATAGCCAGTAAGCGCATTAAATGCATCCTCTCCGGAAGAACTGGATCTTCCTGTATGTGAGAATGTAACGTAATAACTGATGCTTTCCTGTTCATTATGCTGATGATAGTAACTGCAAATTACGGCAAATTTTATGGAAAATGTCTGTTTATTTATCAATTAAAGCTGTTCGTTTATCATTGCCTACCGAATGGTAATTTCATCTATTTGCTTGGGTTACTATTCATTATGTAATATTTTATTGATTTTGTTCCCATTTGCCAGATTTGTGAAATATCTTACCTTTGAAAGGCCTAACAGTATTTTCTAACCAAAATGAATAAGCCTATGAAATTTTTAAAACTGTTTCTTATTGCGGGAGTAGTTGCATTGTTGTTTGCACAATGTACAGTATCCTCCCATTCCATGAAAACACCCAATAATTATATTGAATTCAACAAGGGTGATTTCGAGTATTCTGACCAGGTTTCAGGAGAAGCCACGGAAGTTAAAATCCTTGGCATTGACTGGGCACGCCTTTTTGATAAAAAAATGGGAGAAGTTTCCGGAATTTCAGGGTTTGAAATTCCCATCATCGGTTCCTTTCTTGCCAAACGGGTCAACATGTACGCTATCTACAACATGATCAAGGACAACCCGGGCTACGACATTGTTTTGTATCCTCAATTTGAAACAGAAACTGTCAATCAGATTTTCATAAAAACCACCAAGGTGAAAGTAACTGCCCGTCTGGGTAAGCTGAAGAAATAAGTTTCGGTTTTTTGTCTTTTTTTTCCGGGGATGTCTCAAAACTTCGTTTTTCAGCATCCCCGGAATGATTTTATGTATCAGCCTGGTGTTGCTGAACGCCAACCGTCTGATATGCAAATAATGTAACCATTTCTGATTGTTTTCGTAATATTGTACTGGAAATCATTTCTTTTCCCGTTCTGTTTAAGAAAACCAAACCGCATGAAAAAACTCTCCTTGCTCCTTCTTCTGCTGGTGGCAGCTGTTCCCTTATTTTCCCAGCAGCCGCAGGAAGATGTTATTGTCTATATCAACCGATTGAAGAAATCAACCAACAGCGACAAAGACTTTAAGGTTTACTTCGGCGACAAGTATATCGGAACATTCGAAGGAATCAATCCGGCTGTCACGCAGGAAGCGAAGGGAGAATGGATCGTTGTTGGAAGTACTTATTCAGAAAAATTGGTTTTACGGGTAACTGACAAAAAGGGCCAGGAAATTGACCGGCTTGTAATTGAGACTTTTCCGGGACGTTCCTGTTTTGTTGAATTTAATCCTGCCGCCGGCTATGGAGTTAAGGCATTGCACCAGATAACCAATATGGAGGGCCGGAAGCAATTTGCCGAAACCACAACTGCCAGTGTTCAGATCATCACACCCCAGATTGCTTCCAGAGTGTGGGCAGAAAAAGGGAAACTTGACATAGACGATAATGAACCGGTTTCAGCTCAGGCAAAAGCCTCCTCCCAGTCCAAAACGGAAGATTTTCCGGTACCTCTTACGGATGGCAGGAATGGAATCAGCGTGGAGTCCACTCTGGGAACCCAATTCCAGGAAGAAATCAACCGCGGAAAATATTATGCTTTGATCATCGGAATACAGGACTATCTGGACCCGAATATCAATGACCTTGACCAGCCGGTAAAAGATGCGCAGGCATTGTATGATGTACTTACCAAATTCTATACCTTCAGCCGAGAAAATGTTATTCTTCTCAGCAATCCCCGGCGCCAGCAGATTACCAAAGCACTGGACGACCTGGTTGAAAAAGTAACTCCTGATGACAATCTATTGATTTTTTATGCCGGACATGGTCATTGGGATGAAAAGCTGAAGCAGGGTTTCTGGCTTCCGGTTGATGCTTCCGAAAAAAACAGGGGAACCTGGTTTTCCAATGCTGATCTGAAAACCTATATCGGAGGGATCAATGCACGGCATACTCTTTTGATTACTGATGCCTGCTTCGGCGGGTCGATTTTTAAAACACGGGAAGCCTTTACAGACGCTTCAGCCGACATCCAGGAACTTTACCGCTATCCCAGCCGCAAGGCCATGACAAGCGGTGCCTTGAATGCCGTACCCGACCGGAGCGTGTTTATTGAGTACCTGATCAAGAGGCTTCAGAACAACGATAAAAAGTTCATTTCCGCCGAACAACTGTTTTACAGTTTTAAAACCGCAGTGATTAACAACAGTGCAAACAATCAGATTCCCCAGTTCGGAGAAATACGTGAAACAGGCGATGAAGGCGGTGATTTTATCTTTGTCAGAAAATAGCTTTCGCTCACTGGCCGGTAACTTCTTTCAGCTTCTCAGCAAGAACAATGATTTTGTTGCTCTTTACTTCAATCACTCCGCTTTCAATCTGAAAGAAAAGTTTTTGACCGTCTTCGGTAATAACCTTAATTTTTCCCTCTTCCAGAAGGCTTAAAATAGGAGCATGGTTGGGCAGTACTTCAAAGCATCCTTCTGCTCCGGGTACCGATATCAGGCTGATTTTGCCTGAGAACACATTTTTTTCGGGTGTGACTATATCCAGCTTCATCCCCGTTTATTTTTTGGCTTCCGATATCATTCTCTCCCCTTTCTCAATGGCATCTTCAATTGTTCCAACAAGGTTGAAAGCCATTTCAGGATATTTATCCACCTCGCCGTTCAATATCATATTGAAACCCTTGATGGTGTCTTCAATGGACACCAGCACACCCGGAATTCCGGTAAACTGCGATGCCACATGGAACGGCTGGCTGAGAAACCGCTGCACTCTTCTTGCCCGGTGCACCACCAGTTTATCTTCTTCCGAAAGTTCATCCATTCCGAGAATGGCAATAATATCCTGTAATTCCTTGTACCGTTGCAGTATTTCCTTGACCTTTTGTGCCGTTTCATAATGTTCCTTGCCAACAATGCCCGGAGTCAGAATGCGCGAAGTGGAGTCAAGGGGATTTACCGCAGGATAAATTCCCAGCTCTGCGATTTTCCGGTCGAGCACCGTAGTAGCATCGAGGTGGGCAAAGGTTGTTGCCGGGGCAGGGTCAGTAAGGTCGTCAGCCGGAACATAAATTGCCTGAACCGAAGTAATGGAGCCCCGTTTGGTGGAAGTAATACGTTCCTGCATAAGCCCCATTTCCGTGGCAAGGGTTGGCTGGTATCCTACAGCCGAAGGCATACGGCCCAAAAGCGCCGATACTTCAGAACCTGCCTGGGTAAAACGGAAAATATTGTCAACAAAGAAAAGAATATCCCTGCCTCCGCTTTTCTCATCACCGTCACGGAACGATTCGGCAATAGTAAGGCCCGAAAGAGCAACGGTTGCACGGGCTCCGGGCGGCTCATTCATCTGTCCGAAGACCAGAGTTGCCTGCGACCGGCGCAGTTCTTCCTGGTCAATTTTTGACAGATCCCAGCCCCCTTCTTCCATTGACTTAAGGAATCCTTCACCGTAGCGGATTACTCCCGATTCAATCATTTCCCTCAGCAGATCATTTCCTTCACGGGTTCGCTCTCCAACTCCGGCAAAAACCGAAAGTCCGGAATATTTTTTGGCTATATTATTGATCAGTTCCATGATGATGACCGTCTTCCCTACACCGGCACCGCCGAAAAGCCCGATCTTTCCTCCTTTGGCGTAAGGCTCCAGCAGATCGATAACCTTAATACCGGTAAATAGTATGGCCGTTTCTGTACTCAGATTCTCAAACTTAGGCGGTTTACCATGAACCTCATACCCTCCTTCCATACTGAATTTCCCCAATCCGTCAATCGGCTGGCCGGTAACGTTCAGCAAACGACCTCTGATTTGCTCACCAACGGGCATTTTGATGGCACCACCCGTAGCCCGGACTTTCATCCCCCTGTACAACCCGTCGGTTGAATCCATGGCAATGGCCCGAACACTGTTTTCTCCTATATGCTGCTGGCATTCAACAATCAGAACCTCGCCATTGTCCCGCATCACTTCCAGTGCATCATGTATCTTCGGGAGGTCCCCGCCTGCATTCTCAAAACTGACGTCAACAACCGGACCAATAACCTGGATAATTTCTCCAATATGTTCAGCCATATTTCTGAAATTTTATTCGGTGCAAAAATATATTTCAAAAAGTTAAAAGTAAAAAAAATCTCTGAATGCGATATAAAATTTTGAAGTTGAACCTTTTTCTTTTGTCGGTTGTTGTTACAACTATAACAAATAAATCAGCGTGTTATGATAAATGTAGCTATGTGGGGGAAGGCTCTGAGAGTCATTCCCCGGATTTCGAAGGAAGAATGGAACCATCTGGATATCATTTCCCGATGGCTGATTGCCAGCCGTTCAGCCGTGTTTGTAATGACGGCACTTTCAGCAGGTATAGGGGGGCTTCTGGCTTTCCGGACAGGTTCCTTCTCTCCGTTCATGTTCCTGCTTGCACTGACAGGCCTTGTCCTTGCCCATGCCACCAACAATCTGATCAACGATTATGTGGATTACCGGAAAGGGATTGACCATAACAATTATTACCGTGCCCAATACGGTCCTCAGGCGCTTGAGCACGGACTCCTGAACCCCCGGCAGTTTCTCACCTACATTTTTATTTCAGGTGCACTTGCAACAGCCATAGGCTTGTATCTTGTCATTCATTCAGGATTTCCGGCCCTGGTATTTATGCTGGCGGGTCTCTTTTTCCTTTTATTTTACACATGGCCGCTCAAGTATTACGGGCTCGGGGAACCCTCGGTTGTTCTGGTGTGGGGACCTCTCATGGTAGGAGGCACTTTCCTTGTGGTCTCAGGCGGCCGATGGGACTGGAGCGTATTATGGATCAGTCTTGTTTATGCGCTCGGTCCGACATCGGTGCTTCTCGGCAAACACATTGACAAACTTAAGGAAGATAAGGGAAAAGGCGTTCGTACCCTGCCGGTGATTGTTGGAGAAAAATCGGCCAGGTACCTTACCATCAGTCTTTTAATACTTCAGTATCTTTTGGTAGCAATGATTGTCATAACAGGAATGACTGGTGCTTCGGTGCTGATCGTATTGCTTGCCCTGCCAAAACTGTTTAAAACCATCCGTATATTTTCCAGACCCCGTCCTTCGTCAGAACCTGACGATATCCCAAAAGGAAGCTGGCCATTGTATCTTGTCAGTTATGCATTCGTTTATAACCGTCAGTTTGGTTCACTTTTCCTTCTGGGGCTGATTCTGGATGTGATCTTTTTCAGGGCAGGCATCCCGTTCTGAGTTCAGAAGCTTTTCCAATACAGCCGGCTGGCCATTGGTAACAGTCGGCTGTATTTTTTTTCAATTCACGGGCCTTCACAAAAAACACCCGTCAGTACCTTTTTTGATTGCGCCGGAAAATAATTTCCTTCTCAGGTGTAACATTTCTTCGTTACATTCGTCTTATTTACACTACCGGCCAGAACATGACCACTGACGAATATAACCTGTGTGTAGACCAGTATGCCGACAGCCTGTACCGCTTCGTTCTGAAGAATCTCAGGGATGCGGAAAGGGCAAAGGATATTGTGCAGGATACCTTTGAAAAACTCTGGACCAGGGCCGATACGGTTGAATTCAGCAAAGCAAAAAGTTACCTGTTTACAGCCGCTTACCATACCATGATTGACATACTGCGAAAGGATAGCCGCCAGGAATTCACCGATGAAATGCCAAATGAAATGGACACACACAATACCCATTACAGCGACCTGAATGAAATTCTTCATGAAGCTATGAACCGCCTTCCGGAAGTTCAGAAAGCTGTTATACTGCTGCGCGACTATGAAGGATACTCCTATGAAGAAATTGCCCGTATTACCGGCCTTAGCGAATCCCAGGTGAAGGTATATATTTTCAGAGGACGGGTTTTTCTGAAAAACTATATTGGAAGCCTCGAAAATGTCATCTGATATGATTACAAGAGAAAATTTTGAAGTATACGCAGCTGACTTTCTCGACGGAAAACTTTCGCCCGAGGATACCATCCTCTTTCTTGCCTTTCTCCGTGAAAATCCTGACCTGAAAGAATTGCTCTCTGAAATTGACAAATTTTCCCTTACTCCGGGAAATGAATCCTTTACCGGGAAAAACACTCTTCACAAGGATTTCGCGCTGAAGACCAGAGTTACGGCTGATAATTTTGAAGAATTTGCCGTTGCTTCGTCAGAAAATCTTCTGACCATGCGTCAGGAGCAAAATCTGGAACTCTATTTAACCCAGCACCCTGAAAAACAAAAGGATCTTGAACTTTTCCGGAAAGTACACCTTTCTCCTGATCTTTCCATACGCTTTCCCTCCAGAAAAGCATTATACCGCGGCAGAAAAAGGACCCTTTTGTATTACAGAAATGCTTTTGCAGCCGCCGCTTCCTTCCTCTTGCTGGCCGGTTTGTACCTGTTGCTGGAAAGACCTTTTTCAGAAACACATCCTTCAGCCGGTACAACCGTTGTTCAGGTTCCTGCTGCAGAAAAACCTTCTGAAGAAATCCGTACCGTAGATCAGCCCGTTAACTCCGGCAAACCGGAATACACCGCAACGGCAGAAAAATCAGGAATGCCCGAGGGGAAGACCCTGGTTACGCAAGCACAAACGTCAAATGAAACTAAAGAGGATTTTGCGCTGAAAGAAGTTCAGCCGATTCCTCTCCAGCCTGTTCCTTATACGTATCCCTCGCTGGGAATGCAGGCAGCACTGACCGGAACACCTTCGTCAACCCTTCAGCAAAAACCTCGTGAAGAATATTTGTCCCTGCCTGAACTTGCCGCCATGGAAATAAGGAAGCGAATCAAGCCGGTATCAGCAAACGACAAAACACCAATTACCCTGTGGGACATTGCTGAAGCTGGTGTCAATGGCCTGGGCAAACTTACCGGAGCAAAAATCCGCCTCGACAAAAAATATGGCCCCGACGGAAATCTCATTGCCGTGGATTTTGAATCCCCCCTGTTTGCATTGTCGGCTCCGGTTAAAAAAAATAACTGAACCCTGTAACAAATCCTCCTCCTGTCCGTCATACTGACAGAATAACCTGTTCAGATTGTTGAATCTAATGATTAAAACTATGAAACGTTTACTATTAATGCTGGTGTTTACAGCATTTGTCATTCCGGCTTACATGCAGGATTCTGATTCGTCAGGGATCGCAGGCACTGAAAAACCGGATGAACTTTCCGACAGTACTTCTTCTGAAAGAGTCATCATTGTGTCAGCCGATAACAAGAAAGACACTGTCCGCCTGAAAATCGGGAAAAAAGGCATTGCCATTATTGAAGACGGCCCGGAGACCATTGTAAAAGTGACAGAAATTGACGAAGATAAAAAGCCTGATGAAAAAGCTCCTGAAGAAGTTGAAGTTGAAACGGAAGGTGAAGACCATGGAGAAAAAACCTCCCATCCAAGGATGAAAGGACACTGGGCCGGATTTGCCTTCGGTCTGAATAACTTTGTTGACAGGGATTTCAGCATGTCGCGCACCGACGAAAACCGCTTCATGGACCTGAATACCGGCAAGTCCTGGAATTATAACCTCAATCTGTTCGAACAGAGTTTCGGCTTGTATTCTGATAAAATCGGGCTGGTTACCGGACTTGGTTTTGCCTTCAACAATTACCATTTTGACGGGAACAACAGCATTACCAAGGACAGTCTGGGAAATACCGTATCGCTCGATTACGGTGCCCGCGGAATTAATCTGGAAAAAACCAAACTGGCTACCACATACCTGAACCTGCCTCTTTTGCTGGAATTCCAGTTCCCGGGCCCTCCGAAGAAACGTCTGTATTTTTCAGTAGGTGTGGTGGGAGGACTTAAACTCGGAAGCCATACCAAGGTAATCTATAAACTGGATGGAAAACAAAAAGACAAAATCCGTGATGATTTTAACCTTTCGCCTCTGCGCTATGCCTACACGGCAAGGGTTGGCTACCGTAATCTCCAGGTATATGGAAATTACTACGCTACCCCTTTGTTTGAGAAAAACAGAGGGCCGGAATTGTTCCCGATTGATGTGGGATTGTGTTTAAGCTTCTGATACCTTGCACGTCAGAAATGTCTTAGAACTCTATTTTTTAAGAATTTCTGCAGCACTTGAAAAAATCAGCCGGTTGGCCCAGGGTCAGCCGGCTGATTTCTTTTTACAAAACAATTTCACCTTCCATTTCAACAAGAAGTTCATCCCGACATATATCTGCTTCAAGAAACAAAATACAGCCCGGGGAAAAGTATTTTCCGCACAGGGACCGTATATAAGGAATCTGCTCTCTGGCTTTTACATAAATCCTGAAATATCTTGCCTTTTTTAAAATGTCTGATTCATCGGTATATTTTTTACCCCGAAGACTTTGACTGCACAATACCTGTATATTCTGCAGAGTATTTGTTACCTGCTCCTTCGGATTATTTACCCCCACAGTTTGCTGACCAATAATGGATGCTGTACCCGAAATCCACAATGTGACGTTTCTTCCGGAGGTAAGTAATTTAGCCCTTTCAAACAGGGGAGGACAAAAAGGGACTGTTCCATTGCTTTTTGTTTTGTCAGGCTGGTACTGATATGCATTTCGTTGCCTGGGATTTTCAACCGAAATAATTTTAATGGAATCATCTGACTGCAATGCCATAAAATCGATAATTACCCCCTTCAGCTTCATTCCGATTCCGGTAGCTGCAGGGTAACCCGGTTCTTTTTTGCATTTATGGAAGATCTGATAGCGTGTCCTGTTGAAAGTATCATAATTTGTCTCCTTTCCTCCATTTCCGGATGCTGTTATCTGCCCTATATAATTCCATTGACGAACTACATTGTCTATCGAAAAACCTTCCCTGGCCAGAACAGAAAGCATTGTCCCGAAAGCTGACTCACCTGCCTTGCTTACGGGTAAAGCTTCTTCCGTTGTTCCACACCCGCTAACCCACAATTCCCTGTAATTATTGGTTTTAATCACAACATAATCGGTTGCATAAACGGATCGATGCAATATTTCTGTATCTTCGCTCACCTCCAGATAGCCGGCTTCTGTCACAAAATTGTATGGCTTTTCAGGAGGCTGGGGAATAAGTGAAAATGTTGGCTGAAACGGGTAAAAAAGTTCCGACAGCATGTTTCGTATTTCCTCTTTCAGGTCATTCCAGAGATTAGAGTTGCCGATATCAGCAAAACAGGTTATTTTGACAATTCGTACTTTTTCTTTTACTGAAAACCTGTGGATCTGCAAAATACAATCATGCCATTCCCTCCTGATGTCGGAAGAAGACTCCGGATAAAAAAATCTGTAATACAAACTCTTCAAAATCATTCCTCTTTTTCAACGTATACGGTCTTTTCTGCTTCCTTTTTTGCAATACCCGCAAGAATTCTCGGACTAAGGTTTATTTCGGATGTTACAAATTCAGGCACATTGAAAGACTTCATGAACAGGTCATAGAAAAGAGGATTGGCCTGGGGAAGAAGGAAAGGTTTACTGAAGTGGCCCTCCCCGTCAAAATAGGCAAAAAAGGGCATGGTATACAATCCGTTGATTCGGCGGCTACTGAAGACAATCCAATGCCCGTTTGAAGACCAGCTGTGATAACTTTCCGCCTGGTCACTGTTGATATCCGGCCTTGCCATACTTCCGGTTACAAGGTCAAAGAGATACAGATCACTTTCCCTGTGCCAGATTGTAAAATTACCATAAACCGACATGCAGAACAAGATGAAACGACCGTCTGGCGATACCCTCGGAAAAGAAATGCTCATTCCGGTTTTTGCTGATGATAGGATGGTATCGGCTTCCGTTCCAAATTTTCGTGTGTTCGCATCAAATGATACCCTGAGCAAATCATATTTGATTTTATTGAACTCCTGAGGCGGAAGTGCTTTGGCACTGCAATAATAGAGAAACTTCCCGTCAGGCGACCAGGCAGGAAATGTCTCAAAACGGTCAGCTGAAGAAAGAACCGGTGAAGTAGTAAGAGTGTTTGTTTGAGCATCATATAAAACGATGTCGGAAAGAGTATCCTGAACTTCAATTTTTTTGTCTTTTACAGAATGAAAGCGTTGAATAATTCTATTGACTGAAAAGGCAACATACCTCCCTCCCGGGTGCCAGGCAGGATATACTCCCGGAGAAATAGTTTTTTCTGTTTTTGTATTTACCTTGTGCAGTTCACCGTTCCTGTATACAATAGTTCCCGCATTCCTGGCACGCATGTGAAACAACATAAGATTACTTTTATTCTGACAGAATGAATGACAATTCATACAATTCCCATCACTAAACGAATTTATCATTACAGGTTTCTCCGTGAAATTTTCCAGGCAACGCTGATAAATTCCCATGTTGTTCCATATTTCATATCCGGGATCGATCAGGCGGTAAACAAGAAAGGAATCAATCCTTTCCGAAGCAATGTGATTCCGGATGGTCTTATAGGTATACCACTTCCCTCCCCTCCTGCTCCAAACTGCAAAATAAATGTCTTCCCCTTTTGACTTGTACAGCAGACTCTTCCAGGCATTTGCCGGAATCCTGACAATCCCGTTCCCGGTATGAACGGTAAGCACCCTGGTACTGTCAGTATATATTTTCACCAGAAATTTCTCTCCGCCTTCCTTTATTTGAAAACGAAGCGGAGCTATATTCGGAGGAAGAACAACATCTGTGTAATCCGGAAAAATTTCCGGTTGCCGTTCAACAGGGACTGGTTTTTCATATCTGCCTGAACAGGCAAATACCATGAAAAAAATCAGAAATGTCCAAAGATAATTATCGCGAAACGGGAAAATAACCTTCATATCTATTCCCCTTTATAAAAATTCATATAATACCAGAATGTATTTCCAAAATCTTTGTATAGAGCATTGGCAGCAGCAGAAGGATCATTCCGGTATTTTCCCAGTTTTTCCAGGTACCGGGAAAAACGATTCTGCGTTTCCCTGCTGACATAATATCCTGCCGGTAAGGCATTTTTTCGGTGCAAAGCTTCATAGACCAGAATAGCTTCTTCATAATTCTTTGGCAAATAACGATAACCAAACTGCGAAAATCTCTCTGCCTCTTTTGCCAGAGCATCCAGGTTCTTTTCCAGAAGCAGGCAGGCGATATGGTATTCAAAAGCCATTATGTTTTCAGGATGATTATAGAGAATCAACAGCAACAATTTGTCAAAATCCTTATCATCAGCCCAGAAATCTGATGTCATTCGTAAATTTCTTTTCAGGGCAATTTCTTTATCCAGGTCTAACTTTTCAGGATGCATCAGGTACGATCGGTATTTTTTTGCCCATTGTCTGTAAAAAAATGTTTGCTCCAGCAATGTAATGTATTTTGAAGCTATTACAGTATCTTCGTTAACAAGGCTTGACAGAACAAGCATTCTGAGCGACCTGGGATTCAGTCCGTTGGCAACCATTGCTTCAAAGGCCCACCGGAATGCTTCATTCGTATAACCCATTTGATAATACAGTTCCATTCCAAAAAGCGGCGTCAGGTTATTCGTTTCCCAGGAAAGAAATAAACCGTTGCTCCCTATCTGATTATATCCGAAAAGATTTTGAAGCAGCTGGCCTCTGTTAAACAAAGCAAGGTTGGTATAATAGGTAACGACCCTGTTTGATCCGGGATAATGGGAAGACAGGTAAAGCGCATCGTCCCATCGTCCGCGGCAAACCTGATAGTCTATTCCCAGCATGATTTCCGTTTTTGCATCATAGGCTTTACTCTGTATCCACCATCCGCCCAGAACCAGAATAACCATTCCTGAAAAAATGGTCCTGAAACGAATTCCCTGAAACTTATTCACAATAAAAGCAAATGCCAGCTTATGAACAATTACAGCCACCGGATAATACAGCAAAAGTGCAGGCAGATTCCACTTTACATTTGTCTGGATCTGCAGAGGAAAAAGAAAGGTCCATGCATCTTTTGTGCTGATCTGCCATATATACCAGGAAGCAATGAAAGGAACAGCAATTCCCATTATCAGAAAAATACCCGATATAACCGGATTTTTTTCTTTACGCTCCAGAATTTCATATAGCAGAATGATTACAAGACTGAGAAAACTGTATGCCGCAGCGAGTATATACAGAATAATCCAGCCCGGAATTCCAATGATCAAACGGTTCTGGAAACTTTTTACATGCAAATAGATCAGGGTAAATCCCAAAGCCAGCACCAGGGCTATTGTTGAACTGATGTAGTAGTGATGATGGCTCTGCAGTGCAGTAATAAATACAATCGGAATGACTGACCAGCAAATACCCTGTATGTTGAACTTTTTGAAAACATTGCGGGTTACAAGGAAAAGAGCTATAGAAACCAGAGTTACAATTCCGGCACCAACCCATGAATTCTGATAGAATTGGATCAGAAAAGTACCTGCATATTCCGATAACCCTCCCGGTTTGGATAAAAAAGGCAGAAAATAATCAGAGGAAAAACGGAATAATTGTGTTTGCTCCTGAAAACCTAGATGGTACCGGCAGAAAAGAGCAAAGTATAAATAATGCAAAACAAAAAAAATAGCTAGAAAAAGGCTATTTATGACGGAGGCATTATTTTTCTTCATGTGAGGTTTTCAGACTTTTTTCCCTGGTAAAACTCAATGTTTAATGAAAAAAACAATCCGGAATATTATGTTCCGTGTAAAAATACAAATTGCTTGCAACTCCTTTTCGTTAAAGCAAGAAATTTTTATCAATGATTGCAGAAATTACACCACTTATCCTGTCTGATATCCTAATTCATGCCATTTGATTATTTTTAGCTTCATTTTGTACACTCTTGCCTATGGATAATTCTCTCCTCAACAACCAGGAAGTACGTCGGTATGCCCGCCAGATGATGCTTCCCGAAATCGGCATTGAAGGTCAGGAAAAGCTCAAGAAGGCGAAGGTTCTGGTTGCCGGTGCCGGGGGCCTGGGCAATCCGCTTATTTTGTACCTCGCTGCAGCAGGCGTTGGTGAAATTGGCATTGCCGACAACGACCTGGTTGACGAAAGCAATCTTCAGCGCCAGATACTGTATGGAAGCATGGATCTGGGCAAACACAAAGCTATTGTGGCAAAGGAAAGACTGATCAGCCTGAACCATCTGAACAAATATTCATTACACGTCATTTTCCTCAACCTGAAAAATGCTCCTGAAATCTGCAGGCCCTATGATGTTCTGGTTGATGCTACCGACAGTTTTGAGGCTGCCTGTGCCCTCGATAACGCAGCCCGCACATTGTCAAAACCTCTTGTATACGGAGCTTTGCATACCTGGTCGGCCATGGTGACCGTATTCCGGTACAACAACAGTCCGGGCTTTTCCGACCTTTTTCCTGCAAAACTGACTCCTGAAAATTCCGCCAGGGCAAAAGAACTGGGTATACCTGGCGGATTGCCGGGAATCGCAGGCGCCATTATGGCCACAGAAGTAATCAAAATAATCACGGGTGCAGGAACCCCCTTGGCAGGCAAGCTCCTGATTTACAATATGCTTATACCCCAAATAAGAATGGTATCTTATTCTGATTAAACCCGGCAGGCATTTCATTCGGAATCAAAGCGGGCCGGGAACATTGATCTGAGAACCGGTCGGCTACATCATCTTCTTCAATACCCCCATAACACCCCTGATAAAGGTAGCACTGGTCAGTACCTTAACAACAGGAGGTATTCCCTGATAGGAGGAAGGCCTTCTTGTACGGCCGGGCTGAGGGTATCCTGTACCATACGGTGTCCGTACCGGCCTGCTTTCCCGTACTTCTTTTCTTTCCCTGTCCTCCTGCATCCGTTCCATTTTCCGCCCGAGCACTTCATAGGCGCTTTCTCTGTCAATCACCTGATTGTATTTCCTTACCAGTTCCGAAGAACGGTTGATGGCAGATATTTCCTCCGGTGTAAGGACATCCATCCTGCTTCTGGGCGCCCGGACCATTGTCACAGCCAGAGGAGTAGGAATTCCCTTTTCGTTCAGGGCAGTTACCAGCGCCTCCCCGATTCCGAGAGAGGTCAGAACCTCATCCGTTTTATAAAAGTCCGACAGGGGAAAGTTCTCAGCCGTCAGCTTAATGGCCTTCCGGTCGAGAGCAGTAAAAGCACGCAGGGCATGCTGAACTTTCAAACCCAGCTGGGCCAGAACCTCGTTGGGCACATCCATTGGATTCTGCGTCACAAAAAAGATCCCAACTCCTTTTGACCGGATAAGTTTGACAATGGTCTCGATCTGATCGAGCAGTGCCTTACTCGCTTCTTCAAAAATCAAATGGGCTTCGTCAATAAATACAACCAGTTCCGGTTTTTCCATGTCTCCCTTTTCGGGCATGGTATTGTAAATTTCAGCAAGGAGTGACAACATGAAGGTGGAAAACAACTTGGGCTTATCCTGAATATCCGTCAAACGCACAATACTGATCACTCCCTGGCCGTTTTTATCCCTGCGCAGAAGATCCTGTATTTCGAACGACAGTTCCCCGAAGAAATGCTCTGCTCCCTGCTGTTCAAGTTCCATTATTTTCCGCATAATGGTCCCTGTTGTTGCGGCCGAGACTTTCCCGTACTGCTTTTCGAATTCGGCCTTCCCCTCGCCGGTTATAAATTTTATTACCTGCAGAATGTCTTTCAGGTCAAGCAAAGCAAGCTGATTATCATCACAGTACTTGAAAATGACTGCCATTACACTGCTTTGGGTATCGTTCAGGCCGAGGATTCTGGACAACAGCACCGGTCCGAATTCCGAAACGGTCGCCCTCAGCGATACACCATCCTTGCCGGTAAGCGAAAGCAATTCGACCGGGAAGCCCTTTGGAGAGTAAGATAAACCTATTTTCTGGTGGCGTTCCTTTATGAAGGGTTTTTCTTCTCCGGGCATGGCTATTCCGCTCAGATCCCCCTTCACATCCATCAGCAGAACCGGGATCCCTTTTTCGGAAAGTTCTTCGGAAATCACCTGAAGGGTTTTTGTTTTTCCCGTTCCTGTGGCCCCGGCAATCAGACCATGCCGGTTCATGGTGCGTAAGGGAATCCGGATATGGGCACCTGTCAGGCACTCTCCGTTGTACATGGCCGCACCCAAAACCAGACTATCGCCCTTGCAGGTATAACCCTGCTCGATGAGAGCTCTGAATTGTTCCTTTTTGTCCATAAAATCGTACTTATTACGGCCGAAATTTACGCCAAATTTTCCTGAATCGCATTGCACCATTCAGGTAAGGAGTTTTATCCCGCATTGCGCATCAGGAGAGCTGGCGAATCAAGGCACAACATGTGTCAATCCTGTATAAAAGGCGCAAAATTTTATCGGCTGGCTGGCGATCCGGCCAGCCAGCCGGTAAAAAAATTCCTTCCTGCGTTTAGCCTATTTAATTACCTCCACCCACATACCTCCGTCTGAAGCATTCACTGTTGCGTCATACATAGCACTGCACTGTACCGGCGGATACCAGAACTTTCCGGTATAGGCCGCATTCAGTAATACCACAAATGTGCGGCTTTCGGCTTTGGGCAGGTCAAAAAAGGTATTCACCCGGTCATCTCTGATATCCTGATAACGCGGCACATCGGAACGATAGGCCGACTGGTTATCCTCCATGCGAAGGTTTCGTATTTCCCATCCTGAGGGGAACACATGGGTCAGGGCCATGTCCTTGTAATAACCAAGGATTCCGGGATGCGTCAGTGTGACCTCGGCAATAAAGTCAGTTCCCTGTTTAAGTGAACGCACATCAATTGCCTGTCCGTCCAGCGTGCGGTACCGTACCTGCATCTTCAGGTTGTTTTCGCTGGTAACCGCATTGCCGGTTTCCGGCGTGCCGGTGATCAATACCCGCGCATACAGAATCCCCGTTCCCTTGTTGCTGATCTGAACCGATCCCTGATCAGAAAGATTCTTTGGTATATCAATCTGTATTACAGGCTTTTCAGTAGAAGCATTTACACCTTTACTTTGAGTAAAGCTGTAGGAAAACTTTAAGCCTTTTTCTGATTTTGTTTTGCCGGCGAACCGCGAAATGGCCATCAGGCTGTAGGCCGTTGTCTGGGTGCTGAGCCAGTAGTCTCCGCTCAAAACAGAAGAAAGGTGTTTAACAAGAGGGAATGCTTTTTCCCTGTCGCCCAGCAAAACGAGGGTTTCCAGAATCATAGCCTCATCCCGTTCGGCCGATCCGTAAGTTGGGCTGAAACCTTTGTAGGCAGACGATTTTGTCCCTTTGTCTTTGACGAGTTCCCGTGCCGCTTCGGGCTGGCCTGCCAGAACATAGGCGGCCGCCAGACGCCAGGCGGCTTCAACCGACAGATCGTTTCTTTCTCTCAGCCGGTTCATGGCTCCCATTTCGGCCGATCCGGCCAGAGCAAGCGTAAATAACCGGTATGCCTGCATCAGGTCGCTCTGCTGATACGCCAGGTACTTGTATTTGCCGCTCACGGAAGTCCAGTCGCGTGCGGCTGCTTTCTGATAACGAATCCACGCAGGTTTGAATCCTGCCGGTATCGTGTATCCCCTCGCTTCAGCTTCCAGAAGAAAATGACCCGCATAGGATGTGGCCCAGTCATCTGATTCATTGACTCCCGGCCAGTAACTGAATCCTCCGTCGGGCCGCAGGAACAGCTTTAAGCGTTCAATGCCGGCAAGAATATTCTTCTTAATTGTTTCCCTTTCCTCCTGCTTCAGTTCCATAACATCTTCCAGATAAAGCTGCGGAAAAACAGCTGAAGTAGTCTGTTCCACGCAACCATAAGGATAGGTAAGAAGGTATTTAAGCCTGCGTCCAAAATCAACCGGGGGAAGGGATGAAACTTCCAGTACACCGCTGTTGCTTCCTGCCATGCCGGGTCCCTGCCAGACAGCTTCCCAGTTTTTCCCGGGTTCAACGACTCCTTCCCTGTAAGCAGTAACAGGTGCATTCGGATTTCTTACATCCAGTTCGATATCGTAACGGGCTGTTTCGCTTCCGCTCACTGCCTTAACACGAACACGCGCCACCCCGGTTTTTGATGCCACCTGGAAAGGAAGGGTTATGGTTTCGTCACCCGGATTGCTGAAAGAAACCACACGGGTATTTCCCTCGGCAGGAACCAGGAGATCGTTGGTTTCCACTTCAATTTTTACCTGGCGGATTTCCTTTTCCATAGCAAAGACGGTGACGGGAAGGTCAACCTTTTCACCGGGGCTGAGGATTCTCGGCAGGGTAGCAGCGATCATGAGCGGCTTTCTTACCGGAACCGTTTTTTCGGCGGCACCGTAAGCCCTGCCGTTACCGGCCACGACCATAACGCGCACAGAGCCAACATACCTCGGCATGGTAAATGTGTGGGTTGCCTTTTCTCCCTTATCGAGCGTAAACGGACCGGCAAACATAACGACCGGCTTGAAACGTGTTGCCCGGCTTTTGGCTCCTGCAACCTTTCCTTCTTCATCACCTCCGAGGCCGAGAAGCAGGGGAAGTTTTCCGCCATAGGCGCCTATTACCATGTCGTAGAGATCCCAGGTGCGGACGCCCAGGGCCTCCCGGGCATAGAAACTGCTCCAGGGATCCGGGGTCCTGAACCGCGTCAGGTCAAGCAAACCTTCATCCACAATAGCCAGGGTATAGGTCATGTTCTGCCTCTTTTTTTCCTTTACCTCTACTGTGAACTTTTCCTCCGGCTTAATAACATCCGGCATGATAATTTCCGGTTCAAGATGGGTTGAGGCATCTTCCACCAGCAGGGGAATTACCCCGTACATGCGGATGGGCAGGTCATTGGCTGTCTGCTCATGGGGCTGTACCAGGGTCAGATGCACATATACATTGGGAGCCATAGCCTCAGTAACCTTAAAGCGGAACACTGTCTGGTCCTTTTCGGCTTTTACCCAATAGGCATCAATAACCCCTGAACCCGATTCAATACTCACCAGGGCGCGGCCTGCACCTCCCGAAGGGAAAGTAATAACAGCCTCTTCCCCAACCTGGTACTTTTCTTTGTCGGCCGAAAAGATCAGCATGGAAGCTCCGGAAGGCGTTTTTTCCGTCGATCTTCCGGCCCAGCCCGGCCAGTCAATGTATACGATTTTTCCTGTGGCATGCCCGCCTTCCGGATCAACTACCCGGATAAGAAAACGGCCCCATTCGGGATATTTGATCTTGAACTGAAAACTGCCTTTCCCGCCTGAGGTCGACAGGGTGGTGGCATATACAGGCTGGTGGTAGCTGCTTCCGAGGTAGTCGGCCAGATCATCTCCGGAACGGTCCCACCACCATTTCCATTCAATCTTATAAATCTTCACTTCCAGGTTTCTGGCCGATACGGGCTTCCCTTCGGGATCAACCGTCACTACCTGAACCGTATGAAGGGTATCGGTCAGAAGCATGTTCCTGGCTTTGTCCCCTTTTGGAACCCTGATGCCCACAAAGGTACGGTAAGGTGCATATGGTATGGTAAAGCGATCGATGCTGAAGTCGCCGCCTTCTTCAAAAACCCTGGTAAGAAAGGCTGCCGAGAGCATGCCCGGTGCGGCATCGTCAATCCTTATGGATGAGGAGAACGTAGCCTCTCCGTTTTCATTGAGGTTTCCTTCAAAAATCGTACGCTCTTCCGATTCAAAACGGCGTACCGGATCATCAAATACATATTCCGGATACTTCTCAAACGATGTAGGTATGGCATTCAGCGTTGCCCTGACATTGACCTTGAGATTTTTTGCAACGGCTCCGTGCAGCCAGGTAACTTTCATGGTTCCCTTAATATCGGGACGGGAAACGGAGAGCCGGTCGGTGCCAAAATCGAGTGCAATTTTCAGCCGGTTGGGTTTCACGGTCTCGACCTTCAGCACCCTGCTGAAAACCGTGCCGCCGACTTTGATATTGGCGGTGTAATTTCCTGTTGGGGCATCGGCCGAAGTAGGAATGGTAAACTGATAGAATCCGTTCATACCTTTGGAACGGACCATTTTCTTAACCAGCTGGCCCATAGGATTAACCAGTTCGAGAATTACCGGATGATTTTCGGGAATGAGGTCGGCTTTGTCTTCCATAATGAAGGTAAGGAAGAGGGTATCGCCGGGCCTCCAGACACCCCGCTCACCGTAAATAAATCCCTTAAGCCCCTTCTGAACCGGAGCGCCGGATACGTCAAATGTGCTCAGCGAAAGCGATGAACCTTCATCCAGCCGCAAATAGCCCCGCTGGTCTCCTGATCGGGCAATCAGAAGAAACGGCATCCCGTCGGTCCGAACCTTTGCCAGTCCGTCAGAATTGGTTGTAGTGCTGGCAATGAGCTGTTTCTGGTAATTGTAAACCTCGAGAGTAACTCCGGAAAGAGGATCCGTCGTCTTCAGGTCAGTAACCGCAAACGTGAGCCATTTGTCACTTCCTCCCTTGGCAATAATGCCCAGATCGGAAGCCAGGATGTTGCGGGCTACTTTCCGCCCCTCATGATAATAGGCATTGGAACAGGGATCATTTCGGCTGCGCCGTTCTTCTTCCTCATAATAGTAATATTCTTCATCGTCGTAATAACCCGATTCATAGCCCTCCCAGGCATCCCAATAGCTGTATTCCTGTTCAGCAACCATTTCATCTTCTGCTGCTTCTTCTTCCTCCTCCGTTTGCTGGTCATTTCCGCCGGCGCACGGATACGTGGAATGCTTTTTCCTGAAGCCAAGTTCTACCCGGTAAATAGCCCCCGGTTCCTGTTTAATCAGCTGGCTCAGGTCAAGGCTGAAGGTATTCCATACACCATAATCAATGGGCGTGGATGATGTCAGAGGGATTTCCCGGCGGAAAACAAGCCGACCCACCCGCTTCATCTGATTGGTGCCGTCAAGCTGATTTACCTGAAGAAACTGGGCGATGTTGTTTTCAAATATCCTTATAATGCGCACATCAACAGCCTTCAGGTTGACCGCTTCAAACGGGAAAATGAGCCCCTGAGAAGAAGGAAGGATAACCCCTTTACCGGTAAGCCGCAAAGCTGGCTTAAGCTCTTCAAAAGCAAGGGATATTACTTCCGTCCTGGGCAGTTTGTAGTTCATGATGTTCCTGATACCCTGTTCAATGCTGAGCGAGGCTGAACCGCTCTGACGAACCGCCGGATATACATTGACAATATTCCCTTCGATGGTGAAGGTGAGGGATACGCCGTTACTTAACCTGATCAGTCCGTCCAGATTCTGGTTTCTGGCCAGAGGATCCGAAAAACGCACCTGTACGTATTGCGAAGGCTGCTGAATAACTTTCGCGCCAAGAACTTTAAAATCGCTGAGGGAAGGAATGGCAAACTCTTCCTTCCCTTTTGATGCAACCCCAATGGATGAACCGTCCCAGGCAATCAGAATCGTTGCCTGAACTTCCTCTCGTTTAACACTGTCGATAGTAAAATAATGTTTTGTACGGCCTGATTCATGCTCCCAGGTTATTGGAAGTTTCCTTTTGTTCTGGGTTGCTGAAAGCACTTTTTCCAGTGCATTGCCGTCGATGACATCGGCTGTAAGCAATGTGCCCCGTATTCTGTTCCAAACCAGGTCGTTGTCAGAAACCGGCTGATACCCTTCCACAGCAACAGAAAAGCTTTGTTCAATGGTCTGAAAACCGAAGGTAAATTTTTCAAACTCTTTTGGCACAGTAAACAGTTTGTAAAGATTCAGGGTACAGGTGTAGGTTGTGCCCCCCTTCATCGGTTTTTCAGGCACAAATTCAAGGGTGCGGGTGTCGCGCCAGTACAAATCGCCTTTTAAAGACGGAGAAAAAGAAATGATGTTCCCGTCAATGGCTTCGTTTAACACCACCGGCTGCGGGTAATCCTCGGCAAGGCGTATCCGGATCGTCGATTCTACGGAAATAACACCCGATGTGTATCCGACAATATACTCCCTGAAGCCGGCATCAGGGACAACAATCGCTTCCTTCTTTTTATGGCAGGAAACCAGCAGGAGAAACATTCCGGTAAAAACAATGAACCTGGTCGGAAAAAATCGGGATTGTAACATAACCATATAAATTAAAAATTGTAAAACCGAATATACCTAAAATTCATTTCCGATTTTCTGTTTCCCGTTTTTTTTTCAGTTGATACGGGTTTAATACTTACTGCATTCAGGCGCAGAAATGGCAAATCGGAATTATGTATTTTGTCGGAAAATAAAAATAAATTTGTTTTTTCCTGCCACCTTTTTGAAAAATTGCATCTTTATAAAAACAAATACTAAAAAATATGACAAACGATTTCTGGGAAAAAACCTACAGGGAAAATGCATCTTACCTGCTTGCCGTTTGTTACCGATATGTGGAAAACAAAACCCTGGCAGAAGATCTTATGCATGAGGCATTTCTTACCGCCATTAATCGCTTCGATACATTTACCGGAAGAGGAAACTTCAGAGGATGGCTGAGAAAGATCGCCATAAATACTGCTTTGCTTTACCTGCGTCATAGCGTCCCAACAAATTTACCTCCCTCTGACCTCAGTGAAGAAGAACTGTATAACTACCCCGGTGACGACCTGCGAAGTGTTATCGAAAATGCCCAATTCTCCACGGATGAATTACTGAATATCGTCAATCAACTGCCTTCTCCCTTCAAGGAAGTTTTTAACCTGTATGTAATTGACGATTATTCCCATGCCGAAATCAGCAAAATACTCCATATCTCTGAGGGTACATCAAAATCCTACCTGGCCAGGGCAAGAAAAAAAGTTCAAAAGCTCCTGTATGAAATGGCAAGGAAGAAAGAAAAAGATTTACATACTTGCTGGTCTCATGAAATATCAAATGATATAGACATTGAATTTATAATAAAAAAATCAAGTGTAAGTGTAGGAATTGTAGGCGGCATTGAATTTAAAAGTAACAATTCGGAATCTCCAGAATATCATACAGGTTATATGGAAGGTTCTGATTTCCTTTATCGGCTCTTTAAAAATCTGCAAGGTATTGAACTTACCCCTTTAAAGCCCTTGAATTTTGCTGATTAAAAGCAAATTAAACCTCTTTATTCTTCCCTGAAGGTTGAACCTGTTCCGTTATGGTGAACAGGTTCTTTTTTTTATACGGTATTTAGCCTGCTTTTACCCCGCTACAGAGGGTTTAACCCGATGGCCGGCGATAAAGGTCAACGCATTGTCCATCATTTTGTTTGCCCGGCGCAGTTGGTAATTAAGGTTTATCCGTCAAAAAAAAGCGGTTACTGCCTGCCACCATTTTCTGATTCTGCATCTTATTATCAGGAAACAAAATCTTAAACTTTAATTTTTACCATTATGGAAACAAAACATCAGGTTCACAACCTTATTATTCTTGATGAAAGCGGTTCAATGAATGTCATTAAAGACTTCATCATGAGAGGGTTTAATGAAATTGTTCAGAATCTTAAAGCCCTGGAAACAAAATATTCTGAACAGGAGCATTTTATTACTTTTATAACCTTCAATGGTTTACGAACCAGGCTTGTCCATTTTGTGGAACCCGTGAGCGAATTACAGGAAATTGACAGCACCAGCTATCATCCCAACTCTTCCACCCCTTTGTATGATGCCATGGGATATGGCCTGAATCTCCTCAGGAAAAAACTGCAGGACAAAGACCAGTGCAGCGTGCTTGTGACCATTTTGACCGACGGGGAAGAAAACGATTCCACTGAATATAGCAGGGAAGCCATTCGCAGCCTGGTGAATGAACTGAAACAAGCAAACTGGTTGATTAAATACATCGGTACAGACCATGATGTTCAAAAAGTGGCAGATTCCTTTTCAATCAGCGACTTCACATTCTTTAGAAAGAATGAAACAGGTATTACGCAAATGTTTGAATCAGAACGAAGAAATGTGCAGAATTTTTGTGAAGATTTGAACAAAGTTCACCAATCCCGGACAGATACGAAAAAAATTCCCATTCTTACTCCTCGTAGAAAGAAGGATTTAGGTTTAAAATGACCCCGATAAGTCAATAGAAACAGGTTGTTTACATGTTTTTTGTGTTTTTATTGACCAATCCCGGTTAAATTGTATCAGCCGGTTGATGCAAAAGCATTAACCGGCTGATACATATCCGTTTTTGCTGTTTTCATCCGCCTCCGGAGCAGGCAGGTGACCTTACCATAAATTTGTATTTTTGTGGTCACTCTAAATACGAAAATATGCAGATTTCAACCATTATCATCCTTGTTCTTCTTGTGCTTGTCATTATCAGCAATTTTCAGTACAGGAAGGTTGTCCAGTCGCTTTCGTTTGATCAGCAGATTGAACTGCGGGAGGCTCAGAGAAGCTTCCAGATGGTCAATATCATTGTTTTGATTGCACTTTTTATTTTGTTCATTCTTGTCTGGAAGAATCAGTGGCTTGATTACAGGCTTCTGCTGACAGGCTTCCTTGTGCTGATCCTTGGCTTTTCTGCGGTTATGACGGTCTTTACCTACAACAAACTCCGGGAGAAGGATTTTACACCGGCTTTCCTGAAAAGTTATCTGATCACACAAAGCATCAGGTTATTTGCCATTCTGGCCATGCTGGTCATTGCCATCATGATGGTCAATAACCCTCCTGCAAATCCCTGAGTTCGCAAATAGTTCCTATGAATTACCAGCTTCCGACTGATGCGATAGTACGGCTTGTTGACGTTACTCCCCCTCCTTTTATCTCGCTTGGTCCCGACGATGAATGGCTGCTGATACTTCAGCCACCCGGATATCCGTCTGTTGCCGACCTTGCAAAGCCGGAACTCCGCCTGGCGGGCATCCGCATTGATCCCACCACGTATGGCAAAAGCAAGGCGGGGTATTATACCGGTTTATCGTGTATCCGCCTGGAAACGTTAACTGAGCAACCGGTTGCCGGATTGCCGGAACCTCTGCACCTTGAGCGCTTTCAATGGTCGCCCGACGGCCGGTACCTGGCATTTACCCGGAATACCGGCACTGCCATTGAGTTGTGGGCCATTGATCTTGCCTCAGGAAATGCTTTCAGGATTCCGGGGGCTTTGCTCAACGATACCCTGCCGGGCACAAGGTTTCAATGGATGCCCGACAGCCAATCCATTCTGTACTGCGGTTTCCCGGATGAGCGCGGAATGCCTCCTTCCGCGCCCCTGGTGCCGGAAGGGCCTGTTGTTCAGGAAACCGAAGGAAAGGGAGCCCCGGTGAGAACCTATCAGGACCTCCTGCGTTCACCCCATGACGAAGCACTGTTTGACTATTACTGCACATCTCCTCTTGTGCGGACCACTCTTCAGGGAGAAAAAGAAACGGTTCTTCCTCCGGCCATTTACCTTTCTTTCAGCATCAGTCCCGATGGCCGGTATCTGCTGACCGAAAAGCTCGTAAAACCTTACTCCTATCTTGTTCCTCTGGATCGCTTTGCCTGCGAAGCCGATATCTATTCCGCCGGGGGAGAGCATATACGGCATTTGTCTTCCCTGCCTCCTGCTGAAGATATTCCCAGGGGCTTCAGTTCGGTAAGAACCGGGCCCCGTTCATACGAGTGGAGGGCCGATGTGCCTGCTGAACTCTGGTGGGTGGAAGCCCTGGATGATGGAGATGCCGGCAGGGAAGCACCTTTCCGCGACAGACTGTTTGCCCTTGCGGCTCCCTTTAGCGGCAAAGCTGTGGCAAAATGCGATCTGGAATTTCGCTTTGACGGAATAGAATGGTTCAGTGAAGATCTCGCCGTTGTGGAACAAAGCTGGTGGGACACCCGCCGGAAAATTACCGCGCTCATTGCCCCTTCCCACCCCGATAATTCATGGCAGGTCTTGTTCGATCGTTCGTTTGAGGATGCTTACAGCGATCCGGGGAATTTTATCGTTCGCCCGGCAAAATACGGAAAGTATGTACTGCAGGATGACGGTACCGGAAAGGTCTTTTTCCTTTCGGGCATGGGAGCTTCTCCCGAAGGGAACCATCCGTTTGTTGACAGCATTCACCTGCCGGAAGGGAACAAAACCCGGTTGTGGCAATGCGCCGGGAAAAAATACGAAGTACCTTATTACCTGTCTGTTAAAAACGGCCTGAAGATTCTCATCCGCAGGGAATCTCCCACCGACCCGCCCAATTATTTTCTGATTGACCCTGTGAAGAAAAGTGAACATCCGCTCACACGTTTTGCACATCCCTATCCCCGTTTGAAGAATATCAGGAAGGAAATGATCCGTTACAAGCGGGCTGATGGGATTGACCTCACCGGCATGCTGTACCTCCCTTACCAGGAAGCGGAAAAGAACACCAGACTGCCGGTTCTAATCTGGGCGTATCCGCAGGAATATAAAACGGCATCAGCTGCAGGACAGGTTAAAGATTCCCCTTACCGTTTTCCCTGGCTGAGCTGGGCTTCGCCTTTGTTTTTTCTGGTAAAAGGATATGCTGTACTGGATAATCCTTCCCTGCCCATTGTTGGAGAAGGGGATGCCGAGCCCAACGACACCTACGTTGAACAACTGGTAGCCGGAGCCCGGGCCGCCATTGACAAGCTGGTATCGATGGGAGTAGCCGATCCGGAAAAGATTGCCGTGGGGGGACATTCTTACGGAGCATTCATGGCCGCTAATCTTCTTGCCCACAGCAGTCTGTTTGCGGCCGGGATTGCCCGCAGCGGAGCCTACAACCGCACACTGACTCCTTTCGGATTTCAGTCAGAAGAACGCACACTCTGGGATGCCCCTGAAACCTACATCAAAATGTCGCCTTTCATGCATGCCCACCGGATAAAAACCCCTCTTCTGCTCATTCACGGCGAAGCAGATAACAATGCGGGTACCTTTCCTATGCAAAGCGAACGATTTTATACTGCCCTGAAGGGAAACGGCGGCACAGCGCGCCTGGTTCTGCTGCCGCATGAAAACCATATTTACCGGGCACGCGAATCCATTCTGCACATGCTGTGGGAGATGGAACAATGGCTTGACAAACATTTATTACGAAACATTCATTCGGATGCAGATAAATGAACTTTTTTAGTACTGTTCTCCATTCTTCTTTCGTCTATTCGCCGGGATCAGATTGTGAAGAAAGGGCATTCTTCATTCCGGAACTTTTCAACTCTAAAAACCTGAAACAAAACGTAAAGCACAGAGCGTAAAACGTAAAGAAATACCGTTCGTGACTCACCTCTCTGCCCTGCACTCTGAGCCCGATGCTTTACGCTATACGCTATACGCTCTACGCTGGAACTTTGGAACATTGAAACCCTGGAACCTAATTAGTGGGAAATCGAAAATCACTGAAAATTTCCCATTTCCCATTTCCTATTTCCTGTCCTTGATTACGCTATGAAAACCAGAACACATTAATTGGAAATGGGAAATCGGAAATTGGAAATCCTTGAAACCCTGGAACTTTGGAACACTGAAACCTCGATTCCATTGTCCTTAATCCCCTAACGGGGAATTTGTTGGTTTTTGATCCTCCAGGCTATTGTCCTTCATCCCCTTCGGGGAAAGAGCGTAAAGCGTAAAGAAATACCGCTCATGACTCACCTCTCTGCCCTGCACTCTAAGCCCAATGCTTTACGCTATACGCTCTACGCTCTACGCTGGAACTTTGGAACCTAGTGGGAAATCGGAAATCCTTGAAAATTTCCTATTTCCTATTTCCAATTCCCTCTACAAGATCACACTATGAAAGCTAAAACAGATTAATTGGAAATGGGAAATCGGAAATCGGAAATCCTTGAAACCCTGGAACTTTGGAACTTTGGAACTCTGGAATTCTGTAACCCAGAAACATCTCCTCCCGCACACCATCAGCCTTAATCCTCTGCCAGTGAATTGGAATTGATTTGACGTACTCCCCAAACAATTATCTTTGTACAAAATGACCCTGCCATGAAACGTTTTTTTCCTGTTTTTCTTGCTTTTTTATGGCTGTTCCCATTGGCTTACAGTCAGAAACAAAAAGTAATATTCGACTGCGATTTGGGCGGCGACATTGATGACGCCTTTGCTCTGGCGCTTTTGCTCAATTGCCGCGACGAATTTGATATTCTCGGCATTACCATGGATCATGGGGAAACCATGGGCCGGGCACGCATTGCCTGTAAAATGCTTTACCTCACCGGCCTGGAAGAAATACCCGTTTACGTTGGCCGCCCCACTCCCGGCATAGTTGGCACCGATAAGGAAATTGCAGGCCCCTCCAATCAATACCTGTGGGCACAGGATTTCACCGCCTTAAGACCCCGGGAAAAACCGGCTGCCGATTTCATCATTGAAAGCCTTGACAAGTATCCGGGCGAAATCATCCTCTTCACGGTTGGTCCGGTTCCTACCATCGGCGATGTGCTTGACCGCCGGCCCGACATCCTGAAGAAAACCAAACGGGTGGTTTCCATGTTCGGCTCCTTCTATGTGGGCTATGACGGAAGCGCACCATGCCCGGAATGGAATGTCAGGGCAGATGTTGTTTCTGCCCGCAAACTTCTTGCTTCAGGTGCTGATCTTACCTTTGCAGGGCTTGATGTGACCGACCACGTAATCCTTGAACAACCCTTGCGGGAATGGCTCTTGTGGCGCCAGAGCCCCCTGACCATTTCCCTTACCCAGTTGCTTTCGTTCTGGTATAAACAGGCCGACTGGGCACAACGGCCCAAAATGTTCGATGCCGTTGCCCTTGGTATGGTACTCTGGCCCGAATTGTTCGAAACAAAAAAGGTTCACGTCACGATCAACGATCAGGGGATGACCCTGATTGATCCTGACGGAAAACCAAACTGCACCATAGGTACTTCCATTAAAAAGGATGAATTCCTTGAGCGGATGATGAAGAAAATTATCTGGCAGACCCTGGAAGGAAAATGTGCCGGAGGTTTGCACCAGAAATGATGATAAATTATTATCTTTAGCGTCAGATCAGCAACCAACCAACTTTCTGACCATGAAAAACCTTACTGCCGCCCGGTACGGCATTCTTTTGCTTTACCTTTCTGTTTTTTCGGCCTTTTCGCAGGAAACGGCCAACTGGTTTCCTTTCAACGGCGAGGATGATCTCTCCCCTTCGGTTATCGACATGAGTCACTGGCTCGACAAACCGGCCGGAAAACACGGATTCGTGCAAATGGACAAAGATCGCTTCGTCTTTGAAGACGGAACACCCGTTTCCTTCTGGGGAACCAATATGGCCTCCGAACTTCCCTTCATGAGCAGCAGGGAAGCTGATACCTGGGTGAAGTTCCTGTCGAAATATGGCTTCAACGCCGTCCGCTTTCATAAATTCACCTGGGAGGCTACTGATGGAACTAATTCAACGGTCATTATTCCTTCGGCTTGGGAAAAGTTCGATTACCTGTGCAATGCCCTCAGGAATGCCGGCATATATTATGGCTGGTCGCATATTTACGGGCACAGGGTGCTTCCGGGCGACAGCTCACGACTGCTTGCCTACCGAGAGATTGCTTCAACACGTTTCCCCTGGTCGCACCTGAACGGAACCACTTCTGCCCTCGTTAACTTTGCTGAAGACCTGCAAAATCTCAACATTGAGCTGACCGTGAATATGCTCAACCATGTTAATCCACATACCGGACTGCGGTACGCCATGGATCCTGCCCTGAACTTTATCGAACTTCAGAATGAGGACAATATTTTCTGGTCGGCTATCGAAGAATCGCTGAAACAGGCACCTACCTACCGGAAACTCCTTTGCCGCAAATTCAGCCGGTGGCTCAGGGCAAAATACGGCACCCAGGAAAATCTTTTAAAAGCCTGGAATAATGAAGGATTGGGTGAAGGGGAAACCCTGGACGGGAAAAACATTTATCCTCAGCCAAACCATGGCCTGTTTTCCTGGGAATATGAACAGGCTGTTAAAGAAAACCGGCCGGTGAAACAGCATGTGCTTGACAAGGCTGAATTTCTTTACCAGGAACAGGTGAAATATTATCAGCGTTTTGTTACAGCAATAAGAAATACAGGGTACCGGGGCCCTATTGTGGGAAGTTGCTGGCAGGCGGGTACCGGACTAACCCATTTACTGAACCTGCATGCCGACTACCTCACGGGATATATCGACCGGCACAACTATTTTGGCGGAGGTGAAGGACATACCCTGAAACCGGGAAAATTCAGCAATGCCGCCATGGTATCAGCCATCGGATCAGGACTGTTTGGTACCGGACTCCAGCAGGTAAGCGACCGGCCCTTTGCCCTTTCCGAGTGGATGAGCCTGATTCCGAATGAATGGACAGCTGAAAGCGCTCCCATAATTGCCGTATATGGCATGGGACTTCAGGGATGGGATGCTTCCTATGTATTTGCCACCGATTACCCCCGCTACACCTCTACCATACAAACACCCTGGGGAGGAATTTACAATGCTACCTCTCCCACCCAGCTTGCCCTGTATCCTGCCCTTGCCAATATGATTTACCGCCGGGATGTTGCTGAAGGACAAACCGTGGTCAACCGCAATGTTTATCTGCCGGATGTGCTGAAAGGCAATACTTCCTTCAGGGAAACGGTTACACAGGACTGGGACAGAAAAAAAATCGAAGGCAGTTTCCCCTTGCAGGCAATGGCTGCCGGAAAAGTGACGATAACGTTTACCGACCAGCCTAAACCGGATGAAATAATGGATCTTTCGCGTTACATGCGCTCCGGAAATGTATATTCCACCACCGGCCAGCTGATGTGGTCGGAACAGGGACGTGGGTATTTTACGGTTAACACTCCGGGCACCAGGGCATTGGTCGGATTTCCGCCAGCAAAAGCTATTCAGCTGGGAGATGTAACTCTGCAAATATCCGGTGAATTTGCCGTCGTTTTTCTCAGCAGCATCGATCCCGGAAAAGATATTGCCCATGCCGGCAAATTATTGCTCACTGTTATGGCCCGCGCAAGAAATACCGGAATGGAATACAATGCCGCACATACCGAATTGCTGTCAACCGGCACCAGCCCTATACTGATTGAACCCGTAAAGGTTACCGTTACCCTTAACCGGAAGGAAAAACCTGTGGTGACCGTTCTTGACCATGTGGGAAGAAAAACAACCAGAACTATCCCTGTAAAGAAAAATAGCATTTCATTCAACGGAACTGTTTATCAGACAATTTATTATCTGATTGAATATGAACCATGATGTCGGAAGATTCCGGTAAAAAATTAGCTTTTGGTTGTCTGTATGGCCATCTGCTATTGCATCGCTGGCTTTACCCTGTTGCCAAACGTTATGAATCCAACCTGTAATTTTTTAAAGTTTTGGTTAATTTGATATATCTTATTAATCTATTATTTATTTATATATAAACATATTAAATTATGAAAAAAAATCTTCTTGCTTCTGTCCTGTCTGTTCTTGTTCTGAACGTCAGTGCCCAGACTTATTTCAGCAACAGCGCCGGGATGTATGCCGGCCTGCTCAACGATCTGAAGAAAACGCTCTATGATAGTCCGCGCTATAATCAGACTGTCGTTCTCGACGGAAAGGAACGACGCATGTTTGTACTTTGGATTAGGGATCATATCCACACCATGAAAGCATATAAATACTGGGAGAAAGATATGGCCAGTTACCTCGAGTTTTTTCTTCAGCGGCAAACCTCATCGGGCATGTATTTCGATTATTGGGAATCGTATAAAGACCGCAATGTAGGCCAGCTTTACTTTACCAACTGTTTCGACAAACAGTTCTATTATGTGGATGTCAACCAGCAGTTGTTTTTCTTCCGCATGCCCATTGAGGCCGACCTGGAGTATCTTCTGGTGGAGGGTGTATATACGTACTGGCAGACTTCCGGTGATACGGCCTTTGTAAATCAGTGGCTTCCCGTGCTGGTAAAAGGCATGAAGTATCTGATGACCGATCCCCTCCGATGGTCAAAGGAATATCTGCTGGTAAAACGCCCTTATTCTATTGATACATGGGATTTTACCTCACAACCCGATGGAATGACCGGAGTGGAAAGCCTACTGTATCACATAGGAAATGATGAAAAAACCCCCAAGGGAATTATGCATGGAGATAATAGCGGTATGTATCAGGCATGCAAACAGTTATCAGATTTATTTAACGTAACAGGTAAAGTAAATGAAGCCAAAGAATGGAACCTTCAGGCCGAACTTTTTCGTCATCGTCTGAACACAACCTGCTGGAACGGAAAATATTATGCCCATTTTATTCCTGTCGACCCGGTACCGTCCCATATAAAAACCGATCCGATTCATGCACTGAGTTTATCGAATACCTATGACATAAACCGTGGTGCACCTACCCGTGAAATGGCCGCTTCGATAATTAACGCATACAGGGAGGTGGAAAAGAAAACCTCTTCCGAATCGGTTGCCGCATGGTTTGGCATATATCCGCCTGTTGAACCGCACTTCGGGAGGTACAAGACCGGAGTGTATATGAACGGTGCTGTACTTCCACTGGTAGGCGGGGAACTCACAAAAGCTGCCTTTCAGAATGGAGAGGAGGAATTTGCCGTTGAACAGTTAAAAAAACTTGAATTGATTATGAACAAAAACAACCGGGTTCTGCCGGGTTGTGTGAATACCGACGGGACCGCCCAGGAAGAAGCCATTCCCAATGAATGGGGGCAGGCGGCCTTTGTGAGTGCCCTTGTAGAAGGCCTCGCCGGAGCGGTAGATAAAAGCATATTCTTCCGTGAGGTGGAGCTTTCTCCCCGCTGGCTTTTTGCCGGCGTAAATGAGGTTCAGGTCTCCATAGGGTATGGCAACGAAGGAAACCAGGTTAGTTACCGGTACAAATACGATGCAGCTGCCCGTACTGTGATCATGCGTACCAAAGGAACCTTCGAAAAGGGAACAATCAGGATCCCTTTGCCCCGTGACTGCCGGCAGGCCAGCATGACCATTGACGGAAAAAAGGTTCCGTCCACAGTAGATAAGGTAAATGCATCCCGGTATATCACAGCCCCTGTTAGAGGAAGTGAGCATGAAATCAGGGTAGTATTCCATCTGTAACCCATTGGAAAATAAACCGGAATACACCCCTGCTCATGGAAAGAGATACGCGGGGTTCCTCTCGCCGGATCCTGACTTCTGACGCTCTAGCATTTTTCACCGCACTTCATTTTTTAAATAGCAGTAAATCAAACATTTAATTTATAAATTAGTGCGGTTTAACCGTACTAACACTTTTTTTGCAATATGTATTCGATTCGAAAGGTAAAGACCAAATCGGGTTCGATAGCCATTCAGGTTGTTCGTTACATTGGCCATAAAATAATTGTTTACAAACACATTGGCAGCACAAAGGATGATGAAGAGCTGGCCACTTTGCGTCAAAGCGCGATGCGTTGGATTGAGGAGAATACGCCTCAATTGTCCATGTTCCCGGTGCAAAAACAAAAGATACTGGTGGTTGAAA
>Ga0207433_10002958_pt1 | contig 33539 bp, 26 predicted proteins | sample YelNatPaOPGAMG01_FD_187559 | JGI IMG/M metagenome (GOLD analysis project Ga0207433, IMG submission 187559) | Hot spring thermophilic microbial communities from Obsidian Pool, Yellowstone National Park, USA - OP-RAMG-01 (SPAdes) (version 3) | ecosystem: Environmental > Aquatic > Thermal springs... | reverse complement strand
TTTTAATCTTCAACTGTTCTTTAATCTCCTGGGCAGTCTTCTGGGTGTTGACCAGGATGATACCATCATCAGTTAATCCTTCAGTGACATCTATCGTCTCCATCAAAGTAGGGTCAAGAACAACAACAATATTCGGATTTTTAATACCACAATGTTGAAGAATGGGTTTGTCTGACAAACGGTTAAAGGCAAATACCGGTGCACCCATCCTTTCCGGACCATACTCAGGAAATGCCTGAATATATTTACCGGTCTCAACCGCTGCATCGGCAAAGAGCAGGGCAGCGGTCTTTGCACCCTGACCACCCCTGCCATGCCATCTAATCTCAAGTAATGCCATAATCTTCTCCTTTTTTCTTTATCCTCAGTAGCAATTTTTGCCTTTTGAAGATAATCAGGGGTTTCACCCCTGAAACCCCCTCACCTTTATCTTCTCCCTTGGAAAGGGAGAGGATAAAGGTGAGGGTTGCCATAGGTTGTGCACTATCTTTGGCATTACGAATGTCCCTGATGTATCTTGTCCTTTTCTATAATGAAATTTTCCTTATCTATTGTATAGGAATTTCTTGAAATTCCTATACAGCAAGGATATAATCAGGAAATCAGAGAATCAGATTATCAGGGAGAATATTAGTTATAAAACCCGATATTCTGTTCTTCTGATATCCTTCTTCCTGATTTTCTGATAATCTGATATTCGCTTCTATCCCCAATTAGTAATTTAATCATAAGGGAATGAAGTTTACCCACACTTTTGGGGAAAACTTACCTCTTACCATTATATTTAATTCTTTTGATTTGTCAACTCCAAACCTTTCTGATTTACTGATTGACATTTCTAATTAAATCTATATAATAAAATACTTTAAGGAGGAAAAAATGGCAATCACTTTGAGCATAATCAAGGCTGATATTGGCGGTTATGTAGGGCATTCAAGTATGCATCCCAATATCATTGCCCGGGCAATTCAATTGCTTAATAACGCAAAGAATAATGGAACAATTGTTGATTTTCATGTCACCCATTGTGGCGATGACCTTGAACTTATTATGAGCCATCGCCAGGGGAACGATTCCGGTGAAATTCATAAACTTGCCTGGGATATATTCGTTGATTGCACAAATGTTGCAAAGGAATTGAAACTTTATGGCGCAGGCCAGGATTTACTATCTGATGCATTTTCGGGAAATGTTAAGGGTATGGGTCCAGGGTGTGCGGAAATGACATTTGAAGAACGTAAAAGCGAACCCGTGATTGTCTTTGCCGCTGATAAAACCTCCCCAGGGGCATGGAATTATCCTTTATTCAAGATGTTTGCCGACCCCTTCAATACAATTGGACTTGTCATTGACCCGAGTATGCATGATGGATTTGTCTTTGAAGTTCATGATGTCTTTCAGGATAAAAATGCCAAATTGAATACCCCGGAGGATATGTATGACCTTTTATGCCTTATCGGTGCTTCGGAACATTACATCATAAAGAATGTCTATAAGAAAGATGGAACAATTGCTGCAACCACCTCAACTCAAAAGGTAAATTTAATTGCCGGCCGATATGTCGGCAAGGATGATCCGGTGATGATTGTCCGATGCCAGAGCGGGCTCCCGGCGGTTGGTGAGGTCCTTGAACCATTCTCTCTTCCCTATATGGTTACCGGATGGATGCGTGGTTCACACTGGGGACCATTTATGCCGGTCTCGGTTGAGGATGCAAATCCTACGAGATTTGATGGACCACCCAGGGTAATCGCCCTCGGTTTCCAAATTGCCAATGGAACACTGATCGGACCGAGGGATATGTTTGCCGACCCGAGTTATGACCATGTCCGACAGAAGGCAAATGAAATTGCTGATTATATTCGCCGCCACGGACCGTTTGAGCCCCAGCGCCTTCCCTTGAGTGATATGGAATACACAACCCTGCCCCAGGTTCTTAATAAATTAAAGGATCGGTTCAAATAAAATGGTAAACCTTCTTATTATTCTCTTTTCCCAATTCTGGCAGCCAGGGGCAACTGGCTATACATTTTTAAAATTGGGCGTCGGGGTCAGACCGGTTGCAATGGGAAATGCATTCACTGCTTTGAGTGATGATGGCAATGCAGTATTCTGGAATCCGGCCGGACTCGGTATTGCAAATAGTTATTATGTTTCCGGAATGGCGATGAATCATCTCCTGTTCTGGCAGTACTACAATCTCACATCAACAATCCCGCTTGGTAAAAAGACAGGTGGGCTTGGCATAGGAATTTCCTACCTCACGGCAAAAGATATTGAATATGACGAAACCGGAAAAATTGGAGATGAGTTTCGTAACTGGGATATGCTTCTAAATATCGGTTATGGCAATGGTGTGGGCAAAAGAAGGCAGATTACATTTGGTGGTTGTGGTAAATTGGTGCGGAGTCAGTTGTGCGATGTCAGTGCCTATGGCTTCCTCGGTGATTTTGGTCTCATACTCAGCCCTGTAAAATACATCTATTTAGGGAGCGTTCTGAAAAACATCGGCACACCAAGACGATTTATCTACAAATGGGAATATCCACCAGTAAATTTCCGTCAGGGTTTTGCATTCAAACTACCTTTTAGAGAAAATCACTGGGCATTGAGCCTTGACTACTCCATATATCCTGACTATATTCCAACCTTCTCAATCGGAACTGAATTACAAATCCGTGAACCGAATATTATGCAAACCGCTACCAAGGCAATATTCGGTCAGGAATCAAAGATCTCCGGATTTTCTTTAATGGCTGGCTACCAGACCGGATATCAGGATTTGGGCTGGTCTGGTTTTTCCTTTGGTTTTGCAATTGAGATAATGATAAATCAGGGATTCTATCTTGATATTGGTTTAGTAGCACTCTCCTACGGATATTTAGGCTATTCGGAAAGGCTCGGCATTGGACTAAATTATGTGCCCAGCGCAAAGGAGAAAAAGAAGTAGTATATTTACTCGCCGGATTCCAGATTAGAATCCCATCTGCATCTGCACAGATTGCTCCGAGAATCTGCCAGAAGATATAGTCACAATTATAATTTTCAGCATAGAGGTCAAAACCCTGCACAAAGGGGATGACTTTTACACGGCGCGGTAATTTCTTGAATGCCTCCTCAACCGAATCAAAATATATCCAGTAATTGCGCCAGTATTCGCTTACTTCCTTTTTGAAAGTTGGATGGAAGTGAGAAGGATAAAGCATAGGATAGACCACATCCACAAATTCGCCAAATTTTGAAACTTCCTGCCCCTCATTTTTTAAATCAAACCAGACCGAATATCCAAATATACAGACCCCGATTTCTGCATTTACCTTCTCTTTTAATTTTTTTAAAAATCTCAAGAATGGCTCATAACGGGGGGTCTTTCCCTTGGGCCAGTTGATTCTCCTTATATCACCATCAGTGGGAAAACGAATATAGTCAAGGGCAAATGAATTTATACCCTTTTTATTAAGTTCTTCAATGACACCTATGAGATAGTTGTGGACCTTTTCATTATAGGGATTTAGCCAGGCGATTCTGTTCTTATCATACCAGATATTGCCCAGGGTATCGGTAATTGCACAATCTTCATAAGGGGCAAGATAGTTATCACGGAAACAGACAATCCGGGCAATGAGTTTGACATTATTCTTCTTACAGGATTCTATCAGATAATCAAGGTCAATGTAATCTTTGAATGCCTTCAGTTCCTTTGCCAGTTTAAAGTCTGTTTTGTAACAGAGATAGCCATAATCACTCTTTAAGTCAACGACGATTGTATTTATATCTCCATTCTGGGCAAGTTCAAAGACCCTTCTTAAATAATCCCTTTTACCTGCCTTATACGGATTCAGATATATGCCCCGAATTATACTATCCGGGCTATTATAGAAACTTAAGCAAAGGACAAATATTGCATAAAGGTTCATTTTTCTTACAATACTCCTTGCCCAGTTTTACAAAAAGGGCATGATATTCATTGAAGATTTTATAATCTCTGGGCAGATTCTCTTCAAAGAGTTTTCTAATATCTTCATACCTGAAATCATCTTTTATTATTTTATGCCTTAAAAGGATTCGTCGGGTATAGGCGTCAACCACGAAGACCGGGCGATTGAGGGCATAAAGGAGGATTGAATCAGCCGTCTCGGGTCCAATCCCGGAAACACCAAGAAGTTCATCTCTCAGTTTGTCAAATTTTTTCGCTTTAAGATTTTCTATTTCCCCATTATATCTATCAACAAAAAATTTCAAAAAATTGATAAGCCTTTTTGTCTTCAATTTATAAAATCCGGATGGTCTTATTAACTCGGGAATCTTATCTTTATTCTTTAACAGTGCCTTTGCATTAAGGAGTCCTGCATCTTTAATATTCTTAATTGCCTTCTCTACATTCTGCCAGTTTGTATTCTGGGTTAGAATTGCTCCAACCATTATTTCAAATGGCGAGTCCCCGGGCCACCAGTGCTGGGGTCCAAATTCATCAAAAAGTTTCTGGTAAATCTTAAAGAGAAGTTTGGGTTGCCTCTTGAATTCCAATTTTAAGAAACTTATTTCTATTCAATATGGAAATCGGTGAGTTTAAAATCACCTTCCTGATTTTTAAATCTGATCATTCCAATATCCGGGGCATAATATTCCTCAAAAGATTCTTCTTTTGTGATTGTAGAATCTGCGCTCTCTATCGTCCGGATAGTCGTGATGATAACTCTATAGACCGTCCCATATAATTCATCAACTTCATAATCAGAAACCAGCCCCTTGATATAATAGCGCCCCTTTATCCATTCCCCAAAAAAGTCCAGTGAATCGGTTAGTGAATCAATATACTGATTTCCCTTGACCATTGGTAATTCAAGCCGGCGGATGAAACCTTCAAGTATTGTCCATTCCATTCCTTCATAATATTGAGTAATTCTTATATATTCTTTAATCCCTCTGGTGTCTTTAGCAAAGTAATGAAAATCACCTGAAAAATTGAATGGGTAACACTCGGTCTGTAAAATTGTATCAAGGGATTCTATCTTCACATCAACCATCTTTGGATTGTATAAGTCTTCGTTACTGTATAGCCACCAGTTGCCCTCTTTAATCGGGAAATAGTCTCCAATTGACCTTTCAATTATTTTATTCTCACAGTTAAAAAAGAATAAAAGAAAAATGGATAATCTTAACTTCAAATTCTTAAAATGCATAAACAACCCCGAATTTCATCCCCAGATTTCCGCCCGCCTTTTTGAAATCAGTGAGACCATTATAAAAAAAGGCAGGATAGAGATTCAACTTTTCATAGTTGAAGTTGACCAAAAGACCAAAACCATAGACAAATGCCAGACCTGTCTCTTTGTTTTTGTTCAATTCTCTTACCACATAGTCAAGGCCTGTATCAAAAAATGGGGCATAACGCCATTTTGCCTTAACCATATCAAATTTAAGACCATAGGTGGTAAATGAATAGCCGGTATTCTTCCCCTGATAATAAGAACCGCCGATTCCCAGATGGATTTTTAGAAAGTTGTATTCTTTGCCACAAAAAAGTTTATAAACAATTCCACTCTGGTGATTGAGATCAAACCCAATCACCGGCTGATTAAATCCGAATTCAACGCCGGCCTTGATGCTGAATATGAATAAAAATAGCATACTCTATAATAATCAAAAAAGACAAAAAGTCAACTGCTATATTAAAATGCAAAGCCGGGCATTAAAGATATTTTCCCTTTTATCAATTCCTGGTTCGTGCCCAAAATTTTTATAAAACTCTGCCCCTGTTTCAATATCAAAAAATAGTTTAGAACTCCAAAAGGATTCAATACCAAATGTCATTTTCAGATGGTTTTCTGCCACCGGTGATGGAAAAGGTGGATTTGCCGGTCCCCTTTCAACCTCATAGGGAACAAAAATGCTTCCTGCCCCCTTCCTTACAAACTCAAAGTTCAATCTGGGAAAGAAATTGCTTATGTTTATGAATTTAAAGACCGCAAGAAACTTATCTACATCATTGCCCAAAGGAAAACCAAGGGGAATGCTGTCATTTTCATAAACATTTTCCGCAATGCGGTGGGTATACACCCATTTGTCAACAAATGTATAATTGATTTTCAGATAAAAACTTTCGTTAATCACCTTCTTTATTCCCCATTGAAAGGCAAGTTTGTGTGGATATTCATCAAAACCCGGTGGTGGCTCACTATATTGATAGTCATCAATAAGAAATTCTCCGTAAAGAATGGTATTAGAAAATTGGAGCAATCCATCAAAGCACCACATAATATTATCATTTCTATCACTCCCCCATTGACTGAGGTAATAAGGCAGAAAGAAATTCAGATATATTGGCTGGAGTCCATCATTCCACAAAATTGCCTCAGCAAATCCCAGTCTCAATGAACTAAATTTCAAACCCAACCGGTGTGTGGCAAGGAATTTTTCACGGTCAATATCAAGGGCGGAAAATGTTGTTGAGAATTCATAGTATTTTCCCGTAAACTGAAAGAGATAGCCATCATAACCTTCGGGTGATGGGGATAAGAGGAGACTATGTTCATCTCCTGGTCCCAAAAGAAGATTTCGCCGTCCCAGGATGAAGTTAATCTTTTCATTGAAGATTCTTAAGTTTCCTTCATTTAGATAGGCCTGGGCAAAATCCTTCCAGGGGGTTGGCCCTAAACTATCAATAACAGAACCAAATCTGAATCTCATTCCTTGATTAAATGAGATATTTTTCGTGAACATTCCAGAAAAACTGAGGTATATATTACCCTCAAAATCCTTAAATTGAGATGTCCTGCCCGTGAAATGGTAAAGGGAATAAAAGTCCTGAAATTTTGAAGAGTGCGGCCCGAGAAAAGAAAGAAATTTTTTATCTATCCGGGTCAGATTTTCTCCCACCATTAAATTATTTATTTCCGGAAAGACCGAAGAGAGATCACAAGGTTTAATAAGAGGAGTTTCAATGAGCCCCCGGGTCTGCAAATATTCTAAACCCATCATTATCGGCGAATCAAACGGTAATAAGACACTAAATAAGACCAAAAAAAGCATAAAACCTCCTAATTTTTGAACATCATCATCAGGGGCTTTGTCCCTGAACCACCCTCACCTTTATCCTCGTCCGACGTCAAAGGCTCTGAACGAAGGCCGCTCCCCGTTAAAACGGGGAGAGGACAGGGGTGAGGGGGAATTTATTCTGTTTTAATCCGTTTTTATCCGTTTGAATCCAGGATACGGATAGAAAGCAGATACATAAAGAATAGGACTGATTCATCCTATTTATTATACGCATTTTTTTATATGAGTCAATCAAAAACACATATTGACAATCAAGAAAATTTAAATATAATTAAAACGGATAGGAGGTAATATGAAATTAAAACATCTCATAGGTTTAAGTCTCATAATGGGAATGGGACTACTCACCACTGGTTTTTCTGCCCCGAGGGTGGTAGTCTGTGAGGAACTCTATCAAGAAGACTGAAGTGGTTGTAATCCCGCCAGTGGGACACTGGCGCAAATCGCCATCAACTATCCTGGGAGAGTTGCTGCAATTGAAATGCATATTGATAATGGCTATCCTCTTTATTGTGCTGAAGCCCGGCAGAGGATGTATTACTATCCACCACCATACTGGTCTAATGGTCAATGGTGGTATGCAACACCCTGGCTCTGGTATGATGGTGACAAGCACGGCGGTTCTAATTATACAGCCTGGCAATCAAAGATTGTTGCCCGTATGAACATCCCTGCACCGGTTACCATCACAATGTGGGGGACTTACACACCCTTGAGAGGAACTGGAACAATCTATGCAAAGTTCCGGAATGATTCAACCGCAACCATAAATGGCAGGGTAATCTGGGTCATTACCGAGGATAGCATCTACTATTCCGCACCGAATGGTGACCTCTGGCATAATCATGTGGCAAGAGACTATCTCCCCAACCAAAACGGACAGACGGTTTCAATTCCTGCTGGTGATTCAGTAACTATTTCTCAATCTTTCACAATCCAATCAAACTGGAATGCAAATAAATGTCAGATTGTGACCTGGCTCCAAAATGATGTGATGACCGCTGATTCAATAAAAAATATCTGGCAGGGTGCATTCATCAATGTTCCTGACCTGACCTATGTGGCGGAAGGTAATTCAGAAAATTCGGTTTCAGAAAATATTATCCCAATCCCCAACCCCTGTGTAATTCATACCAGATTTTCGTTTACACTTCCCGCGCAAACTGAATATTCAATTTCAATATTTGATATCTCAGGAAGGAAGGTGTGGAGCATAAAAGGACGGGCTGATGGAAAGCAGAAGACAGTGGAATGGAATCTTAAAGACCAAAAAGGTGTTAAACTTGGACCGGGTGTATATCTCTATCGTTTTGAGTCTGGAGAATTGAGGACAAAGGGCAAGATTGTTGTAAGATAGTTCATATTTTTACTCTTTTTTAGGGCACGGTTAATAACCGTGCCCTTTTTTTTCTGAAAATTATTTCATCACCTCTTTTCTTGAGAAATCCCTCTTCAGAGTAAATTCCTTTATCTCATAGGGTGTTTTACCAGTGGTAATATATTCAGCGGCAATATATCCCATCTCGGGAGCGAGCATAAAACCATGACCACAGAATCCACCAATTATCCATAAACCTTCAATATCGGTTTTATCAAGAATTGGATTACCATCCGGTGTCATCTCATAACTTCCTGCCCATTGCCTTATAATTTTTACACCCGCAAGTTTTGGTATCAATCTGACCATCCTCCTGCCCATTTCTCTTAAGAATTCAAAGGAGGAACTCACATCTTTACCCGGAACATTCGGGACCGGTGTATAACAGCCAATAATACTGCCCTGTTTTGCCTTCTGGTGGAAATAACAGCCATCAGGACGGTAGTCAACAATCATCGGTTTGAAGAAAATCTCAATCGGTTCGGTGATCAGAGATTCGTGCCGTTCAGGGAATACCGGAATATCAAGACCAAGATGGGTTGAAAATTCTCTTATGAATGGACCTGTTGCATTTACCACAATCGGTGCATAATAGGTTTCATTTTGGGCGGTTGTGATTGAAACAACCCTATGACTCTGGATATTCACCTTCTTGACCTCACAGTATGTGAATATCCTTCCCCTTTCCTTTATCTTTCGGGCATAACCATCAACCACCAGAAATGGATTCGCCTGACCGTCAGACGGGCAGTATGCGCCCCCCAAAAGACCTTCGGTATTTATGCCGGGCACAATCTCTTCAATTGTGGGCACATCTACATACTCCACATCAAGCCCCATACTTCTTTGTAATTTTATCAATTCCTTATAGATTTTTTCCTTTTCCTCACTGTGTGCCAGAAATAGATAGCCATCCTGTTCAAACTCCACATCCACCCCAAGTTCCTCTTTCATTACCTTAAATTTTTTTACCGATTCCATTGCAACCCTGATGCTCAATTCGGTTGAATATTGCTGTCTTATTCCACCAATGCAACGGCCCGTTGAACCTGAAGTTAAATACTCTTTTTCAAAGAGATAGACCTTTAATCCCTTTTTTGTAAGATAATATCCGGTTGCACAACCAATTATTCCTCCACCCACGACAATGGCATCAGCAGTATTATTCATAATACAATTATAGTTAGAAAAATGCCTCTGTCAAGGAAAGATTTGGGGTTAAATGGACTTTTTCAGCAACCTCCAATTGAGGTATTGGAAAAGTTTCAAATTTGGGATATTATCAGTATATATAAAACGATTGAAAAAGTTAATTATAAGAAAGATATTTATAAAGTATAGGAATTTGAAAAATTCCTGTACCTGAACATACTTCAGGGGTTTTGCCCCTGAAACCCCTAACCTTTATCTTCTCCCCGCCAATCTTTGCGGCGGGGAGAGGGCAGGGGTGAGGGGACACTCTGTTTTTTTTCTTTTTGTCATTGCGAGGCTCTCGTAGAGAGCCGAAGCAATCTCATTTGTTATCGGTCATTTCAGGGATTACTTCGTCGTTTGGTTCCTCACAAGAACAGATGGGATTGCTTCGCCCGCCTTCGGCGGGCTCGCAATGACAGAAGGAGTAAGGCGGGCTCAATGACTTTTCGTATGAATAATCCGGGCTAAATCCCCTTTATTTTCCCTTTACAAAAAAGGGATACAAAATTGTAGTTGCCCAATTCATTGGGCATTGTCCGATAAATCGGACAACTACATTTATCTTTCCGGATAGTGCTCTAACCGCAGGTTAGGCAAGGGAGCGAAGCGACCGAAGCAATTTTTCAAATTCCTGTACCTGAACATAATCAGGGGCTTTGCTTTTAACTATTATAATTATACACAAGTTTTTCCATTTGTCAGGGGGGCACGATGATATAAATAGAGATGCGGAAATAAGGTTAGTATGAAAGGTGCCGTTTGCATGATTACCCCCTTTTTCTCAGCATATCAATTAAAAATCTTGATGGTATCTGCTGACGGCCAAAACGATATTTGGGATATAAGAGATAGAGCCTCTTCTGTGCCCTCGTAACAGCAACATAGCAGAGCCTTCTCTCCTCTTCAATATCCCTCTTTGCCGATAGACTCTTTGCCATTGGAAAAACCTCTTCTACAAGGTCAACCAGAAATACGACCGGAAATTCCATCCCTTTGGCACTGTGCACGGTCATCAATTTTACTGTATCCTTGGTCCAGTTTGCCAGGTCCATCTCCTGAATAAGTTTGAGTTCGCTAAAGAACTTATTGAGTGAAACTGATGGATGACCCTTTGAAAATTCCAATAATTCATCAACATTTTCCCCTTTTAATTTCAATAATTGAACTGTATCATTGATGATATTATATGGTGCAAGGACATTTAAGTTTTGGAGATGATGCGCAATAACCTTTTTTGCCTTCTCGCTTCCCCTTTTACCAATATTAAGAACCGAAATTGCCCGTTCAAAAAAATTTTCAGTCTCAAGAGACTGTTGTGATAAAGCAAGCATTTCCAGATAGTCTATTACCCTTTTTAACTCTGACTTTTCGTGGAAAGAAATTCCGCTGATTAAGGTATAGGGAATCCCGGACTGGTTCAATTTCTCCTCGTAAAATTGGGCAAGATAATTCATCCGGTACAGAATTGCAATGTCCCGATACGAAAAACCCATTTCCAGCAATTCATCTATTTCTCGTATTATATAATCAATCTGGTCATCGGTGGAACTCGCCGCATAAACAACCACCTCGCCGGCTTCTAAGTTGGGAATTGCGGTCGTCTCCCGCTGCATCAAAGAGTTGGCAACTTCAAGAATTGATTGGGGCAGACGAAAACTGCGATTAAGGGTGAAGATTTTGGTCTGGGGAAAATCCTTGGGAACCCGATAGATGATTTCCTTATTTGCCCCGCGCCAGCCGTAGATTGCCTGGTCCTCATCTCCGGTGAAGAAAAAATTATTTCTAATAAGAAGCGAAATGAATTTATACTGGGCCGGGTTAATATCCTGAAGTTCGTCAACAAAGACATATTCAAAGAGATTTTGATAAAATTCCCTTAAATCAGGATAATCCAGAAGGAGTTTTGTAGCATAGATAATCAGGTCGTCGTAATCCAGGATGTTATTCTCTTTCAAATAATCTTGGTATATTTTATAGACCTCAAGACACTGCGCCTCCCATTGATTTGTGGGTCTGAATCTATCAGGGGCAATACCCTGTGCCTTCAACATCTCAATCACCCGCAGAACCGCATTGAGCCGATATTTACCAGTCTTTAAGTTCAAAGAGGAAAAAACCTTTTTGGGCTCTTCAACAATAAAATCCTCACTGATATCAAGTCGCTCTATATCCCGGCGCAGAATCCTTAAGGCAATGGTGTGGAATGTGCCAAGCCACAAATCGTATTGGGGCTCAGAAATAAAATTTTTCAGCCTCAATTTTATATCATTTGCCGCCTTATTGGTAAATGCGCAGATAAGAATTCTTGATGGTGGAATTCCCCTTTCAATCAATTTCAATACCCCATAGACCAGGGTTGTGGTCTTACCACATCCGGCCTGACCAAGGACTAAAAGTTGACCATCAATGGAGTTGATAATCTCTTCCTGGTCCTTGGTAAGGGTGATTGCGGATGTCCGCTTTTCCGAGACCGCAAGCGGTTCTTCAACCTTTATTCCCCGCCCCTTCCTTTTGATGCGGACAAGCAGGTCATCTGCATCTGGCCTTGCCGCAGGAGAATCTTTTAAACAGTTAACCACCATCGCCTCAAGAAAATCCGGAACATCCCTTCGCACCAAACTGGGGGTGAGCAATCTACCACCTACAATCTTCCTTTTTAAACCCTCTAAACTATCATCAAGAAATGGCGGCCGACCGGTCAATAACTCATAGAAGATAATCCCGATACTCCAGATATCAGACTTTTCACTAAAATTTCCAGACCAGACTTCTGGTGCCATATAGATTGGTGTTCCGGCCGTGGATGCGGCAAGGGAACCCGATTTTATAAACCTTGCCAGACCAAAATCGGTAATCTTTACCACATCTTCATCAGTGATTAAAATATTCTCCGGTTTTAAGTCGCGGTGCAAGACACCAAGTTTATGGGCATAACTTATTGCATCAAGTATTTGAGTTCCGTAATTCATTATTTTTGTTAACTCAATACCCCCCTCTTTTATTATGTCCCGCAATGTCTTTCCCTTGATATACTCCATCACAAGAATGAATCTATTTTCAATAATATCAATATTGTAAAAACGGACGATATTGGGATGATTCAAGGAGGCAAGAAGTTTTGCCTCATCCTTCAGCATCACAATCTCCTCTTTCCTCATTCGGGAAACTTTCAGGGCGAAATTTGCCTCAAGAATTGTATCATAGGCCAGAAATACATCGCCAAATCTGCCGCCACCAAGCCATTCAACGATTTCGTATTTGCCCAGTTTCTTTAAGAGCATAAACTTAATTTACAGAGCACTCTTTAAGCGGGAAATGCCGAAAGGTGCACCGGTTTATTCTTATGATATAACACCTGCCCCAAAAATTCTTTTCCCTTTAATCTCTTATTACCGGAGAGTGTCTTATCGTTAAGATTAACAAAGGTGCTTTGAAGTTTTTCAAAAAAGTCATTTACTTCGGTAGTAAGTCCCCGACTCCTTTGATATTCAATCGCATCCAGGGCATAACTGCGCAGCAATTTCCGCTCAAATTTCTGATAAATGGCAGGTGTGGCGAAGATATCACAGCCCAGAATACGATTGCCGGCAACACCAATAAATCCTGATGTCTTGCCATTTAACCCCTCAAATCCTTCAAGATACCTTTCCACCTCGTCATTGAGATTTTCATAGATTTCGTGCATTGATGAAGTTTTGGAAATTGTCTTTGTCACAGTCAGTTTCCTTTCAATCTCCTTCCAGACTTCATGCTGGGTATCAATCTTTTTATGGAGTGAGACCGCAAGGATGGAGCGAAGCCTCGGATATGAGCAATAGCCAGTTCTAAAGCCACCGATCTCTTCCCATCTCCCCTGTTCAGCGCAGATTACTGGAATATTGCTCTTTAGATGTGCCTCAACAATACTTGAGCGGGCAATTATCCGATTCTGTAAAGAACCGGTTATCTCCTCGCCGTCAATCATCAGAACCGGCTGGTCACCGCGGTTGTCAAACAGAATTTTATTTACATCCGGTATATTAAGTTCGCGAAATTCACCCTTATTGTTATCAATAACCTCATCAATTGTTGAGGGGATGAATTCTCCATTACCCGAGCCATTCTTTATGGGATAGATGACAAGATTTCTCAAGAAGACTGGCTCGGCGATATTAAGGTTCAATTCCTCCATTTTTACCTCCTGTTGGCGCATAAAAGGCGCCAAAATGCCTGGTCTCAGACCAATCTGTGAACCAGGTCCACTTATGATTGTATGCCCGGACATGCCAGAAATAATAACTATTTTTGTTTACTGTATAGCTCATTGAGCAAGAGTCAACATTCGTTATTTTTGCATCGGGCAGAGTTGCTGAATCACCCGAGATTTGCAACTGGTAATGTTCGGCACCTTCAACAAAACTCCATTTAAGGATTATCTCCTGGGGAAATGTATCATACCAGAATTCAGTATCATTGGGTGGACTTATTAACTGGGGTGCCGGAGGGGGCGGATATAATGAGTCAAATTGTGGTTCGTATTCATAGGGATTTTTACATCCGCTATTGGAACTTAAAACAACAAGCCGGGCAAGAGCAAAAAGAAAGATGAAATCTAAATATCTGCCTCTTAAATTTTTATTATTTCTTCTCATAAAACCTCCCAAGAAATTCCAATTCCAATCAAGCGATGGAATCGCTGGATTGTTTCTCGCTACCTGTTGCTTTTTAAATATTCCCAAAACCGGCACAATTAGCCCGAATTATTCATACTATTTTTGGTAAATTTCGTTCAAATGCAATCCTAAAGTGGATTTGCGCCATTTTTCAAGCGCAAAATTTTTTGACACGCTATTTTTTTTGCCCCCTCACCTTATCCGCCAAGAAGTATGGCGGACTCTCCCCGTTAAAACGGGGAGAGGGAAGGGTGTGGGGAACCCTTTTTTCTTTTTGTCATTGCGAGGAGCGAAGCGAATAATCTCAATGAGATTGCTTCGTTTTGCCCATTGATAATGGGCGAGGACTCGCAACGACTTCGTCGGATTGCCCCGCCCTCGCCTTTGGCTCGGGCTCGCAATGACTTTTAGTATGAATAATCCGGGTTAACCGGCAAGTTGAAACCTGTGCCTTGAGCAATTCCCCAATGACTAAAACGACCGGAAGATACCTTTTCATAGATTTATCGCTATTCCAATTCTTGCCCTTCTCGGTGCGGTATATGCTGAAACCCAGTCATCGGTTGCCTTGATGAGTTCCCTGAAGGAATGGTATGTCTCATAGGGTGTCATTATTCCATCGTGATTGAAGTCGGCAGCCGGACTGTAATAAGGATTTGTAATAGAAAGGTAATCATTAAACTCCTCGGGTTTGATATCCGCCAGTGGCATCAGAGGAAAATGGGGGGTAATTTCATACCTCTCATCAAGGAGATTTATCACCTCCATTTGAACATTCAATAAAGTTCTCCCCACATTGAACGGCTTTGATATTACACAATCAACCTGACGCTGGAACGGCAGGCGGAAGATGTTGCGCTCTTCGTATTTTCCCAAATAACCAGGTGGTGTATAAGGGAAGCCATTGCCAAAATATCCAAGGAGATAGATGGTGGTCCTTAAAGGACCCCTCAATGCACCCTGGATAAATACCCGGTGGCGCTGGTCAAAGTCAAGATAATAATCGGTCGCCGGCCTGATGATTGATGTATCCGCATATTCACCTGCATAGGAACTCATTCCTCTTGCCCAGGAAAGGGTATATGAAATCTTACCGGCGAATAATTGATTGGTGAGTTCAAGAATTGTCTCAAGCCCCTTTATATTGGCATATTCAACATTAAAATACTGAAAATATCCCATCGGCAGACCAACCACATAATGGGTTCCGGTAAGGTCTGTAGCATCTTTATAAAAAATATTGGTTGTTGCCGTTAGATTCTCTTTTATCTCTCCCTGAAGACCAATTTCATAACTCAATGTCCGTTCCGGATTTAAATCCGGATTGCCCACGATATCAATGTATTGAGAGTATTGGGGGGGTAATGGAAGCAAGTTATAGTATGAGTAGATGTAGTCATAGAGTGGAGGCTGGACATAACGACCAAGATTTGCCCTGAAGAGAAACCTTTCCGTCACCAGAAAGGAACAGCCGATTCTCGGTGAAATATTTATCTTGGGCTTTACTCCCTCAATATCCACCGCAAAATAGTCATAACGGGCACCAATCTTGGCATATAGTCCCTTATAGTCAATGTTATCCTGTATATAAATTGAGTATTCCTGGGGTCGGTGGATATAGGTATCGGAAATTGGATTGAGTGTATTACCACAAATCAAATAGGTAAAATTATCAAAGTTCTGATAGATATACTCTAACCCGGATTTCAATTCGTGGTACTGGTGCAACTGGAGATTGGCTTTCAGGTTTATGTTATAGATTTCCGAAGATTTCTGCTGAAATATTGGATAATCGCCCTCACCAATCACTTTATAGAAAATCACACCAAATGGGTTTCTATTATTCGCCCTGGGCCACTTTAATGTCTTATAATCACGAAACTTAAAATCTTCAAAGAGTTTATATGGCCCCGGTTCCCTCACGCCATAGACCCTTTCGGTGAATAGTCGGCTCATTGTGAGGTTGAACAGTTTTCTACTATCCGGTAGATAACTCAAGTTTACTATTCCCAAATCACCCTTGCGCATATCTGAGCGATAATGGTCAAGGTGGAATTTGAAGAAGGGGTCAGGACCGGGATAACGGTCAAATTGGCTTTTTGATTTTGCCCCGCTCAATCCCAATTTTATCTTTCCTGATGGTGCAAAGAGCCATTTGGTATATAATGCATAATCGCCCCGCGCCTTATGGGGTAGAATAAAGAGCCGCGGGTCCCAGTCATTGGTCTCCATTATATCCATTGCTACAAGTCCTTGAAGTTTTTTTGCGACAGGTAGGTGAATAGTGGATTGATAGTTTTCATAACCAAAATCGTAATAAAAGGACATAATTTTTTCGGTCTTGGCATAGACCCTTCCCTGGAATTTCTTCTGTGGCCTCTCGGCAATCATATTTACCACCCCGGACATCGCCCGGCCATATTCCACATCAAAACCTCCGGGTAAGAATATCACCTCATCAATAATTCCCTTTGAGATATTTATTGCCAAATCACCGGTCTGGGGGTCAATGATGGAGACATTATCTATCATATATTGAACCTCAGTAGCCCTGCCCCCGCGGACATGGAGTGCTGTATCAGTATGTGCCACCGCGGCCTGAAAGGTGATTATCGCTGGTATGTAATCAACCGGCAGGGTCACAATCTCAACCTTGCGGACAATCTGCGTGGTTGCAACATAATCTTTTTTTATCTTTGGTGTCTCACCATAAACCGTGGCCGGGGCTAATTCAATTACAGTCGGTTTTAGCATTACATTAAGCCGGGTTGTCCGGTCAACCTCAACAATGACATTTTCAATCCGTTTTGTTTGATAACCAAGATATGAAACTTCAATTGTATATTTGCCCGAGGGAACATTTAAAATATAGAAATTGCCATTATCATCGGTTGCCGAACCCATTTCGGTATTTAAAATCACCACATCCGCAAAGGCAATGGGTTCTCTGGTTTCCTCGTCTTTCACCGTTCCCTGAATCTTGCCGGTGATTCCATTAAAAAGAAAAACCATTAGCAGAGAATATAACATTGTTCCGCCATATTTTCATTATAAACAAAACTTCAGAATTGTCAAGCAACCGCAATTATTTCAAAATACTTGACGGGTATAAAAAAATCCTTATAATATTAAAGTTATAATGTTTCTCAGGACAGTGATTGTAACTGACAAGGGCGGTAGCCTGCCCAAATTTAAAAACCTAAAAGTTTGCATAATAGGCAAATGGTTAAAAGATTAGAAATAAATCCCGCGATTTTATCGCCTTAACCATTTAATCAGAAAGGTGGTGTGATATGAAGGCAAAGATTTTAGTCGTTAGTCAGGATTCTGAAATTCAGAAAAACATCAGCAGTGCCTTGGAGAAAGAAGGGCACAGGGTAAACTGGGCAAATAATGGAGATACCTGTTTGACAATGTGCAAATCGGAAATCTTTGATATTATCTTCGTTGATATTCGTCTGCCCTCGCTACCATTCAATCTGTTAATTCCTGATATCAAAAAGGTAAGTTCGGAAAGTGAAATCATCCTGATTATTGATCATAAAATCCCTGACATATTGCTCAAACTGGAAACTTCCCAGGTAAACCATTATATCCTCCTTCCCCTTACCCCGGAAAAAATAAGATTCACCGCCAATCGTGTTTTAAATCAGATTGAACTATTGAGAGAAAATCGACGCCTGCTTGTCGCCGTAACCGCAGCAAAAAAGGAATGGGAGGCAACTGTGGATGCAATTGAAGAACCGATATTTGTCACCGACTTTGATTACAAAATCCTGCGGGCAAATCTTGCCACATTTCAACTTCTCGGCAAAGGGGTCAATGAGGTAATTGGCCATCACTGTTATGCAATATTTCATTGTGCCCTAAAACCGGACCCGGATTGTCCCGGGAAAAGGGCGAGGGATAGTGGTGAACCGGTGACTGATACATTATCATTCAAGGGATTGAAGAAACGGCTAACCTGCAGCGTATATCCACAGGTTTTTGCCGGAGGTGGTGGACTTGTCCATTATCTCCATGAGCCAACAATCACTACGGAACAGGAAGCACAGGAGTTAACGAAGTATGAAAGATTATTTGATGACGCAGGTATTCCAATAATCGTGGTAAGTCTTGATGACTACAAAATAACTGATGCCAATCAATCCGCACTGAGGCTTCTTGCCTATGACCCCGAGAGTCTCATGGATATGGACTGGGAAAACATCTTTGCCCCGGATTTAAGGGAGAGGGCAATAAATGAATTGCTCCAGCAGATATCATCAGGGTATGCCCAGATAGAAACAAAGTTGCTGGATAAGAATTACCGGGAGATAAATGTCCGCGTCATTGCCAATCTCGTTGAATTTGGCAATTTCCGATATATTGAGATGTTCTTTGTCCAGCAGTAGTTCTTTCCGCTAAAGACAAAAATTGCAAAGGGTAAGTAAGATAGTTGTTTTGCACAAGGAAAATGGATAAATCAAAATCACATATTTGGCCTGAAAATTATAAATTTGCAGTCGGCTTGAGTCACGATGTTGACGAAATAAAAAAGACATATCAATATTTAACACATTTTTTTAAGTCCTTCAGGCCCTATCATTTTACATCGCTTTTCAGTAAGAAAGAACCTTACTGGAACTTTGAAAAAATTATAGCCCTGGAAGATAAATGTAAAGTAAAATCCACATTCTTTTTTCTGCACGAGACAAAAAAGGTATCCCTTTTTCATCCTAAAGAAATTCCTATTGCGCTCGGAAAATGTTCTTTTTCAGAAAAGAAGATAAGAGAAATAATAATTACCCTCCAGAAAGGGGGATGGGAAATCGGTCTGCACGGCTCTTATGAATCCTATCTTAACAAAGAACTTATGCAAAAGGAAAAGAGACTCCTTGAGGAAATTCTTAACAAACCGGTAATGGGTATTCGTCAACACTACCTGATGCTTAAAATACCCAGAACCTGGGAGATACAGAAGGATTTAGGATTCAAATACGATGCGAGCTTCGGGTCTAACAAAACTATCGGCTTCCCTGCCGATACCTTTTTTCCTTTTCGACCATTCAACGACTATTTTCTGGTTTTTCCATTGACAGTAATGGACTATGTATTATTCAAAACGGACAGAACTCCGGAAAAGATATGGAAAAGATGTAGAAATTTAATATTGGATGCCGAAAAGAAGAATGCACTCTTAATAATCCTGTGGCATCAACGGACATTTAACGAAGAGGAATTCCCGGGGGCAGGCAAAATTTATGAAAATATAATCAAATTGAGTATTGATAAAGGGGGCTGGGTAACAAATCTTGGTGAGATTTTCCGGTGGTGGAATAGAGGAGAGGGAGAAGAAAATGTTACACAACGAAATCATCCCTGAAGAGATAAAACTGGATGAGCACTTCAAGAGGGCATCATTTGCCGAACGTTCAGAGCGGGACCGCAATTTTTATGAAAAGAAGTATCTGGTAACCGACTATCAGCATTCTTTAACTTCTGACCGTGCATTCATCAACTCGCTTGTTAAAAAATACAATCTCACAGGTGATAGAAATTTTCTTGACCTTGGCTGTGGAACTGGCTGGTATACCAGTCTGCTTGCAGAATTGGGTTTTAAAGTAATCGGACTGGACTTCAGCAAGACTGGTATTACAAAGGCAAAAAAACGCTACGGGGACAAAATCCTTTGGGTGGTTGGCGATGCCATCAATATGCCATTTAATTCCGAGAAAAAATTTGATACAATATTCTGCTGTGATTTTCCCCCATTCAACCTTGTTGATGACATTCCGCAGGCGAAGGAAATTGCCAATAAGTTATTTAAATATTTAAATAAAAATGGAATTTTCATATTCATCTGGAGTAGCAGGTTATCCGGAAAAAGGGAAGGTGATAGTGTGATTATTGAATACACGAGGGGTCAAGTTAGAAAAATCTTTTCAGACCTTGGTGAAATTTTAGGCGATATTTATACCACTAATAGACAGTTATTTCCAATTCTAAGAGGGTCGGCATTAAATAGATTTATCACCTGGCTGACCTCCACCGCGGTGAAGATTCACCGCCGCAGCGTGCGAATTGTTTGTGTAGTTAAAAAGATATGAATTTGAGGCGGATTTTCATTTATAACCTTCTCAATGCCCTCCAGGTCTTTTTGGGGTTAATCTCTCAAATTCTTCTGGCAAGAATCTTTGGGGCTTCAGTGGCAACCGATGCCTACTTCCTATCAGTGGCAGTTATTGGGTTTATCTCGGTGATAGGGCAGTTTTTTACCGAGATGTTTATGCAGTATTATAATGACATCCGGGTGAAGGACTCCAGTGAGGCAAAAATTTTTTACAATGCAGTATTTAATTTTTCACTCTTCATTGGCCTAATAATGTTCATTGTCTCGGTATTGGGTGCTGAACCAATCCTGAAGATATTTGCCTCAGGTTTTGATATGGATAGGATAAGGGCAACGAAGTCTTTTTTCATAATCGTTGCCATCAGTCTTATCTGGACGAGGGGAATGGTGCTGAATAACTGTTTGATAAATGCCGAGTTAAGATTTCTCTTTCCCTATCTTATAGGAATATTACCTCCGGCATTTAACATCTTCTTTCTCCTTTTTTTGGCACGAAGATATGGCATAAATGTGATTGCCCTATCCATCCTTCTCTCCGGGTTTATTGGTTTCATCGGACAGGGGATATATATAAAGAAAATTTTGAAGATAAGTTGGAGTAAAAATTTCTGGCATCCCGAATTTCCCAAATTGATAAGAAAAAGTTTTTCAATGCAGGTCGGTCATCAAATTTGGAATCTCAAGGATATTATAACCACGAATCTCCTTTCTCATTTTCCGGTTGGCTCGGTAAGTCTTTATTACTATGCCCTTAAGATTATCACAATCCTTTTTACCATTACCAATTCACCGCTATTGCAGATTTACTCAGCAAAGGTCTCCCGGTTTGTTTCTGAACACAAATTGGGCGAAACAATTAGCCTTTTGAAAAAAATCATTCTAAAAAACACGCTCCTCTTTCTTACCATCACAATTCCTTTTATCTTCTTTCTGCCCGTAATAATAAAAACCCTTTTTGGTATAAAATTTTCCGCCTCTGATATTCAAACAATCTATTATATCTTCTTACTTCTGATTCCGTTTCACATCATATTGAGTCTTGAATTACCCTTTGTTAACATCACAATCGCCTTGAAACAAAGTGGCCGGGTAATAAAAATTGGCATCCGTTTTGTCATCTTTTTTTTCCTTTTATCAATTCTTTTGATAAGAACAATTGGAATATATGCAATACCGATTGCCCTAACTATTGCCCAAACCCATAATTTAATCAGTTACATAATAAGTGTAAGAAAAAGTTTAAATAATATTCAATGGAATGCCGAGCCATTAGTGGTTTAAATGGGGTGAATAGATGGAAATAGTATCAAGAAATTTACCATTGGTGTCTGCGATAATAAATACTTACAACTACGGGAAGTTTATTGAAGCAACAATAGAGAGCGTTTTAGTCCAGACCTTACCAAAAGAAGAGCGGGAAATAATAGTTGTTGACGATGGTTCAACCGACGACACTTCGGCGCGGGTAAAAAGGTATAAAGATGCGATAAAATATATTTATAAAACAAACGGTGGACAGGCATCCGCTCTGAATTCGGGTTTTGAAAATGCACGGGGGAAAATAATTGCCTTTCTTGATGGAGACGACACCTGGCATCCAAGAAAGTTGGAATATGTAGTAGAAGAATTTGAAAAGTCGGAATCGGTGGATGTCGTTTACCATTATATGAATATAGTTAATAACCGGGGTGAAGTAATCAGAACCCTGCCTGATGAAAAACTTGATGAGGGGATATGTTGTTTTGAAAGATTTCCCCTGAAAAGTTATTTAAAGGGAAGTCTCCCTTTTGGAACAAACACATCAGGAATCACGGTGAGGGGTGATTGTCTTAAAAAACTATATCCTATACCCCTTGAATTTCGTATTGGAGCCGACAGTTATCTGATGGCTATTTTACCATTCTATGCCCGTGAGTTTGTATTTATTAGAAAGAGTCTGGGCAATTATATACTACATGGAACGAACCAATATGGAACTACCGAACTTACCCCTCAGAAGATTGCGGCGATCATTAAATTAAATTCAATGGTATGCCGATACATCTACCAGGAAGGTCAAAGATTCGGATATGACTATTCGGGGATAAAAAAGAGAATGGATTCTGTGCTAAAAGAATATGAAATATTACTCTACAATTTAAGGGGTGAGAAGTTGAACGCCCTCAAAAATGCCGTCTTTTTTACCAACCCGATGTGGGAGATTAATCTTCTTTACAAAATCTATAATAAAATGCTTATGCTGGCATCCATTATATTGTCATATAAAAACTACCAGCAAATAAGGGAAAAATACAAGGACCGGAAATTTTTTAAAATAATAAAGAGGATTTTCAAAGGGAGTTTTAAAAAAACAGTGTGTCATTAAAAATAAGAAAATTATGGGATATTAAAAATGTTGAAGTATTTGTTTATTTAAATAATCCGGGTTGTTAAGATAGAGCAGGTCCTTTTATTGGGGCAGGATTTAAAAGATGGTCAGGAAACTTTGTGTAGTAACTGTTACCTATGGGGACCGTTTCCGTTTTGTTAAAAATACTATAGAACGGGCAATTAAAAATTCAATAACCAAAATAATTTTGGTTGCAAATAAAGCTGCACCAGAGAGTCTTAAGTCACTGAAAGAAGTGGCTAAAAAAGAGAAAAGGATAGAGCTTGTAGTTAATCGGGAAAATCTCGGTTCGGCAATTGGTTATGGAATGGGAATAAAAACTGCATTATCATCTCCAGATTGTGAATTTATCTTACTCCTTGATGACGATACTGCACCAAAAGAGGACGCCATTTCAGTCCTTTCAGAAAACTGGCAGAAGTTGCGAAGTAAATATCCTGAAGATAATTTTGGCCTGGTATGTTTTCGGCCCGACCATCAGATAGATATTGCCCGGGGACTGCCCCCAGACCGTTGTTATCTAAAACCGGGTGCCTTCTTCGGTTTCCATTTTTTCAACATTCCCTACCGTCTCTGGCGATTTACGCCCTGGGGACCAAAGATTCCCCAAACATATCCGGATTTGATAGAAGTCCCTTATGCTGCCTATGGCGGTTTTTTTGCCCATCGGTCAGTGTATGAAAAAATTGGCGTGCCATTAACTGATTTTATCCTCTATGAAGATGATCTTGAATATACCCTTCGGCTCACAAGAAGGGGCGGAAAAATCTTCCTCTGTCCCCGCGCAAGAATTGAGTCCTTAGAATCTTCCTGGGGAAGTTTGATGCGCTATCCATTTGGTATATTCCCCTGGCTGGATTTCAGGGAGGATTTCAGAATATATTATGGGGCGAGAAATGTAGCATATTTTGAAAAATACTACTACAACAATAAGATTTTGAGAGTTATAAATCGCACCATCTACCTAACCGCCCTTTTTTCTTTGAGTGTCTTAATGAAAAAGAAAAAGCGTTTTAAACTGATATTGAATGCCATTAAAGATGGTGAAACCAGGAAACTCGGTTATCACAAATCATTTCCCCTGCCATGAAGTTAAATAGCAAGCGCCGGTATATTCTTGTTACGCCATTAAAGGACGAAATAAAATATCTTCCGGAAGTAATCAAAAGTGTTACGAATCAAACAATTTTACCGGCATTATGGTTGGTAGTGGATGATGGAAGCACGGATGGTTCTTATGAATTACTTGTAGAATGGACAAAAAGAGTCCCCTGGCTTAAAGTTTTAAGAATTGAAGGAAAAAGAAAGAGAGAAATTGGATTCCATTATGCCGAGGTTGTCAATAAAGGATTTGAGTATCTTAAAAAATTTTACAATTCACCATTTGATTATATTGGAATCCTTGATGCGGATATAATCCTGTCCAATGACTATTATGAAATGTTGATAAAAAAATTTGAAGAGGATAAAAATTTAGGAATTGCCAGTGGTATTGTAATCTGCAAAATAGGAAATAGAAGAATCTGGGAAAAAGAGCCTCAAGAGTGGCCCTGTGGTGCGGCCCGTCTCTGGACAAAAGAATGTTTTGAGAAATCAAACTGGAGGATATCTCGGGCACCGGATAGTATTTCCACTGCCCTGGCTATGAATTTGGGTTATAAAACAAGGAATTTTAAAGACCTGATTATCACCCACCTGCGTCCCACCTGGAGTGGAGGTGGATTCTGGAAGGGTTTTATAGACCTCGGGAAAACCCGGTATTATCTTGGCTATGACTTGATTTTTGTTATCTTTGTTTCCATAAAATATACCCTTGACTATCCCCACACTGGCACCCTGCCCTTTTTGATTGGTTATCTGGGCGATTTTTTCAGTTATAAAAAAAGGATTGAGGAAAAAACTGTCATTAACTTTTTCAAAAGAAGGCTAATAGATAAACTAACTTTATGGTTTAAAAAAACCTTAAAAATTAGTGAAGGGTCGTTAAGTATAAAGAAACAACAATTATTATAAAAAAGTTGAAAAAAATGAAACATGGATATTTTTCAATTATTATGGACTTTGTTTCTAAGACAAAGGAATTGTTGGCAGAATAATAGACAGATGACCTGATTTGTCACTATTTGTCATTACTCCTGGAATTTTCAGGGAGGTTTAAATGAAGAAGAGGATATTAGTTTTTGATGTTAATATTTCAGGGATGAACAAATTTTTGTACCCCAAACTGGAGGAATATAATTTTGAACTGATTATCAAAAGGACACCAATAAAAAAGATCTACAAATACTGGGCGGCCCTGCGAACTTTGAGTTTTGATATAAACGTCTGGCAGGAACGTTTTGACCTTGAGTACTGGAAATATTACTACCACCCGGATGCCTTTTTGTGGCGAACAAAACAAAACGAAAAAATCATTAAAAAATGTCGCCAAGAATATGACTTCATTCTTCAATTTGGAACTATGTTTGCGCCATCGCTCAAGAAGACTCCCAAACCGTATTTTGTTTTCACAAGTTGGACAACCAAACTTAGTGATCGAGAATGGCCTGAGTGGAATACTTTAAAAGATAAAGCAAAATACGCAAAATGGGAAGAATGGCAGAACTTTTTATACAAAAATGCAACCAAAATTTTCGTAACCAATGAATATGTGGTTAACTCATTTTTAAAAGATTACAATATCCCCCGAGAGAAAATAAAAGTTGTTGGGTATGGTCCACCAATTATACCACCGATTGATTTTGAAAAACATTATGATGGGAAGACTGTACTTTTTATTGGTTATCAGTTTGAAAGAAAAGGCGGAAAATATCTGCTCGAGGCGTTTAGAAAAGTAAAACGGGAAATCCCAGATGCACGTTTGATAATAATTGGACCGGCTAAAATCGATTTTCGATTTGAAGGTATTGATTTCCGCGGTATAGTTAGAGATAGAAACAAGATTATAGATGCCTACAAGGAAACTTCCATTTTTACTATGCCTTCAATCTGTGAACCATTTGGCTTGACTTTTCTTGAGGCGATGGCTTATAAACTTCCCTGCATTGGCACAACGAATGATGCTATGCCCGAAATAATCATTGACGGCGTTACTGGATATACGGTGCCCCCGGCAGATGCCGATTCCCTGGCATCAAGAATTGTTTTATTACTACGAAATCCAGAATTAATGAAAACCCTCGGCGATAATGGATATAAACGGTTAAACCAAGTATTCACCTGGGATAATGTAGTTCGTAATATTGAGGCGGCATTGGATATTGTAAATTAAAGGAAATCCCAATAAATTCCTTTGCTGAAAAGGTGAGTTTTTAAATGCTTATTTTTTGTGGTGCAAATAAGAAAATTGAGGAAATCATTCTAAAATTCTCGTTCTCTAATAAAAAACTTATTTACAAAGATGATGGGATATTAATAATAAAAAATAAAAAGGAAATTTCCTTTGAAAATAATGCCCAGAATGTTTTTTTTGCCGAAGGGAGCCTTATAAATAAACCCGATATAAATTTGTTGTATCAATTAGATAATTCATTGAGACATCTTGAGGGATACTTTAATCTATTGGTCTGGGATAAGATTAAAAAAAAGGGAATCTTTGTCAATGACAAATTGGGTCTTAATCCCCTATATTATGCAATGATTGATGGTAACTCATTGGTCGTTTCCACAAGACTCAAGGATTTGCTTAATCTAACAGGAATAGAAAAACAGATTGATACAATTGCGCTATCACAATTTGCATTGTTCAACTATTTTCTCGGCAGCCGAACTTTTATTAAAGGAGTCCATCGCCTTGCGCCAGGAACGGTATTAAAATGGGAAAATGGAAAAATTACTCACGAACGATACTGGGATGCCGGTAATATCATCAAAGAAGAACCTCTTCCTGAAAATGAATCCATAGAAAAAATCGCTTCTTTATTCCTGCAGGTAGTTTCCGAATGGGTTTTGGGACATAAAAAAATTGGCATACTTCTTTCTGGCGGATATGACTCACGGGCAATCCTGGCCTGTCTTTTTAAATTGGGAATAAAAGGTTATGCCTACACCTGGGACAACCCTGCGGTGAGAGAAACTGGAATTGCCCAAAGATTATCTAAAGAAACTGGTTTTAAATTAAAATTTTTGCCCTTCTATCCATCTGCTGAGGCGACTGAAAATTTAATTTATGAAGTGGGAGAAATCACCGAGTTTAACTTTCCTTTATTTCACATTGGCCGGTACAATGCGATCAAGCAAATTTCAGATCGTCTTGATATAATCTTCTCAGGGCAGGGTGAGTTGATTAGAATTACACCCGTACCCAATGATTATATCTCTGAGACAACTTTGAACAATATTTATAGAAATTCAGATCGTAAAAAAATAGACCATTTTTTTTCTTTACAAGAGGATGACAAATCCTTCCAGGAATTTGCCTATCGGCATCTTTCACCAGTTGAACAATTGACCTGTTTTCTACTGTATAATGCCTATCGGGATGATTATGGGATTTTAAGGTATGGTGAGAGCAGTCTGATCCCGGTGGTGATGCCCTTTTTTGACGGCCGAATTATTGAACTGCTTTTGAAAAGCCCGTATTCAATTGCCCGATTAAAATTCTGGAAGAAGAGTATTCTTTTCACTCTCCGAAACCGTCAAATCTACTATCGCATAATTAGCAAACTTGCCCCAAAATTATTGGAAATACCACTTGACCGTGGTTACCCCCAAAAGTATGACAGTAGTTATTGGGGGTTAGTGATGACCGGTATTGGGGGAATAAAAAATTCTATTTTTTTGAAAAGGAGAAAACCCAAAGAGATTGCCCCCTGGTGTAAATTCATCTCCAATCTATTGTCACAAAATTTTACAATCAATAGACCATATTATAATAAAAACAAGATAATGGAAAGTCTGAAAAGGTATCCCCAATGGTCGCCTCAAGAAAGTTATGAATTGGAAAAAGTTGTGCGGTTTGAACTCTGGTATCGCAATTTTATTGAAAGTCCCGATTAAAATTATGAGAAAGAAGCCCCGGCTCTGCATCATCCGGCAATACTACTTCCCCAGAGAGGCACATCTGCGGCGGGATGTAAAGGCACTTCTGGAAAATAATTTTGAGGTTGATATTATCTGTGCCCGTGAAAAAGGTGAAAAATTTAAAGACCACTGGCACACCGCCAGCATCTATAGACTCCCCATTCCTCATATTAGAGGAAAGATATTGGGTTATTTCTATGAGTACATCTCCTTTTCTTTTCTCACCTTTGTAGTTCTGACCTATCTTTATTTCAAAAAATTTTATAAAATAATTGAAGTTGATACAATGCCCGATTTTTTAATTTTTACAACCATTATACCCAAAGTCTTTGGGGCAAAAATAATTCTTTACCTTTTTGAAAACACACCAAAACTCTTTGCCCAAAAATATAATCTATCTGAAAATCATTTAATGGTAAAATTTCTTTCTGGACTTGAGCGAATTTGTATAAAATATGCAAACCGGGTAATAATTACATATAAACGAAATGATAATTATCTAAAAGGGGCAACTATTTTACTCAATGTTCCGGATGAAGAGATTTTCATTACTGAAGAAAATTTTGAGAGTCATCAAAAGAAGGCGACCGATGCCTTTCCTGCAAAGGATTTTATGGTAATTGCCACACATTCCACATTAACCGAAATTTATGGCATTCAGAATATAATAAGGGCAGTGTCAGTTTTAAAAAACAGATATCCAAAATTAAAGTGCAAAATTATTGGGGATGGAGAATATAAAAACGAGTTGCTTGAACTCAGTCGTTCCTTAAATCTGGAATCGGTGATTCAATTTCTGGGCTACATTCCGTTTGAGAAAATAGCCGGGGAGTTAAAACGAGCCGACATCGGCATTGTCTCAATAATTGCCGAGGATTTGCTACCCAATAAACTTTTTGAATATGTGGCATTGGGAATTCCGGTAATATGTGCAAATATTTCGGCAATCAGAAATTACTTTAGTGAGGACGAACTGCTATTCTATAATCCCAACGATTATAACCATCTGGCTTCCTCAATTGAATGGATGATTTTAAATTATGAAGAGGCGCAGAAAATGGCAAAAAGGGCACTGATTAGATACCGGACTCATTATCAATGGCAAAAGATAAAGAGTGCCTATGTGGGCATCTATCTTCAATTACTGAATAGATAATATGGATTTTACCTCTTTTTTAAAACTATCAATAGGTCTGGTGGTCAGTCTCTATCTTCTGGTATTGCTTGTAAAAAATTGGCATCAATTTCCATTGATTCTTCTCCCCTTCGTCTGGTATCTTCCTGAGCAAACATCACCGGGGCGTCTTTTAGAAAATTATATGTATCTTCGGTGGTTCAGCGTGGTTGTGATTCCTTTGATAATTATCATAGAAGTAATGAGACGAAGAAATCTGTTTAAAACACTTACCCCTGGTAAATTGTTTTTCCCTATTTCAATTTTTATCATCTTCACATTGATTTCGGCGATTATCAATGATACATCCTGGGTTGAAACCGCTGGTTATCTTGCCGTCTATCTACGCTATCCCCTATTTTTCTTGCTTTTAGTCAACATTGATTTTGAAGAAAAACTTCTTCAGAAATTTATCACCATCTTTTTCCTGCTTTTATTTCTTCAAATTCCTGAAGTTCTCTACCGTTATTTTGCCCTCGGGATTAAGGGCGATGATATATCCTGGTCACTGGGCAGTTGGGGAACAACAAATTTGGGAATTTACAGTATTTACGCAGTCTGCATTATCCTCGCCTCTGCCCTGCACAACCGATTTACCATCGGGCATATCATCGGGATTCTTATACCCTTCTTATTTGCCTTGTTCGGTGAGATAAAGGCGATTGTCATCTGGGTTCCCATCTCGGTGCTTATAACAATATACTTCTATCCATTTCAGACGAAGATAAAAAAATATTCGGTTGTCATTATGGCAATATTAACGGGTGCGATATTTTTCAAATTTTTTTATACCAACTGGCAACATTTTCATGGTCGCCAGTTAGATAGCATCATCAGAACTACATATCTCACGCTTGAAGGTGAAGTCGGGGAGGAAAGAAAATACTCGGCGTATCGCTTGGGAATATTATTCCGGGTTATTGATGAATTGAAGAAGAGCAATACAGCTATCTTATTTGGAGAGGGTCCGGGGTCAAGTCTTGCCGGCAATTTCTTTAAAAAACCAAGCCGGATTATGGAAATTATCTCGGAAACAAAGGATACCCCCAATCAAATTGCCTCGGCATTACTGGATGTGGGAATTATCGGACTGGCACTGTACTATATTATTTTAATTGCTGTTATTATGACAATTCTAAGAGTAAAGGATATGAGTAATTTCCCGGAAACCAAATCATTCAGGATTTTAAAAACTGCTTATCCGGCAATAATATTTTATTATTTAATCATTGGACCTCTCTACCATCCGGTCTGGCGATTTGATGCTGCTTCCTATATATTCTATTTTCTCAGCGCAGAACTATACCACGCATCAAGGATAAACAACCTCCAGAATACATCCGGGAAAAAGAAAATTTAATTTATGCAGGTAGAAATTATTGACCCCTCTAAAGATAAAAGATGGGATGAACTTGTCTGGAATCACCCTGAAGGCACAATCTTTCACACCTCAAACTGGGCAAGGGTGATACAGAAGAGTTACGGTTACCAGCCCTATTATTGCCTTTATGAGGATGATTCAATAAGGGCGGTTTTTCCAGCTTTTCTCATTCCCGGTAAAATCTGGGGTAAGCGCCTTGTCTGCCTGCCATTCACCGATGAATGTGCACCACTTTTTGCCTCCCATCAAAACATTGTGGATAATGGAAATATCATTTTGACAATTGTCAAAATGATAAAGAGTGAAAAAATAAAGGGTATAGAAATAAGGGGTGGTAATGAATACCTCCTCAAGAATAATGATTTTGTTCCTTTAAATTACTATAAGTTATTCCGTCTCAACCTTTCGCCCGGACTGAATTTACTCTGGCAGAAGTTTAAACAGAAATCAGTACGGTATCCCATAAAGAAGGCACAAAAATTGGGTATAGAGGTCGTCCATTCCGATAACTTAGAAGGTATGGCATCATTCTATAAATTAAATCTCTTAACCCGTAAGAAACACGGCGTTCTGCCCCAGCCTTATAATTTTTTTTTTAATATCTATCAAGAAATTATTAACAAAGGACTGGGGTTCATCCTGATTGCCTATTATAAATCACTACCCATTGCCTCAAGCATCTTCTTTATTTATAAGAAGATGATTTACCATAAGTTTAATGCCTCCGATATTAATTATTTAAGACACCAGCCCAATCATCTGATTTTATGGACTGCAATTCAGTGGGCAGTGGAAAATGGTTATGGAATCTTTGACTTGGGTAGAACTTCTCCGGACAATAAAGGCTTGATGTTATTCAAACGCCATTGGGGGGCACAGGAGTTTGATTTACCATATTATTACTGGCCGGAAATCAAAGGGACAAGTGCCACAAAGGAAAGTAGTTTGAAGTATAAAATAGCAAGTTCGGTTTTAAGGAAAACCCCCATTTCAATATTAAAGATTGCCGGGAATTTATTCTACAAACATCTTGGATGAAAAATAACTTTTTGGCTCAAGATAATCCTTTTTACACTGTATCATAATACCGTCCTTCATTTGATTCAAGGATAAGTCTGAGCCATTTTTCTCCCGCCACTTCGTTTGGCGGGCGAAGAATCTCAATAGATGCTGAAATAAATTCAGCCTGACAGAGGAATTTTTACCAATAATCTATGGGTGAACTGCAGAGATTCTGGAAATTACCAGATGAATATAAAAAGGTATTTTTGCCCATTGACCAAATATTTGAAAAGTTTCTCTTTGAGGATTATCAAGAAGAAAAAAATCGGTTATATCTGAATTTTTTCTATGCTCTAAAACCTTTGATTCCCCGTTTTTTACAGATTCTTTTAAGAAGCATAAGGGCAAAATCATTAAAGAATACATTTCCCAATTGGCCAATTGAGACATACTTAGAAGGAATGCGGAGGGAAATCATTAAAGAAATAAAAAAATTGGGAACCATACCATTCATCTGGTTCTGGCCGGAAAATAAGAATTTTGCCATCTGTTTTACTCACGATGTAGAAACCGAGAAGGGACTAAAAAATATCATTCGGATTTGCGAAATTGAGAAGAAATTTGGCTTTCGCTCCGCCTTTTTCTTTGTGGCTGAAGGATATTCGGTCTCCGAGAAACTCATTCAGGAATTGAAGGACCAGGGTTTTGAAATTGGTATCCATGGCTTAAGGCACGACGCTAAATTATTCAGTTTTAAAAAAATCTTTGATGAGCAGACGAAAAGAATAAGAGAATATGCCTTAAAATGGGATGCAAAAGGATTTCGTTCTCCTTCTCTACTACGCAATGCGAAATGGATGGCGGAACTACCATTTGAATATGATTCCTCTTTCCCTGATACCGACCCTTATGGTCCCCAACCCGGTGGTTGTCTATCCATTTTTCCATTTTTTATCGGCAATGTCGTGGAATTACCGGTCACTTTACCCCAGGACCATACCCTTTTTGTAATTCTCAAAAAAGATGATATTACAATCTGGAAGGAAAAGATTGACTGGATTGAAAAGATGAACGGACTGGCATCAATAATTGTCCATCCTGATTATTTCAATAAAAAGAACGAGAAGCACTATATCAAACTCTTGGAATATATCTCAGATAAAAAAGATTTCTGGCACGCACTGCCATCCGAAATCTCCACCTGGTGGCGTAATCGTGACCGTGCCCTTCTGGTCAAAGATGCTCAGGGTAACTGGACTGTATCGGGTGCTATTATAAAAAATGGCATAACTATTGACAAAATTTCTCCTGTAGTGTAGGGATTTACCGCCTATGAAAAGGATTATCAGATTATCAGGGAATCAGAGAAAAGGACATTAGAGATTCAGTATATCTTTTTTTGCCTGCGAGACTGTTAGCCAGATAACTACTACCTAATAATATGAAAAATTGCTTGCAATAAGAATGTTTAAACCAGGAAATATACCAAATGTAAAATAATAGTTGACATTTGGTAGGGCTTTATGTAAAATAGAAGTGTATGATAAAAGACAGGCTCCTTTTTGACCAAATTTTGCCCTCTATCAATTCTCCTGAGGCGATTATTATTACGGGTATGCGAAAACTGACAAGACAACCGCACTTAACTTTTTTTATGACCGCATAACCACAAAGAATAAGATATTTTTTAAACCTTGAAAATGTCTTAAATCGTTCATATTTTGAAGAAAAAGACTATGAACGAATCAAATTTTCATTTGAAACCTTAGGCGTAGATTTTACTAAAAAGTCTTATATATTTTTAGACGAAATCCAGTTCGTCAGGAATCTTCCATGGGTTGTAAAATATTTTAAAGTATTGGAATTTGAAAAATTGCTTCGGTCGCTTCGCTCCCTTGCCTAAACTTCGGTTAGAGCACTATCCGGAAAGATAAATGGAGTTGTCCGATTTATCGGACAATGCCCAATGAATTGGGCAGCTACAATTTTATATCCCCCTTTTGTAAATGGGAAATAAGGGGGATTTAGCCCGGATTATTCATACGAAAAGTCATTGAGCCCGCCTTACTCCTTCTGTCATTGCGAGCCCGCCGAAGGCGGGCGAAGCAATCCCATCTGTTCTTGTGAAAAACCAAACGACGAAGTAATCCCTGAAATGACCGATAACAAATGAGAT
>Ga0207433_10002953_pt1 | contig 33562 bp, 26 predicted proteins | sample YelNatPaOPGAMG01_FD_187559 | JGI IMG/M metagenome (GOLD analysis project Ga0207433, IMG submission 187559) | Hot spring thermophilic microbial communities from Obsidian Pool, Yellowstone National Park, USA - OP-RAMG-01 (SPAdes) (version 3) | ecosystem: Environmental > Aquatic > Thermal springs... | reverse complement strand
GCAGGACGAGGAATGGCTTACTGAACGGCGCTATATGTCGTTGGGCAGCCTTAGCGAAGTCGCCACGGATGCTCTGGCGCCGGTCAGCGGTAAGTTCATAGCGTAGAAGACCAACAGGAGTCCGCGGGATTTTACACCACTTGACAAGACTCTATCACTCGGAATGTGAGCCTCCGGCAGCAGACCAGCTGACAGCAGATAAGCAAGCATCCGAGCATCTATCTTGTCAGTCTTGATCTTCGCCGAGCCGATGGCCTTTGTCTTCGACGGATGCGAAAGCACCGGTTCCAACCCCATGCCCTCAAGCTCGTCGACCACCCATCCCCAGTGGCTTGACGCTTCCAGAGCAACACGTTCCGTCTCCGAGAGCAACTCCTTCAGTTCCCTCAGAGACTCACGACTGCTGTCGATCCTCAAATCCTCGCAGGATTCGGACTCCCTGTCCAGAACACATACCTGAATGAAAGACTTGTGCACATCCAGTGCGCCGAACTTCATCGTGGCTGACCTCCCTTAAGGTTTGCTTTGCCTAATGCATCCTTAGAAGGTCAGCCATCTCATTACTTCACCCTGGTTCTCTGTCGGTGTCAGAATCCGCACGGTCGGGGCCGTGGCGGATGCGTACTCGACGCACGTGTAGGCTGCCACGCCCAGGCAGGAAACGGAGATACTCCCGGTGTCCGCGTGGTGGGCGGATTTCAGCGTCAGCGTTGCTTCACCAATCGCATCCGTCATTGAGTCGGCGCTGACCAAATTACATCGCCAAACTAGAGATTGGCTATAGAATCCCATCGCTTACTTCTCTGACTCGCCTGGCGGAAGGGCTGGAAGTGGAAGTCTACGAACTGCTTGCGACATGTGCCGAGCGCCCCTGGGTCGGAGCCGCGCGAGAGATCGAGCGTGTGGTGGAGACGCTGGACGAGAAGGACGCGGCATTCATGCTGCGAGAATTCCAGAACATCGCGGAGTACCTCAAATCCCGCCGAGAAGCACGTCCAGAATGACGCTTTATGCGCGAATGGCCGGGACTGATCCCGGCCATTCGGCAAATCGTCAATCGCAAATTGACAATCGTTACTTCACAACCATCTCCACCGGTGGGCTATCCGCCCTCACCTCCGGGTTGTAGTACCTATACACGCTCGATTTCGGCACGCGCGCTTTGATCGGGAACTTGGCCTTCATGCGATAGTCGAACTTGACTTCTTCGCCGGCCTTGAGCTCCTCGATATAGATGATCGCCTGGCGCGCGGTCATGTTGTATTTCTGGAATACGTTCTTCTTGACCAGCGCATCCAGATCCTCCGTAAGCACCTGGAATCCGGGCGGGGTGCCGAGATCGAGTATGACCATCCCCGCGGTGCCGGTGCCGTTGAACTTCACAGAAACCGAGCTCGTCACGATGTCGTTCTCCGCGAGCTTCGTTCGGTCGAAGTCCACCTTGATGCTGATCGGATCGTTTGGTTCCGGCTTGACCTTCGACCACGGCAGGTAGTAGACGCTGGAGATCGAGTATGCGGGCGATCCCTTGCCGTCGAAGCTGATCTCGATGATATTGGCGCCCGGCTTGACGAGCGTCTTGGCGTCGACCTGCCGCAGCACGTCGGAGTCGTCCCTGGTGATCTTGAACGTCCCGGCCTGCTTGCCGTTCACGGTGACAGTCACGCTGCCTTCGAAGCTCTCCGAGCCCTTGCCCAGCGACTTCACCAGCGCCTTGAGGCAATTGACCGTCGCCTGAGTGGAATACCACGTGCCGTTGGGGTCCTTGCCGCGTACGATGTAGTTCAGCGCGCCCTTGACGACGTTGGGGAACCGGCCGTATTCCATCAGCGCGATCGCGGCCATGCCCGTCGTTTCGAGGTTGGCGGTCTTGCCCTCCGAGAAGCAGAAGCTCTTGACTCCCGCCTCCCAGTAGGTCATATCGCCCTCGTCCTTCTTCATATCGACGAGCTTCTCGATGACCTTCAGGGCGACGGGGTCGTTCTTCGCCGCGACCGCGAATGCGTTGGCGATGATCGCGAGGGTGTATGCGTTTTCGGCCTTGTTCCAGTTCTCCTTGAGATATTGCATCGCCTTGCCCACAGCCGGGTCGTCCCTGGAGCCGCTCGAAGCCAGCGCCCAGGTGATGTAGGCCGTGGGCAGGATCTCGTTGTGCTGGATGCTACCCCAGGACTCCTCGTGCAGGTAGTTGGCATCGGGTTTCCACGAACCGTCCTTCTCCTGCTGGGAGACCAGCCACTTGGCCGTGCGGTCGATGACGCGTTCGTCGATCTCGTAGACCTTGCTCATATCTGAGAACTCCATCAGGCCGTACGCCGTCAGGATCTTATTTGCCGGGGGCTGGCCGAACCACGAGAAGCCTCCGCCCTGGACCTCGAAGCTGACCAGCCGCTGCCAGCCCTGATTGATGAACCCCTCCGCTTTCATCTGAATCTCCGGCGTGATCTTCTTGGTGGACTTGAGATAGTCCAGCACGAGCACGTTGGGGTACGTTGTCGATGAAGTCTGCTCGAAGCAGCCGAACGGCATCTGGAATATCTTGTCCAACCCCTCGACCACCTGGCTGAACACGCCGGGATAGATTCTCACGACGACGTTGCTGCCGTCCGCGATTGCGCCCTCGGGTATGTTGACGGTCTTCTTGACCGATTTCTCCAGAGTGTCGCTGATGCACTCGCGGAACTCCTTGCCGTCCGGCACGATCTCGATCTCGCGCTGGATGGCGTCGGACAGCTTGGTTCCATGTGCCTTGACGGTCAGCTTGTGCCAGCCGATCTGCTTGGCGGTGATCGTGAAGTGCACGGCGGTCACGTCGTTAGCCTTGATCGTAAGCGTCTGCGTGGCGGGCCCGTCGAGCTTAAACCACGGCTCCTCGGTGAGATCGATCCGCACCTTCTGGGTCTCCGGCAGGTAGTTGTAGACCGCTATCGGAATGGACACCTGGTCGTTCTGCGTGAGGCTGACCGGCAGGTCGATGTCCACGAAGAAGTCCTGGAAGACCTTCAGGCCCTTGGTCGCCGATCCCAGCAGCCCCTTCGCGCTCGATGCCATCGCGGTCATCCGCCAGGTCGTGATGCTGTCCGCCATATCGAAAGTCAACTCCGCCTTGCCGTCGTTGCCGGTGATGACCTGCGGGTTCCAATACATCGTCTCGGGGAAGAACTGCCGCACCCGCACGTTCTCACGCACCACCGGCGCGCCGACCGCGATCCCTGACGTGCTCACGCTGTAACCATTGCCCGCGCTGTTGACTATCGCCAAGTCGCCCAGCACAGGCGCCGCCTCCGCCATCGGCGCCGCCTTGAATACTGCGCCGTCGGCGAAGAACACCTCTCTTCGTCCGCCGGCGAACCCGCCGATACCAAAGCCGCGGTTGGCTTCGCCGCCCCAGCGCTGCGTCGACACCGACGGCTCAGCGTCCTTCTGCTCGGGCGATCCGGAAACTATGATATCGTCCTCGGTGTCCTTCTTGCCATCCGGGCCAAGGCTCCGCAGCGTCAGGCTATGCTGATAGCTGCCGCACCCGCAGGGCGTAAAGATGTACTCGCGCCCCCATTGATCCTTCAGCGCGCTGTCTCTCAGCATTCCGATATCGGCCAGGCCGTGCACGCCGCCTGCTTCTCGCAGCGATTGGCGCTTCGGGTCCGTGTAGTACTCTCGAATAGCCGCGGCGATGGCCTTGTAGTCCTCGACTACGCGCTTGGAGTACTCCTTGACGCGGATCTGGATCTTCTCGCCGTAGTTCGAGGCGCGCATTGTGAACGGTGTCGCCGTATTCGAGCGCTCCTTGAGCGCGGTCGCGAACAAGAACCGCGCCGCCTCGTCGCGACGCGCCATCGGCTTCGGAACATCGAGTGGCTTGCTCTCGAGGAATATGCGCTGAGGCGTGATCTCGTGGATTTCATAGCGCGGGGTCGCGATCTCCTTTTCCAGCAGGAAGTAGACCTTTTCGAGCCCCGGCTTCATGTCCTGGAGCGCGAACACGGCCTCGTCCACGACAGATATCCCCAGCGCCGCGCCGACGCCTCTGCCACGCTTGTCCGTAACGTCGAACTTGATCTTCGCGCGTCCGCCTGGGCGATACTGCTCCGAGTCCGCTGATATCTTGACCGATAGGTCGCTCGGCGGCTCCACGTAGATCATCCGCGTGTCGCGCACCGTATCGCCGTTGCGCGTGATGATATACGCGTGCGCCTCCACTGTCCCCGCGACATCCGGCGGGAGCGTGACGGTCGTCGACGCCTTGCCGTTGCGGACATCGAGCGTGCGAGTCAGCATCGTCCGCCCGCTCGCGATCAGATCGACATACGCGCTGCCCGTCTTCTTCGTAGAGAGAACCGTCAGCCCGACCTTGTCCCCGCTCTTTGCGATCGCCTTGTCCGTGCGCAGGATGATCGACTCATCGGGACTGCCCGCGATCGGGAGGCTGACTTCGGCCGTGGCGACGGTCTCGCCGTCGCCGCCCATCTCGATCGAGCGCAGTCTCTCTATGTTCTGGCTGAGCACCTTCGCGACGGTGACGCGCAGCGCCAGGCCGCCCGACGACGGGACGACCTTCATCTGTGCGATCCCCAGTTCATCGCTGCTAACCGGCGTGCCCATCGTGCCGGTGATCTTGCCCGGCTCCGTGGATGACTTATAGACGGAGCCACTCCAGATCGCCGGCCTGCCGTCGGGATATGACGCCATCAGGTAGATCACGTTCTCCAGCCCCGGCCGCAGCACGCCGCCCTCGGGTACGGCGAGAATCCGAATCGGCTGATCCGCGACCGGCACAGTGATCGTGGACTTCTCCTCGTGCCCCGCCCCATCGACGATCGAGGCCTCTATCTTCACGAGCGAGTTTCCCTGCTCCAGCGGCAGCCCCACGAAGTAGTCCGGCAGGGCTTGCTCGAACTCGAAGAAGCCCTCGTCGTTGGTCTTGCCGCTGACTTCGGCGAAGCTCTTGAACGCCACATCGAACGTCGAGAACTTGAGCGTCACCTTAGCGTCGGAAACAGGCTTTCCGAAGAAGTAGTCGGACTGAACCTTGCCCTTGACGGTCTGCTTGGGCAGGTAAAACGGCTTCTCGGTTGTCACCGCAACCTTGAACTTGGGCAGCACATAGCGCTCGACGGTGACAGTCTTCTCCGTCTTCTCGTCCTCCAGCAGCCCGCGAACGGTGTAGGCGCCCTGGTTGATCTCCGTAGCCAGCGTGAAGTCCGCCGAGAACACGCCGAACTTGGACGACGTGCACGGCTGCTTGAAAACCTTGTTGCCCTTGGAGTCGTCAACCTCGATGGCGCACTTCGTGTCGGCTACGGGTTCCATCGTGGTCGGCCGCAGCGCCAGCGCGCGGATGTGAATGGTCTGTCCGGGCTGATAGACGGGCTTATCGGTGGTCAGCATGATGCGCGACTTGGACACGATCTTGACGGGCTGCTCGATGCGGTCCGGCTTGTCCGAACCGCTGAGCACGACCAACGTGTACGCGCCGCGCATATCGGCCTTCGTCTCGAAAGGCAGCGACAGCGCTCCCTGCCCATCGGTCTTGGCCGCGGCCCGAAGGACCGGCGATCCATCACCCTTTTCCGGCGCCTTTCCCTTGTACAGCATCGCCTTGATCGCGACGCCTGGTACCGGATTCCCTGTATCAACGTCCGTCGTCGCGATTCGAACGTAAGCCGTCTCCCCGGCCTGCCATTCATTCTGGCCGAGCAGATTGGTCGCAACAAGCGTCGGCTTCGGCGCCCCGCCCGCTATCAGCATCGTCCCGCACACGACGACTGCTCCCACCGCCGCCGTCAGCAGAACCAAACGAACCACGTTGCGCATCAATGGATACATAATGACCCTCCGAAATGCTATCCTACAGCCCGTTAGACCCGTTTCCTGCCGTGCCGCTTCACTTGCGGCACAGCCCGCGCAATCCGCCTTGACAGAGCAGGCAAGCTGATGCTAGCATTTGGCTGCTGCTCAGGCTGGCCACAACTGACACGCAAAGCGGATATCAGTAACAGCCTGCTCAGGTGTGGAGAAAAGCTCATGTCTTACGTTGTCCGCAAGTTCCCTGTCCCCGCACTGGCTGTCGCGATCGTTCTCTGCATGCTTGGAGCGGCGAATTCCTGCGAATTCCTGCTTCGCTGCTACGAAGCAGCAATACCCCTGGGTGGGCCCCATTGACGTGCTCGACAAAAGGCAGAACGGTGTGCAACTGCAGTACCGCAAGGGCAACAACGACTTCGAAGAACGCGGTCTCGTCTTCATCAGACTCAAGAACCGTTATTCCGTCAGAGTGATCATATCGTGCAAATTCGACATCTACGACCCCCAGACAGGCGGCTCGATAACGCACAAGCACGACTGCGAGCTATTTCCCGACCAGCTGAAGGAGGACTACGGGGCCTTCTTCGTCGTGCCCAAGGCTGGCGACAAGTATCTCGACCCAAAGGCATGGGGATCCGCGAGGTTCGTAGTGCAGCATGTCGAGATGTTCAAGCTGAGGATGGCACTGCCTGAGGATCCTCGCGGCCAGACTTGGGAAGTATACCCCAACGAAGACGCGGCAGCGAAGACGGCAGATGGGACACCAGCAACGGGGCGCTGGCGCAGGAGATAAGATGCAGCAAACAAGCTGACGATTTCACCCAGGTCGCGGTCAGCGGAGACGGCAAGACGCTGGCCGGTTATACCAGTTCGGGCGAGGTGCACTTCTGGCGAATGGGCGAGTAGGCCGGGAGTTGCCGTCTGCAATCGCGCAGGTGTTTCGGTTCCCATAGTTGAAGCAGTACAGCGGGATGACTACGGGACAAATGCGAACCAAGCTGCTCGTTTCCTTACTCACGCTCTCGCTTGCGATCTGCCCGGGCTGCGCGCGCCGGCACGGGCCGTCCGTCGGCGGCAAGGTCGTGATCTCGGTCTGGCATCCCTGGGGCGGCACGCAGAAGGAGCGGCTGGATCAGGTCGTCGCCGAGTTCAACCGCACTCACAAGCACATCCAGGTGCGCGCTGTCTTCACACCCAACGATCTCAACGCCGACCAGAAGCTTTTCACCTCCGTCGCGGCGGGCCAGCCGCCGGACGCGACCTTCGTTGACGGTCCCCAGGTTGCCGGTTGGGCGGAGCAGGGTGCGCTGGCGCCGCTGGATAGGTTCGTCAAGCAATCCGGCATCGAGCCCCACGACTACTTCGCGCCGTGCTGGCAGCAGTGTTCGTACCGCGGCCACATCTGGGCGATGACCTACTGCGCCGATCCCAACTTCGCCTTTGCGTGGAACAAGAAGGTCTTCCGCGAGTGCGGGCTCGACCCCGACAAACCTCCGACCACCATCGCCGAACTCGACGCCATCAACGACCGCATCACAAAGATCGAGCACGGCCGCATCATCCGCATTGGTATCATTCCGTGGTCGCAGTTCGGAAACGCCAACTCGATTTTTACGTGGGGCTGGGCGTTCGGCGGCGGCTTCTATGATCCCAAGACGGACAAGATAACCGCCGATGATCCCAGAGTCGTGAAAGCGCTTGAATGGATGACGAGCTACGCCAAGAAATACGACGTCAGCACCATCAACGGCTTCCGGCAGGGCTTTGGAAGCCGCGACCAGAACCCGTTCTACATCGGCAAGGTCGCTATGCAGTGCCTGCATATATCGCAGCTCGACGACATCGCCACATACGCGCCGGATCTCGATTACGGCCTCACATACATCCCTGCGCCGCCCGACGGCGAGCAGCACTCCTCGTGGGTCGGGGGATGGTGCCTCGCGATACCCAAGGGCTCGCGGCATCCCAAAGAAGCGTGGGAGTTCCTGCGGTGGTGCAGCCACGATCCCAAGGGCACCCAAGCCGTCGGCCGGCTCCAATCCCTGCTGCCCGGCTGCCGAACCTCTCCCTATATCAAGGAAGCGGCAAAAAAGCCCGGCTACTCCCAGTTTCTCAAGATCATGGAGGAGTGCCGCCACCAGCGCCCGGTGATGCCAGCGCAGAATTTCTACATGGGCTCGCTGGACCGCGCCGTGGACTTCGCCGTCTATGGCCAGCTCACCAGCAGGCAGGCGCTGCGCAAGTCGGCTGAGGAAACGCAAGCCGAGCTCGATCTGCGATTGGCCGGAAGGTAATGAAGAAACGACAGTCAACAACCGAAAAACGCAATCTCCGCAACGGCCTGCTATTCTGTTCGCCGGTGATAGTCGGGCTTGCGGTGTTCACGCTGTACCCGATGCTTGCGTCGCTCTACTACAGCTTCTGCAACTATCCCATGCTCAAACCGCCGGTCTGGGTCGGACTCACCAACTACCGCGTCCTGATCCACGACCCCGTCTTCTACAAGTCGCTTTCCAACACTGCCTACTACGCCGCCTTCGCGACTCCCGCAGGGATCGTGACAGCATTCCTGCTCGCCGTCCTGCTCAACCAGAAGGTCAGGGGCATGGCGATCTTCCGCACGATGTTCTTCGTGCCGTCGATCGTGCCGATGGTTGCGGGATCGGTGCTCTGGCTGTGGCTGCTCAACCCCGACTACGGTCTGATCAACACGATCTTGCGATCCATGCACCTTCACGCGCCGGGCTGGCTCAACGATCCCGCGACCGCCAAACCCGCGCTCATACTTATGAGCGTGTGGGGTGTCGGCGGCTGGATGCTGATATATCTCGCGGGTCTGCAAGACGTGCCCGTTGACCTCTACGAGGCCGCCGAAATCGACGGCGCCGGGCCGCTCCAGCGCATGCTCCACATCACGATCCCGTTCATGAGCCCGCACCTGTTTTTCACGCTGGTGATGGGCTTCATCGGCGCGGCCACCTACTTCACCCAGGCCTACGTAATGACCGGCGGCCAGGGTGGGCCGGTGGACTCCACGCGCTTCTTCTCGATCTACCTCTTCCAGAACGCGTTCATGTATTGGAAGATGGGCTACGCGTGCGCGCTTGCGTGGATCCTGTTCGTGCTGATACTGCTCTTCACGCTGGCGCTGTTCAAGACGTCGGCGAGATACGTTCACTACGGCGGGGAGAGATAGAATGTCCACAGACAACAGGCGCAGACCGGTCAGATTCGCCACGATCATCACATACGTCGCGCTCGTGCTATTCGGCACGGCGTTCACGCTGCCGTTCTTCTGGATGGTCTCGACCTCCCTCAAGCCCGCCGCGCGCATCCAGAAGTTCCCGCCGGACATCATACCGATGAGGGCAGTGGTCGTGAAGGTTGGCGGCAAAACCTGCGAGGTGTATCGGCAGAAGGACGGAAGCGAGGTCGCCGTCATCGAGAAAATCCAGGGCGGAGCGGCAAGAGTCAAGCCGCTGAGCGGCCCCGCGACCCCCGGGCGCACCATCAGCATGGACGGACTCACCCCCGTGATCGGTCCCGGCTGCGAGTGGTCCAACTACTCCAAGGGCCTGGTCTTCATACCGTTCGCCGCCCAGCTCAGAAACACGCTCATCATATCCATCTGCTGCGTCATCGGCACCATTCTGTCGTGCAGCCTGGTCGCCTACGGACTTTCCAAGATCGACTGGAAGGGCCGCAACACGCTGTTCGTGATTGTTCTCGCCACCATGATGCTGCCCGCGCAGGTGACGATGATCCCGGTCTTCACGATATTCGTGAGGCTGCACTGGATCAACTCGTTCCTGCCGCTGATCGTGCCGTCGTTCCTGGGCACGCCGTTCTTCATATTCCTGCTGCGGCAGTTCTTCATGGGCATTCCACGCGAGCTGTCCGAGGCCGCCACGCTTGATGGCTGCAGCGAGTTCGGCATCTACCGCCGCATCGTAATGCCGCTGTCCAAGCCCGCGCTGGCCACCGTCGGCCTTTTCACGTTCATGGGCGCGTGGAACGAGTTCCTCGGCCCGCTCATCTATCTGCTCGACGAGACCAAGTATACGCTCTCGCTCGGCCTTGCAATGTTCACCGGCCAATACGGCAACGAATACGGCATGCTCATGGCCGTCTCCACCGTCGTCACTATCCCTATCATCGTGCTCTTCTTCTTCACCCAGCGCACGTTCATTCAGGGGATGACGATGAGCGGGATAAAGGGATGAACAACACAGCCGATCTGCTGTTCAGCGTCTTGCACTGCCGATTGCTCCACAAGAGCGCCGGAAGGAACCGACGAATGCATCTTCCTATCACGTGTCTCGTGCTTGCTCTGCTTCTTGCAGTCGGCGCGTACGCGGGCGACAACTACCGGATCGCCGCGCTCTCGGAACGCGGCCGGGTCGGGCATGGCCTACGACCAGGCGACCGAATACAACGCCCAGGGTGTCTACGCGGATGTGCTCTACGGCTCATTCTCGCAGCAGCGGAAGCAGCTCAGAGCCGGCGGCGAAGTCGCCCGCCGGGTTGTGGTGTTCTTTGTCGAGGTATCGCCGCGGGAGACGGCGAAGCTCGCCGCGTCCGTCAGGCTGGACGGAAACGTATTGCGGTTCGCTCTTCCCGAAGGCGGCGAGCGAGAGGTGCCGCTTCTCTAGCCGACATTACTAACGACGACCGTGAATAATGCTCTTGAAGCCCCGGATCATGCGAAAGATGCGTAATCCGGGCTAGGATTGCCATGAAAGCCTTAGTCCTCAAGGAATATAACCTGTTCGAGATCGCCGACGTTGACACGCCGACGCTCGCGGCCGACGACGTGCTCGTTGCCGTGAAAGCCTGCGGTATATGCGGCAGCGACGTGCACGGCATGGATGGCAGCACCGGCCGCCGAATGCCGCCGATCGTGATGGGTCATGAGGCCGCAGGCGTGATCGCGGAGGTCGGATCGGCCGTGACGGGCTGGGCCGTGGGAGATCGCGTCACGTTCGACTCGACGATCTACTGCGGCGCGTGTGCCTACTGCCGCGAAGGCCGCGTCAACCTCTGCGACAATCGCCGCGTGCTCGGTGTATCGTGCACGGACTACCGACAGGACGGCGCCTTCGCCGAGTATGTCGCGATTCCCCAGCACATTCTCTACAGGCTGCCGGACTCGGTCTCCTTCGCGCAGGCCGCGACGGTCGAGGCGCTCTCGATTGCCGTGCACGCCGTCGGGATCACGCCGATCAAGCTTGCGGACCGCGCGGTCGTCGTCGGCGCGGGGACCATCGGCCTGCTGATCGCCCAAGCGCTCAGAGCCTCGGGCTGCGGCATGGTAGCAGTAGTCGATATCGACAGCGGTCGCCTCGACCTGGCACAAAGGCTCGGCGCGACGGTTGTGCTCGACTCCGCGCGGTGCGACGTGCCCGCCCAAGTCCTCGAGCTGACGTCAGGCCGCGGGGCCGATCTCGTGTTCGAGGCCGTCGGCGCGCCCGCGACGGTCGATATGTGCCTATCGTGCGTGAGGAAGGGCGGCAACGTGACGCTGGTGGGCAACGCCTCGCCGAAGGTCGAACTTGCCCTGCAATCCACCGTCACCCGCGAGATCACGCTGCGGGGCTCGTGCGCGTCAGCCGGCGAATATCCTGCTTGCCTGGATATGATAGGCCGCGGAGTCGTGAATGTGGACGCGCTCATCAGTGCGGTCGCGCCGCTCTCCGAAGGCGCCGCCTGGTTCGACCGCCTGCACAGCCGCGAGCCCGGTCTTATGAAAGTGATACTGGAGCCATGAAGCTGTCAGCTGTCAGCCTCCGTCCTTGGAAGCTGATTGCTGAAAGCTGAGAGCTCTTGACAGGAGATAAGACAACATGAGCGATAGCTTGTTCGACCTTACCGGAAAGGTAGCCATAGTGACAGGCGCCAGCCGCGGGCTGGGTCAGTACTTTGGACGCGCTCTGGCACGGGCTGGCGCGGATCTCGTCATCACTAGCCGGAAGGCCGAAGACCTCCAGCCGTTCAGGGCTGAGATCGAGGCGATCGGCCGCAGAGCCGTTCCCCTTGCCCTCGATGTGCGAGATCTGGCAAGCATCGAGGCGATGGTCGAGGCCGCGCACGATGCCTGCGGCAAGATCGACATACTTGTCAACAACGCCGGCTGCAACGTCAGAAAGCCCGCGCTCGATGTCACCTGGGACGACTGGAACCTGGTCCTAGACACCAACCTGCGAGGCACATTCTTCGTCGCGCAGGCAGTCGCGCGCAAGATGATTCCCCGTGAATACGGCCGGATCATCAATATCGGCTCGGTTACCGCCGTCTTCGGCTACGCAGGCCTCGCCCCCTATGGCGCAAGCCGCGGCGGAGTCCGCCAGCTCACAATGAGCCTCGCGGACGACTGGGGCGTTCACGGCATCACTGTCAACTGCCTCGCGCCGGGCTGGTTCAAGACCGCCCAGAACGCCGTGATGTATGAGAACAAGGAATGGGTCGACTACCTCTGCGACCGCATCCCGCTCAAGCGGCCAGGGTTGCCCAACGACCTCGACGGATCGATCGTGTTTCTTGCCTCCGACGCAAGCGCATACATCACCGGCCAGACGCTGCTCGTGGACGGCGGCATATCGACCGGAGCGACCCGCGCGCTTCCCAAACCCAGCGCCTAGCAGCCGCCGGATAAAGTGGTGTAGGAGGGGTCTCCCCTCGGGCGACAGCCCTCGGCCGACAGCGCATCCTAAGGATGTCGCGAGAGGCGTCGCGAAGCGATCGCGAGAGCCAGACCCCGAACCCACTGGCGTCACGCTTGCAGATCGCCGTCTGGAGACGGCTCCTACAACCGACTGCGGCTTTGCCCGCAGGCTGCTAGCAGCCGGACGTGGCGCCGACCTCTTCGGCACGCTGATAGAGAACTTGCAGTTCGGCAACCACGAAGATGTCCGCGGTTTGGTCAGTGGCAGATAAAGATCCCGGGAATGGACATCGATCCAAACAACAACGACCCCCGCGTTTCCGCGAGGGTCGTGTCGTTGTGGGAGTATCCGCCACTCAGCTATGGAGAGACCGGTTTGAGGATATCCATGTAGAGCCAGGAGTTGGGCAGTCTGATGGCCTTGACTCCGTTGTCCATGCTTGCCACACCGTTGCAGCCGACGTAATCGCCCACCGCGGGTGTAACGAGCAGATCCGCGTTAATCACCTTGACGCCGCTCTTTCCGGCTTCATATACCACGCCCGACCCGTCATCTACGAAGAAGTAGGATCCATCCGGGCTGACCCACGTGACCTTGCCCCAGATCCTCATCAGCAGCGCCATGTCCGAGAGACCCGGTCCCGCGTGCGTGCGGCCGGTCACGGCCCACGGCTTGCATCTGAAGTCAGCCGAGCCGTCCACCGTGAAGCTCGGGGCGTTGATGTACTTCTCGCCGTCATTCTCGGCGAGAGTCCCGCTCACCGAGACGATGTCGCCGATGCCAGGAGAGCCGGCCGGCGATACCACTTTGATGCCCGCGATTCCGTTGGCGTCTTCCAGATAGAAGAATCCGCTAAACGCCGCCGTGACGCACGTGTTCGTGGCACTGCTCAGCGAGACCGGAACGCCCACCGGGACGTTCTTGATCCCGGCGATGTCCGTCGCGGAGACCGAAGTGTCATAGACCGTGAAGTCATCAACCGTGAAGGCCGAGTTGACCCGGTAGAAGATGATGTCTCCGGCTGCCATGCTGTGGCTGTCATTCCAGTCGATGATGCGCTGGTCGTCAAGCCACACCTGATGCGAAGAACCTATCGCCTTGATCCTGATGAAGTGCGGAACTGTCCAGTCGATGGCCGTAGCAGGCGTGTAGGTCGTGGAGGCGTAGTCGATGCCATACGACTGATAGCTCAGCTTGACGCTCGTGCCGTCCTGCCTCCAGAAGAGCCTGTAACCAAACCCCGGGTTCCCCAGTTCCTTGCTCGAGTCCTTGCGATACGCGATTCCCGCTCCGTCGCCGCCCGAACTGCTTACCCAGGCCGACATATCGACGGCCGAGGCCGCATAGCCCTGGAGTTCGGCGCCATCGCTGCCCACGGGCGGGTCCCAAAGCCCAAAGACCATCTTGTTGCCCGTGATCGAGGCAACTGAGTTGTAACCATTGCCCCAGCCATAGTGGGCGCCGTCCTCGGTCGTGCCGAGCTGCCAGTTGTCGGCTCTGGTGAACGTATCCCAGACGACCCTGGCGCCGAGCGGAGCCGGACCTACGATATTGTCCAGCAGGAGCTGAGCGCCCTCGTTGGCTATGTTGGAGGTGGCTACGATCATGCCACCAAAGCTGTTGACCATAACCCCCGTATTATTCACTATGAACGCCGTGGGGCCGGATGTCAACTCGGAAAGGGTGCCGCCGTGAGGGCCGAAATAGGCGCGATACGTCTTGGTGTCCACGCTTATGACGAACTTCACCGTGTACCAGGTGTTGGCGTCATACGTGACCCCGGTCTCCGTCCAGGCCACCTTTCCGGCCGTTTTGACCGTGACCTTCTGAAGGAAGATCCTGTTGCCGGCGCTCGCGATATCCGGGAAGAACGTGTTGCCGCCTGTGCTGCCGAAGCCGATTGCGCACACCCAGTCCGTCCCGTTCGTCCACGAGGCCCCCCTGGTCATCGTGATCTTGAACGGGCCGTTAGTCTGCAGCGGCATCACGTCCATCGTCACGGTATACGTGCCGCTGGTCATGTAAGGCGCGCTGGGGAAGAAGTCCGCTCGCAGATGGGTGTTCTTCGTGGTCGAATCCGGAGTGTCTACGATGCGAACAACCTTGTTGTTCGGGTTGCCATCCAACGCTGCGGTCTCAACTATGTTCCACCGGAGCCCTGCCGCATAGGTGGCGGAGTCACCCCACACGCTCGACGCCGGACTGGGCGGCGATGTGGTGATCGTCGTGAAGTAGGTGCCGACGTCGTAGCTCTCGAAGTCGTCACCTCCAGGCGCATACTGGGCTGCGAGAACGGCCGCCGAGCAGCTCAGCACAAGAGCCAGAACTGCAACAAAAGCGAGTAGTCTCAATGCATGTCCCCCTTTCCACAGTGTGCGAGATAGAGGTTTCCGGCCAACTAAAGCGCATTACTTGTATTTTAGCCCGCACTCTGCCACGTGTCAATGGGCGTGCGCTCCGGCCGCCGAAAACTGGTAATTCTACTAGTGTCTCACGCGACGATGCATACAAGGAATTAGCTGCTGCGTTTGTGAAGACTACAAATGCGGTGTGGTTCCGCCGCTTCACGATACTCGAGGTGCTGATGTGACTGACATTCGTATCGGTATTCTTGGATTTGCACACGGACACGTTGGAATGTACTGCGATCGATGGCGCGGACAGCCCGAACTGGGCGTGACCGTAGCCGCCGGTTGGGACCACGACTCAGCCCGCGCCGCCGCCAACTGCGAACGCTTCGGCATCGACAGCGTCGCCACGGTGGAAGACCTTCTCAGCCGCGCCGACATCGACGCCGTCGCGATCGCCGCTGAGACTTCGATGCACGCCGAGCTTGTCGAGGCCGCCGCCGCGGCCGGCAAGTCGATTATTCTTCAGAAGCCGATTTCGCTGACCATGGACGAGGCGCATAATATAGTAGACTCAGTACGGCGCCACGGTGTTCCTTTCACCATGGCGTGGCAGATGCGAGTCGATCCCCACAACGTCGAGGCAAAGCAGCTCCTCGAGTCCGGCGAGTTCGGCAGGGTCTTCATGGTCCGTCGCCGCCACTGCCTCGGCACGCAGTTCATGAAGGACTTCGACAAGATGTGGCACGTCAAGCCCGAGCTCAACCGCGATATCTTCGCCGACGATGCCGCGCATCCAATCGACTTCATCTACTGGCTGCTGGGCAAGCCGGTCAGTGTCATGGCGGAGATGGGTACGCTTCTCAATCCCGCCGTTCCCAACGACAACGCCATCGCTGTGTATCGTTACGCCGATGGCTCATTTGCCGAGGTCTCCTGCACGTTTGTCGCCCCGGCCGGTGAGAACACGCTCGAGATCATCTGCGAGAACGGTGTCATCATCGGCAACTACGGCGACGCACCCAGCAACGGCGCCCGCCCCGCGGGAGCGCCGCAGCTCAAGTGGCTCATTCACGGCGGCGGAGGCTGGACTGTCAGCGACCTGCCCGAGGTAAACGGTCAGGGCGAACGCATCGCCGGTCTTGCCGCGCCGCTCGCCGAGTTCCTGCACGGCAAGCGACCGCCCATAGCCACTGCCGAGGAAGGCCGCGAAGTCCTCGAGCTAGTCCTAGCCTGCTACGATTCGTATGAACAGGGAAAACGCATCGAAATATCGTAGAGCGTTTGCGCTTGCGGTGGCATGCATCGGCGACCGGCGCCGGCTCTGGCTGCTGCCGCGCAAGGACGCCTGCTCACGAAACGCCATGACACAGGCCATTCCCGCCGCAATCATAGCCATCCTTGGCGCCGCAATCTGCGCCGGACCGTGCAGGAGCGAAAACATGAGGATTGTCCCAACAAGCCCGCTCGTCAAGGTTCTGCGAACGTCCACGCCGGACGTCAGCGCCGCTTCGGATCTTCGCATCGAAGGCGCCAGGGGAGAGACCGTCAGCGCGCAGGTCGTGCTGATCCCGGGCGACTCGCCAGATACGGTCAGCCCTAGCATCTCCACGCTTCGATCCGCCGACGGCAGATCCACCGTCCTTCCCAGATCCATTCGCTTGCAGTGGGAACGCTACGTAGACATCACCGCGAACTCCACCGGCGTGCCGCTCGACGAACTCGTCGCCAAAGCGCCGGTCAGCATTCCCGACGCGTTCTGGGAGGGTGCCGAGCGCGCCATCGAACCGAAGCTTCTCCAGCCCCTGTGGATCGAGGTGGAGATTCCCGCCGACGCCAGACCATGCGATTACCACGGCGAGCTGACCATATCCGGCGAGAACGGCCGCTGCAGCCTATCCGTGCAACTTCGCGTCCGCGATTTCATCATGCCCGCCGACAGGCATCAGCGCGTGATCGAGTGGTGGGATGTCCCCGGCCGCACGTTCGAGGGGCTGCGGCCGGACTCCGACGCCTACTGGAAACATTTCGAGCAGATGTGCGAGCTGGTCAAGCGTCACCGGCAGACCGATGTCCGCATCTCGTGGACTTCCATCCTGCGCAAGACCGCCCCGGACGGCGCCACCTACTGGGACACCTCGTTTTTCGAGAAGTTCGCCGAGACCGCGTTCAAGTGTGGCATGCGCGCCGTGCATTTCACGTCAGTGGGACGCCACACCAAGTTCCAGCTCAAGCCGGACAGCCGAACCGAGGCAGTCGCGGATAACATGGACCGCCTCGCGGCCGTCCAGCAGGTCATCGCAAAGCGGGGCTGGAAGGGCCGAATCCTCACCAGCCTCGCCGACGAGCCTTTCATCTACCACGAGAAATCGTACAAACAGCTTCTCGAGCGCGTCCGCGAAATCGCGCCGGACATCGGCATCATCGAGGCCATCGAGACCGAAGACATTGGCGACCTGGACATCTACGTCCCCAAGCTCTCGCACATCAACCTCTGGTGGCCGCACTTCGAGCAGCTCAAGCGTGAGGGCAAACCGGTATGGTTCTACACCTGCTGCTTCCCGTCCGGTCGCTACCCGAACAGATTCCTGGATCAGCCGCTGCTGGCCGCGCGCGAACTGCACTGGATCAGCTACCTCTACGACCTCGATGGCTACCTGCATTGGGGGTTCAACTGGTTCTCGCCCGACTGCGATCCCTACTCGGAGAAGGGCGTCACGCCCTGGAATCTCCCGCCCGGTGACTCGCAGGTCGCCTATCCCGGCCGCGAAGGCTGGCTCGGATCCTTGCGACTCAGCACGATGCGCGACGGTCTGCAGGACTACGAGTATCTATGGACCCTCGAAAGCCGCCTGCGCGACCTCAAGAAACGCATCGGCGATGACGCCTCCTGGCTCGACCCACGCCGCCGCCCGACCGAGCTCTGCCGCCGCGTCGTACAATCATTTTACGACCGCACGCGCGACCCCGCCGTCCTCCTCGACACCCGTCTTGCCATAGCGGACGAGATCGAGGCGCTGAACACATCGCCGCTTCTCTACGTGCAAACGTCCCCGCCCGAGGGCACGGCCACTCCGGTCGGCCCGATCACCATCAACGTCCACGGCGTGACCACGCCGGGCGCGAAGCTCACTATCAACGGCCAGCCTGTCATACCCGACAACATTACCGCATCCGGCTGCTTCGTCGCGGCGGTCAATATCGACGCCGCGAAGCCCGAGATCGTCGTCACCGCCGAGTCCAACGGCGCCGCGCGAACCGTCAAGCGTACGTTCGAGGTGGTGGAGTAGCCTTATCATTGACAAGTCCAAAGGAGATCGAAGCCGTGTTGGAGAAGGCACTGCTAGCTATGTGGCAAGTCGCATTAGTAATGGTGATTCTCATCGTTCTGCTGTCGGTCGCATCGGCTTGGGCTGCTTCCGACGACGATTTCTTCCCGATCCTGCCCTGGGACGGCCTGTTTGGGTGGACTCCGGTCGAGGGTTTCCGGGACGCGGTCGAGAGCATCGCAGCCTGCGATTTCACCGTCGCCGGCTTCGTTCAGCCGAACCAGGTTGCCGAGTGCGAGAAGCTCGGGCTCAAAGCAATAGTCGCGCCGACTCTCGAGGGGCAGGCGTGGAAGAAGTGGGGCGACGTGCCGGACCGCGATATCGATCCGCTGATCGAGAAATGGATCAAGGGCGCCGGCGACGGCAAGTCGATTCTGGGCTACTTCATAATCGACGAACCCGGCACACCGAAGTTCCCCAAGCTTGCCAAGGCAGTTGCGGCCGTAAAGAAGTATGCGCCGGGCAAGCTGGCCTACATCAATCTCTTCCCCGGCTACGCGACCATTGGCGCGCCGGACAAGTCGCAGCTCGGCGCAAACAGCTTCACCGAGTATCTGGAGCGGTTCGTGTCCGACGTCAAGCCGCAGATGCTCAGCTACGACAACTACAAGATCTTCACGTCGGACAATCTGCAGAGCCGGGACCAGGGCGCGTCGTACTTCAACGACCTGATCGAGGTCCGTCGGGTCTCGCAGGAACACGGTCTCCCGTTCTGGAACACCGTCTGCTGCAACCAGATCAGGCCGTATACGACCGTCCCGTCGCCTGCCAACTTCATGCTTCAGGCCTACACCACCCTTGCAGCCGGCGGGCGCGGCCTCGCGTGGTATAGGTATTTCCAGGGCGGATACCACTATGCTCCGGTCTCCAAGGACGGCCGACGGACCGACACCTGGTTCTACCTGCGCGACGTCAACCGGCAGGTCAAGGTTCTCGGCCCGCTTATGAACCGGCTCAAGTCCACCGGCGTGTTCTTCACCGACCCCGCTCCCGCCGATGGCCTGCCCAAGCTCCCGGGCAAGCTCGTAACCAGCATCGATTCGAGGAGCTCGATCAAGGGCTTCAGCGGCGACAAGCCCGCGATCATGGTCGGCGAGTTCGAGGGAAAGGACGGCGACTACGTGATGCTGGTCAACATCGATCTGGAGAAATCCGCCAACATCACCCTGCGCACGGCAAAGACCTACGCTTCGAAGCAGGTCATATCCGCCGTTGACGGCCACATGACGCCTATCGACGAGGAGAACGGCCACTGGCTCATCCCCGGCGCCGGCGTTCTCATCGCCCTCAAGGACAAGTAGCCGACCGCGTCATGGCTGAACTTGATTCAGCATCCGGGCGACCTGGGTCACGCCTGTCCCTTCCCTATTCCCCGTTTTCCGTGCTAAACTGTCAGAAGACGGCAGGCCGGAGCCGGGGGGGTGACCATACCGGCTTGTCGCAGAGAATGGAAATGCGTGGTCTGGACTCCCCGCTCTCGGCTCTCCACTCTCAACTGCGCCCAAGGAGCCCGATCCCTTGTCTCTGAGAATCGCTGCAATCGCGGACACGCACTACGCCTCCGGCGCGCTGGAGCAGTGCGGCGCCAGACGTTGTGCCATCGCCGACATATTGCTTCTCCGCACGGTCCACCGCCTCAACCGCTTCGTCAAGCCGGACCTCACCGTGCTGCTCGGCGATCTCGTAGACGACGCTTCCCGCGAGGGTCACGAGCACATCAGGGCAATCATCGACAAGCTCCAGAGCCCATCGATCGTGCTGCCCGGCAACCACGATGGCAACCTCGACGCGTTCTACACCGTCTACGACCGTCCTGCGGACTGCATCGACATCAACGGCGCGCGCGTGCTCACATTCATCGACCCGGAGCAGACCGACTACAACGCCCGCCGCACCGACTCCGACATCGCGCGCATGGATCGGGCCCGCGCTGGCCACGACGGCCCCATCGTATCCCTGCAGCACGTTCCATTATTCAAGCCCGGCGCGAGCGCAAGCCCCTACGGCTACACCAACGCCGCCGACATCTGGTCCGCCTTCGAGCGCAATCACTTCACCGCAGCCCTCAGCGGCCACTGGCACGCGGGCGAGACGGCCGGCAATGCGATCATCGTCCCCGCCTTGTGCGAGGCGCCGTTCAGGTTCCTCGAGATAACCATCGACGGCGACAGGGTCGAAACCATTGAGCACCAGCTCAGCCTCCCGCGCGACCTGCGGCTCATCGACTACCACTGCCACACGCAGTTTGCCTACTGCAGCGACAATATGAACATGGCGACGGCTCTCGCCCTTGCCGGCGAATATGGCCTGGGAGGATTGTCTCTCACAGAGCACTCCGGCCAGCTCTATTTCGACCGCGACACCTTCTGGGGCGCGGCATTCCTGCAGGAAGGGATCGACACCACGCAGGGCCGTGCGGATCGCATGGCGGACTTTCTGTCACAGGTCAGAGAGTTCTCGCCGCCCGCGTTCACGGGCCTGGAGATCGATTGCGACAATTCGGGCCGTCCCGTCGTTCGCCGCGAGGACTGGGACCGCGCCCACGTCCGCGTCGGCGCGATCCACTGGCTCCAGGAACTGCGCAAACCCGAGCCCGACTACCCGGCCGCTGCGGAGGAGATGCTCGGCAGGCTGGCGACGTTCCTGACGTGTGGCGTGCAGATTCTTGCCCATCCGCTCCGGCTCTTCCGCAAGCATCCCGAGCTCGTGCCGCCCAGCTTCGTGCCGCGCCTGATCGACCTGCTGCGCAAGCACAACGTTGCCGCCGAGATCAACTTCCACAACCAGATCACGACTCCCGAGTTCGTGCGCTCTTGCGTGGAATCGGGCGTCAAGCTCGCGTTCGGCAGCGACGCGCACAATCTCTACGAGGTCGCCGAGTTCTACCCGCATCTCGAACTCATGCGCGCCAGCGGCATCGCGCCAAGCGACATTCCCGGCGTCCTTGCGGACACTTGTCATGCCGAACTTGATTCCCTCGGAACGACAGTGGATTCCGTAGGAAGCCACGATAGTTCCCTCGGAACGACAGTGGATTCCGCAGGAAGCAGTTCAGCATCCATCAGATAGGAACGAACATGCAGACAACAACACTCGGACGAACAGGACTGACCGTAACCCGCACCGGCTTCGGCGCGCTTCCAATCCAGCGCACGGAGATGGACGAGGCCGTACGCATCCTCCGCGCGGCCTTCGATGGCGGCATCACCTTCTTCGACACCGCCCGCGCCTACACCGACAGCGAGGAAAAGATGGGCCGTGCTCTCTCCGACGTCCGCGACTCCATCATCATCGCCACCAAGTCCACCGCGAACACAAAGGCGGGCGTGCTTGCCGATCTCGAAACGAGCCTGCGCGAGCTCCGCACCGACCACGTCGATCTCCTGCAGTTGCACAACGCGAGGGTCCTGCCCGATCCCGACGATCCCGAGTCCTCCTACGCTGCTCTCATCGAGGCCCGCCAAAAGGGTCTGACTCGCTTCATCGGCATCACCAGTCACGTCCGTGAGCGCGCCATCGAGGCGGTCGGCTCCGGCCTCTACGACACCCTGCAGTTCCCGCTGTGTCACATCTCCGCGCCGGAGGACCTCGCGATAGTCGATATGTGCCGCGAAGCCGACATGGGCTTCATCGCGATGAAGGCGCTCTGCGGCGGCCTGCTCACCCAGCTCGCCCCGGCCTTCGCCTTCATGGCGCAGTACGATAACGTGATCCCGATCTGGGGCATCCAGCGCATGCCCGAGCTCGACGAGCTTCTCGCATTCTCCGAGAACCCTCCCGCCCTTGATGATAGCCTGATCGCCACCATAGAACGGGATCGCCGCGAGCTCGCAGCCGATTTCTGCCGCGCGTGCGGCTACTGCCTGCCGTGCCCCCAGGGCATCAATGTTCCGATGGCCGCGCGGATGAACCTGCTCCTGCGCCGCATGCCCTACGAGCAGTTCCTCAGCGATCGCTGGCGCGAGAACATGCGCAAGATCGAGACCTGCATCGACTGCGGCGACTGCCGCTCCCGCTGCCCCTACGGCCTCGATCCCACAGTCCTTCTCAAGAAGTCACTCGCCGACTACGAGCAGTTCTATGCAGAGCACGTGCCCGCATAGCACCGATCCACTCTTGCGAAAACCATTGCCCGATAGCCCTGAGTAGGCCTGGTTCGTGGGCCGTTCGGTGTTTCGGGACTTGAACGTAGTGGAAATCCCGAAACGCCGGAGCAAGGGCGGGCGCGGCCAAACAGCAGGGGTCAGGCGCCCGGACGTGGAATACACCAACTGGTATCCGTCGTAATCTGGAGGAACCACTACCATGACTAGAACACTGGCATTCCTTTTCGCATTCGCGATTCTGTTGACGGCCGCCATCTGCGGCGCCCAGACTCCCTCACCCGACACGTCCACCCGCCTTATCGTGGCTCAGGACGAGGATTCCCAGGAAAAGGTCATCGAGGCAAACCTCAGAGACGTCCACAAGCTCATCGTCAACGAGACCACCGAGGGCCAGCCCAACGACCTCTATCTCGAGCTTCCGTTCGACGGCGGCCCTATGCCCAAGTTCAAGGTACTCATCGACACCCAGGTCCTGAACACGGACAAGGACACGAACAACACCATCGAGCGTGGGGTGCTGATCAACCTCATGACGGACGTCAAAGTCCCCGCCGACAAGCGCGCCGCCGTCCTTGAGAAGATCAACGAAGTCAACCGCCGCAAGGCCTTCTCATCGATCTACATCGACTCCGACGGCGAGATCGTCTGCTGCTGGATTCTCAACATCCTGTCCGACGGTCTCCCGGTCGAATACGTCCACGATGCGGTCGTTAGAGTCCAGAGCATCTGGAAAGAGCTCTACACCCAGGCCGCCCCGACCCTCGGCCTGCCGCGGCAGTCGTCGGACAAGGCTCAGTAGCAACACTGCCGGCCGACCATCACACTCAGTCCCGCACGAGCGGACAGTGACACTCAGTCCCGCGTGAGGCCTTCGCCCCGCTAGCAGCCGCCGGACAAAGTGGTGTAGGAGGGGTCTCCCCTCGGGCGACAGCCCTCGGCCGACAGCCCTCGGCCGACAGCGCATCCTAAGGATGTCGCGAGAGGCGTCGCGAAGCGATCGCGAGAGCCAGACCCCGAATCCACTGGCGTCACGCTCGCAGATCGCCGTCTGGAGACGGCTCCTACAACAGAATGCGGCTTCATCCGCAGGCTGCTGGCCCTAAGTAGGCGAAGCGTATCGAAGGGCGACCTAGGCCCCGGCCCGCCTGCCCCATAGACCCCGGCCGCGTTTTGTGCTAATCTCATGAGTGACATTTCGATCATTCGAAAGGCGAGTCCCATCACATGAGTGAACTCTTCGCAATACCCACCCAGCCGCGGCCGCCGTCCGAGATAGCGCGAGCCCTTGAATCCGGCTCACCCGCAATGGACGACTACCTCGGCCTGCGTATATACGCCAACTCCGATCCCGATTACCTCGCGCGCCAGCGCAAACGCCTGGCCCAGACCGCCAAGCTCCATTCCGAGCGCGTCGGCGACAAGCCCGGCTTCCTGATCCGCGCCCCCGGCAGGCTCAATGCGTTCCTGGAGTATCTCGACATGTGTGCCGGCGACCACATGTCCACCACTATCGACGGCGACATCCCCGTGGCGGTCACTCCACGCGAGGACGGCATCCTCAGCGTCGCGAACGCGAACCCGCTCTTCCCGGCCACCGAGATCGCGATCAAAGCCGAGTTCGAGACATTCGCGAGCGCCCCATGGGGCGAGCACGCCGCGGAACACGAAGACAATTGGGACAACCGCTCCCTCATCTATCCGCACTGCGGCCGTCCGCAGGGCAACTGGCTCAACTACGTGCTCAGCCCGTATATGCGCACGCTGTGGGACGATCCCTCGTTCGAGATGCGCGGCGCGGACATCACCTTCGGACCCGCCACGGCGCCATTCCGCGCGGGCACGAGCTCGTCGTCGGCCATTGTCGTCCTCTCATTTCTTGCGATGTATCTCTGCAACCGCGACAAGCTGCCCAAGTGGACCATCCAGGAGGTGTGCAAGCTCCTCGGAGAGGCTGAGTGGTATGTCGGCACTCATGGCGGCGCCAACGACCAGATGACGATCCTCCGCAACCCCGTCAACAGCGTCGTCTACAACCGGCACTCCAAGCCCGATCTCGACGCCACCCCGCTGCCGTTCCTCAAGGGCATCCATGTCGTGCTCGCAAACTCCCTGTGGGAGGTCAACAAGACCCTCGGAGGCAACCAGAGCTTCAACATGCGCAAGGGCTGGATGCAGATGGGCGACGAGCTCGCCAAGCTCGTCATCAAGACCGTCCGCGACGCACAGAAGGGCGGCGCGGCGTCCGGCGCAGGCTGGCTCAGCCGCCTCATCACGGACAAATTCGGCTGGAAAGTCGGCGGCGAGCTTCCGCTTCTCGAAAACAACCCCGGGCTCTGGGAAAAGATCGAGGCCAACTACTGCAAATTCGGCAGCCTGCATCGCGACATCCTCGGCATATCCGATGACGCCATCCGTGAGTTCCTGCTGCTGCTTCCGGTCAAGATCACGCCCAAGGAGGCCGGCGAGATATTCGGCAAGGACGCGGAGACAATCGAGCGAATCTACACGCGCCCTCGCCGCGAGATCGGTGGCTACCATATCCGCACCACGGCCCGCTTCTTCCACAAGGAGAACATCATAGGCAGCGAGTTGGAACGCATATTCCTCGAAGCCGAGAAGCGCGTCACGTCGGGAGAGCTCTCTCCTGACTCGGCCGAATATGATTCCTACCGCGTCAAGGTCGGCCGCATGGTGGACGAACTCCAGGACATCCTCGCCATCGATTTCCGCGTGTCCAACCCGCAGCTCGATCTGCTGCTTACAATTGCCCGCCGCGGCCCCGGATATCTGGGAGGAAAACTGACAGGCGCGGGCAAAGGAGGATGCGTGTCGCTGCTGGTACGCGAGAGCGAGTCCGCCGCGATGTGCGAGTATCTCGACAGAGAATACTACGGCAAGCCCGAGTATTTCGAGTTCTACCGGCAGGTGCTCGAGGACGAGCGCCGGTTCAACGATCCCGGCACGATCGAATACGAATCGGCCGAGGAGCGCCTTGGCATCCTCAACGCCGCGCTGGCGTCGATCAAGGACCAGAGGCGCGTGATCACATTCAGTCGCGGAGCTTGCGCGATAGAGACACCGTAGGAGAGGATATCTATGAGGTTGGCAACACATCTGACGTGCGCATTGGCAGCCTGCGCTGTGATCGCAGGCGCGTGCGCTATCCCCGCTGCGGCGGCCGAGACCGCGCCGCCTGCGGCCTACACCGAATCCATCCCCGGCTCCGTCGTGACCTTCGACATGGTCCCGGTTCCCGCCGGCGAGATCACTATGCCGGACCCGGCCAAAAAGGGCGCGACCAAGAAGATCAAGGTCGGCCCGTTCTGGATGAGCAAGACAGAGATCCCGTGGGACGCCTACGACATATTCGTCTTCCGGCTCGACGAGCCCCAGGGTGCGCCGGGCAAGGACGCGACCACACGCCCCAGCAAGCCCTACGGCGAGGCCGACCGCGGTTACGGCCGCAAGGGCTATCCCGTGATCAACGAGTCGTACCTGGGCGCTCAGGCGTTCTGCAAGTGGCTCTCGGCCAAGACCGGTCACACCTATCGCCTGCCCACGGAGGCCGAGTGGCAGTACGCGTGCGAGGCGGGGCAGCCCGCCCCGACCGGCGACAAGCTCAAGGAATGCGCCGTCACATTTGCGGACAAAACCTCGCCGTGCGCATCGAAATCGCCGAACGCCTGGGGGCTATACGACATGCTCGGCAACGTCGCTGAGTGGTGCACCGACCTCAAGGGCAAGCCCGTCGCGTGCGGTGGCTCCTGGGAGGACAAACCGGAGAAGGTGAAACCGACCGCGCGGAAGTATCAGACAGAGGACTGGCAGGCCAACGACCCGCAGGACCCAAAAAGCAAGTGGTGGCTCTCGGACGGTCAGTTCGTCGGCTTCCGCGTTATTCGAGTCAAGTAAGCATTTGGCAATCGCAATTCGGAGGGGGCAATGGATAAGCAGAACGGTATTTCTCGCAGAGATTTCCTCAAGACATCGGCTGCTGCTGCGGTGCTGGTCGGAGCGGGCCCGATGCTCATCGGCCAGGGCGCGCACGCGGCGGGGTCCGACGTGATCCGCGTCGGTGTCATCGGCTGTGGAGGCCGCGGCACGGGCGCGGCCAACGACTGTCTTGCCGCGGGCGGCGACGGAATCAAGATCGTCGCGCTGGGGGATCTGTTCCAGGATCGCCTCGACGGCTGCCTGAACAACCTTACCGGCAAGGAAGAACTCAAGGGCAAGGTCGATATTCCCAAGGACCGCTGCTTCGTGGGCTTCGACGCCTACCGGAAGGTCATCAACTGCGGCGTGGATCTCGTTATCCTCGCTTCGCCGCCTGGCTTCCGGCCCTCGCATTTCAAAGCCGCGATCGAAGCCGGCAAGCACGTCTTCATGGAGAAGCCGGTAGCGGTTGACGCGCCCGGCGTTCGCACCGTTATGGCCGCGGGCGAGTTGGCGACGCAGAAGGGGCTCGGCGTAGTCGCGGGCACCCAGCGGCGTCACCAGAAGAGCTACATCGAGACCATCAACCGCATCCACGACGGCGCCATCGGAGACATCACCGGCGGCCAGTGCTACTGGAACCAGGGCGGACTGTGGAACCACGGCCGCAAGCCCGAGTGGACCGACATGGAGTGGCAGGTCCGCAACTGGCTCTACTTCACCTGGCTCTCGGGCGACCACATCTGCGAGCAGCACGTCCACAACATCGACGTCATCAACTGGGCGATCGGCAAGCACCCGGAGAAGGCGGTCGGAATGGGCGGTCGGCAGGTTCGCACGGACCCGGCCTACGGCCACATCTTCGATCACTTCGCCATCGACTTCACCTACCCCGGCGATGTGCATGTCATGAGCATGTGCCGCCAGATCGACGGCTGCGCGAACAACGTCTCCGAGCACGTCGTTGGGTCCAAGGGATCCTCCAATTGCAGCAACTCGATCACCTGCGACACTCCCTGGAAGTTCGACGGCGACAACCCCGGGGCATATCAGCAGGAGCACAAGGACCTGATCGACTCGATTCGCGCGGGCAGCCCGCTCAACGAGGCCCAGCGGATCGCCGAGAGCTGCCTGACCGCGATAATGGGCAGAATGTCCGCCTACACCGGCCAGGAGATCACCTGGGAGCAGGCCCTGAACTCCAAGGAAGACCTGATGCCCACCAAGCTCGAACTCGGCCCGCTGCCGGTCCCGCCCGTCGCAATACCGGGCAGGACGCCGTTCGTCTAGTCGTCGGTTATTAGCCGTCAGCCATTAGCCCCCTCCCTTGTGAGGGGAGGGCTGGCGCGAGGCCGCTTCCCCCTCTCCTGGGGGAGAGGGTCGGGGTGAGGGCGCAGCCGTTCGCTGACGGCTGATAGCTGACTGCTGACAGCCGCACCGGAGGTGCAAAATGCAACTGAGTCGTCGTGAACTACTGGTCGCCGGCGCGCTTGGCAGCGCCGCTGTTGCCGCGGGGCTCGCCTCGTCAGGCGCTCAAGCGAGCGCCGAGGACAGCGGGCTCGTCACCGCTCCAAAGCCAAAGGCCGCCAAGGCCGTGCTCAGGATCGCCAGCCAGGAAGGGCGAATCCCCGGCAAGGACCTGCCCGAGAAGCTCGCCAAGATGGAAAAATGGGGGTTAGACGGCATCGAGTTCGGCGGAGGAGGACTTGGCAACCGCGTCAGCGAGATAAAGGCCGCGCTGGCCAACTCCAAGATCAAGATCTCCGCGATCTGCGCCGGCTTCAAGGGCGCGCTGATGAGTGACGACCCTGCGTCGCGCCAGCAGTGCGTGGACACGATGAAGTCCATCCTCGAGGCCGCGGGCGAACTCGGCTCGACCGGCCTGATCTTTGTGCCCGCATTCAACGGCCAGACCAAGCTCGACCACATCGAAGGCCGCAAGGTCCTGCTCGACCAACTCCCGGAGCTCTGCGAGTTCGCGCAGAAGGCCGGCACGCGCATGCTGCTGGAGCCGCTGAACCGCAAGGAAACGTGGTATGTACGACTGGTCGCGGACGCCGCCTCGATCTGCCGCGACGCGAACCATCCCGCCGCGTGCGTGATGGGCGACTTCTACCACATGTATATCGAGGAGACCTCGGACATGGGCGCGTTCATATCGGGCGGGGACATGCTGCACCACGTGCACCTCGCGTCGATCAAGCGCAACCTGCCGGGTCAGGACGAGCGCGACTACACCAACGGCTTCAAGGGCCTCAAGATGATCGGCTACCAGGACTTCTGCAGCTTCGAGTGTGGCTGCATCGGCGATCCCGAAGTCGAGATTCCCAAGTCCGTCAAGTTCCTGCGCGAGCAGTGGAAGAAGGCGTAAAGAAGCTGTCAGTTGTCAGCTTTCAGCCATCAGCCGTGTGGAGGGGGTATTTACCCCCTCCGCATGTTCCCAGGGCTTTGGTCCCAGTCCACGGAGGTGGACTTTGTGCCTTCGTAGCCGCGAATTCATTCGCTGGGGCATTGCGGCAGTGCTCCTCTGCGCAGCCCCAGCCCACGCCCAGCAGCGCTTCGAATACTCCGAAGTCGCGATGGGCGTCCGCGCGCGCATCGTCCTGTACGCCAAAGATGAGGCGTCGGCCAAATCCGCCGCCCGCGCAGCCTACGACCGCATCGCGGCGCTTGAGGACATCATGAGCGACTACCGCCCCACCAGCGAGCTCTCCCGCCTCTCAGCCAAATCCGGCGGACCCGCCGTCGAGGTAAGCCCCGAACTTGCGTTCATACTCGGCAGGTGCCAGGAACTCTCCCGCCGCTCGGATGGCGCCTTCGACTGCACCATCGGCCCAATCGTAAAGCTCTGGCGCACCGCCCGCAAATCCGGCACACTGCCCCCCAGCGACGCCCTCGCCGCCGCCCGCAGACTCACCGGCTGGCGCAAACTGCACATGTCGTGTCCCCCCTCCACTGTGGAGGGAGTGAGTACCCCGCTAGCCCTGAGTAGGTCTGCGGAGCAGACCGTATCGAAGGGCGGTCGCGTCCGGCTCGACACCCCCGGTATGCTCCTCGACCTCGGCGGAATCGCGAAAGGCTATGCCTGCGACGAAGCCATCCGAGCCCTGAAGCAGCATTCCATATCCAGCGCCCTGGTCGAGATGGGCGGCGACATAGTCGTCTCCGACGCTCCGCCTGCCACCAAGGGCTGGCAGATCGAGATCGCCAACGCGCCCGGCCGCAAGTCGCTCACTCTTGCCAACTGCGCCGTTTCCAGTTCAGGCGACGTGGAGCAATACGTCGAGATCTACGGCAAACGCTACTCACACATCGTCGATCCCCGCACCGGCCTCGGGCTCACCGACCGCATCGCCGTCACCGTGATCGCGCCCAACGGCGTCACCTCAGATGGCCTTGCTACCGCGGTCAGCGTCCTGGGGGCCGTACGCGGCAAGACCCTGGCGGCCACATACCGCGGCGCCAGGGTCTACATCCGCACCGATGCCGGACGTGGACCAGCGTAGCGCGAGCCCGCGCCCGCCGGACAAAGTGGTGTAGGAGGGGTCTCCCCTCGGGCGACAGCCCTCGGCCGACAGCGCATCATAAGGATGTCGCGAGAGGCGTCGCGAAGCGATCGCGAGAGCCAGACCCCGAATCCGTCTGCCTCGCGCTCGGAAATCGCCGTCTGGAGACGGCTCCTACAACCGAGTGCGGCTTTATCCGCAGGGTAACCCTCAGCCTTGGTGGGCGATGCGTCATGCCGGACTTGATCCGGCATCCAGGCGACGAAGTGATGGGTCCTGAACTCTCGTGGATTCTACGAATCCACTGACGTTCCGAGGGAATCAAGTTCAGGATGACGATCCTACCCATCGTCCCTGAGCCGTTACCAATTCCCCATCCGATTGACTTACGCCCCTTGGGTATCTAACATGGTGCTATAAATCCAATCAGGGGAGCATGCGCTCGATGAACCTTTTCGACGTTCCGGCCGATGTCCAATCCGAGATCGAGGACCTTCGCAAGCGCATCAATCGCGCCAACTACCTCTACTACGTCAAGGACCAGCCGGAGATATCGGACGCAGACTACGACAAGCTCCTTCGCCGCCTCACCGAGCTCGAAAGCGCGCACCCCGAGACTATCACGCCGGATTCGCCCACCCAGCGCGTCGGCGTGGCCCCGCAGACCGAGTTCGCCACATTCGAGCACCGCGTTCCCATGCTCAGCTTGGCAAACGCCTTCGACGAGGCCGAGCTCCGCGCCTTCGACGACCGCTGCAAGCGATTCCTGCACATGGAGCCCGAGGAGCACATCGAATACGTCTGCGAGCCCAAGTTCGACGGCCTCGCGATCTCGCTCACATACATCGACGGCATCCTCACCGCGGGCGCGACCCGAGGCGACGGCTATCGCGGCGAGAACATCACCGAAAACATCAAGACCATCCGCTCAATCCCGCTCAATCTCCATCAGGTCCGCCGCGACCACGCCGACGTCAAGCCCGTCCCGGCCATGATCGAGATCCGCGGAGAGGTGATTCTCACCCACGAGGAGTTCCACCGCATCAACGAGGAGCGCGAGACCACCGGCGAGCCGACCTTCGCCAACCCGCGCAACGCCGCCGCCGGCTCCGTCCGCCAGCTCGACCCGCGCGTCACCGCCCGCCGCCGCCTGACCATGTTCGGCTATGCGGTCGGCGCGTACGAGGGCATCGACTTCGGCAGCCAATATGAGGTCCTCTGCACCCTCGGCGACTGGGGCTTCAAGGTCAACCCCGATGTGAAGACATTCCTCGGCATCGACGGCGTCGCCGCCTACGTCCGCGAATGGGGCGCCAAGCGCGAGACGCTCGACTACGACGTTGACGGCATGGTCGTCAAGGTCAATTCGTTCGAGCTCCAGACTCGGCTCGGCTACGTCGCCCGCAGCCCGCGCTGGGCGGTCGCCTACAAATATCCCGCGCAGCAGGTCACCACGCGCGTCAACGACATCCGTGTCCAGGTCGGTCGCACGGGCGCGCTCACTCCCGTCGCCGATCTCGAGCCCGTCGTAGTCAGCGGAGTCACCGTCTCCCACGCGACGCTTCACAACCAGGACGAGATCCGCCGAAAGGATGTCCGCATTGGCGACACGGTCGTCGTCCAGCGCGCCGGAGAGGTGATCCCCGAGGTCGTCGAGGTCGTCAAGGAAAAGCGTACGGGCGACGAGATCGAGTTCGAGATGCCCACGGCTTGTCCCGTCTGCGGCGCCGATGTCGAGCGCGCCCCCGGCGAGGCAGTCTCGCGCTGCACGGACATCGCGTGTCCCGCTCAGGTGATGGAGCGCATCCTGCACTTCGCGTCTCGCACCGCGATGGACATCGATGGCGTCGGCCCGGCGCTAATTGCCCAGCTCATCGACAACGGCCTTATCCGCGACCCAGCCGATCTTTACAAACTCACGCGGGAGCAGATCAGCGGGCTCGAAAGAATGGCCGACAAGTCCGCCCAGAACGCCATCGACGCTATAAGGGCGAGCAAATCGCAGTCGCTGGACCGTCTCATCTACGCGCTGGGCATCCGCCACGTCGGCGAACGCACCGCCGCGTCTCTTGCGCAGCACTTCGGCAGCATAGATGCGCTCCGCGACGCCGAAACCGACGAGATCGCAAAGGTCCCAGACGTCGGCCCGGTCGTGGCCGCCAGCATACACACGTTCTTCGCGCAGGACAGAAACGAGGAGGTCCTTCGCAAGCTCAAAGATGCCGGCATCGACCCCAAGGTCGAGGCCAGGCGCGAATCCGAGGCGTTCTCGGGCAAGACGATTGTCTTCACCGGCGCGCTGCAGCGCATGACTCGCGACGAGGCCCAGAATCTAGTTTACAAGCTCGGCGGGAACCCTTCGTCCTCGGTTTCGGGTAATACAGACCTGGTGGTCGCGGGCGAGAAGGCCGGCTCCAAGCTCGACAAGGCCCGCTCGCTCGGCATCAAGGTCATTACAGAGGACGAGTTCCTCGATATGGTGTCTGAATCTGAAATCTAAAATCTCAAATCTGAAATTCTGGTGGCCTGTGCTCGCCTGCATGGCCCTGATATTCCTGCTCTCGGCGCAGCCCAAGCTGCCGGACATACCGGGGCTGGATGCGATAGTGCAGGACAACAGCGACAAGGTCAAGCACATCATCGCATACGCGGTCCTTGCGGGCCTCATTTGGCGGGCGCTGGGAGCGAAGTTCGCGACCGGCCGCCGCTTCGCGCTGGCCGTCGTGATTGCGGTCCTGTACGGCGTGACGGACGAATATCACCAGCGCTTCGTGCCGAACCGAACGTGCGATATATGCGATCTCGCGGCGGACGCGACCGGCGCGCTCATCGCGGCCGCAGTCGCTGCCATTATGCTATCACGTAGTGGCGGACCTCAGTCTCCGCCATGACGCTACACTTAGTGGCGGACCTCAGTCTCCGCCATAACGCTATCGCGTAGTGGCGGACCTCAGTCTCCGCCATAATGCTACACGTGGCGGCGGACCTCAGTCTCCGCCAACAAAGAGGGAGGTTGATCGATTTGCCGAAGAAGAAAGACGAACCCAAACACGACGAAGAAAAGACCTACGAGGTAAAGGACAAGAGGCGGGTCAACCCCGACGGCACCCTCAAGGAAGACGTCGAACCTGAGCCCGCGCCAGCCGAAGCTGCCGAGCCCAAGGCCGCAGAGCCTCAGCCGGAACCGCAGGCTGCTGAGGCCGGAGAAGCGGCCAAGGCGCCCGAGCCCGAAACCGAGCTCCCGCCGCCGAATGTCTTCGAGACCCTGCAGTTCATCACGGGTCTGCTGGCCGAGCAGGCGTGGCAGCTCATGGGCCTGCACCTGGCCCCCGGCCGCAAGGAGCCGACGGTTGACATGGCTCAGGCGAAGGTTGCTATCGACGTGGTCATCTCCATCGCCGACAAGCTCCACCCGCATCTCGACGACGAATCCCGCCGCTCCATTCGCGGCCTCATATCCGACCTGCAGATCAACTTCGTGCAGCACAACAAGTAACCCCTCTCCTTCTAGGAGAGGATTGGGGTGAGGTTCCCTTCCCCCCTCTCCCTTCCGGGAGAGGGGTTGGGGGTGAGGGTGGTTGTTTCGGGATTTCGACAGCCGAAATCCCGAAACAAGAAACCCCCGCGCCTCCCACCACCCGACCATGCTGAGCCTTTCGAAGTATGCGGCCTCCCCTCCCTTGCCACTCCCCATTCGTGACGCCTTTCTCCCTTTCTGTTTTTCTACCTTTCCCCGAGTCCCTTCACCGATCTTCCGCGCCACAGCACCCGTGAACAACATTTAACCGAAATATACCGGCTTTGGCGTGCCTAAAGTGCCCTCTCGTCGTACTGTGTACATGGGAGCACTTTTTCTCCCCGCCCATCCTATCC
>Ga0207433_10002950_pt1 | contig 33571 bp, 31 predicted proteins | sample YelNatPaOPGAMG01_FD_187559 | JGI IMG/M metagenome (GOLD analysis project Ga0207433, IMG submission 187559) | Hot spring thermophilic microbial communities from Obsidian Pool, Yellowstone National Park, USA - OP-RAMG-01 (SPAdes) (version 3) | ecosystem: Environmental > Aquatic > Thermal springs... | reverse complement strand
TTTTTCCCTCGGTCCCCCTTGGACCAAAACCATATGGAATGAAAATTCCGTCGAAATCCTTCAGCATTTCAATCTTTTCTGGGTTTTTCTCGAAAGTTTCAGCCTCAATGTAGCTTATGTGAACCTTTGTTCTGCACGCTGCTCCGCCATGGCGCAACGCCTCGTTCATACTTACATAACTATCCACTAAACCGGCGTATTTGCCGACTAATGCTATCCTGACCTCATATTCCGGTTTCAGTATTGCGTCAACAAACCTTCTCCAATCGTCGTAGTTTGGCTTTTGTTGAGGAAGCCCAAGCCTTTTACAGATGAAGTCGCCCATTCCCTGCTCGTCTAGAATAAGCGGAACCTGATAGATCGATTCAACGTTATAGGAGCAGAAAACAGCGTTTTCCGGAATAGTTCCAAACAAGGCTATCTTTCTCAAGGCTTCAGAGTCTATCATCTGCGAGCATCTTGCAACAATAATATCCGGCTGTATGCCAATACGCCGCAACTCATTAACGCTGTGCTGAAGAGGCTTAGTTTTCATTTCCTTTGTAACATCCAAAATTGGGACTAGGGCTACATGCACATACAGCGTGTTTTCGTACCCCTCCTCCAAGCGCATTTGCCGGATGGCCTCCAGAAAAGGTAAGCCTTCAATGTCGCCCACCGTTCCGCCAACCTCTGTTAACACAACGTCCACGTTGGAGTTTGCCGCTACGCCTCTTATGCGGCTCTTAATCTCGTTGGTTATGTGAGGAACTATCTGGACGCATCTTCCGAGGAAGTCTCCTCGGCGCTCCTTTTCTATAACCGCCTTGTAGATTATGCCCGTTGTGATGTTGTTCTCCCTTTTCAAGTTTAAATCGAGAAAACGCTCATACCAGCCTAGGTCTAAGTCTGTTTCGCCGCCATCTTCTGTCACATAGACTTCCCCATGCATATAAGGGTTCATGGTTCCCGCGTCCACATTCACGTAAGGGTCTATTTTTATGGCTGTGACTCTAAAACCTCTTGCCTGAAGCATCTTACCAATGGATGAGGTTACAATGCCCTTACCCACGGAGCTCAAAACGCCGCCAGTAACGAAAACATATTTCTTCATTCTTCCCTTCCCCTTAAGATAACAAAACCTAGGAAGGCCTCAGCATTTAAACTTATTCCATCCTCTGAAAGCCATGTCAATGCGCAATTTTTATTAGCAGAATAACTTGATAAACCGCTGATTGCAGATGGGCGAGCCATGGATGAGTTTGAATCCTTCCTAGCTGAGAATAGAGATAAAAAATTCTATGTTATATCGCCTGGAGGGAACTGTGGAGACACACTTATCCACATGGGTTTGATCAAGAAGCTAAAGGATTTTGAAGTAGACTACACGTGCATAAATCTGGAGAAAGCCTGCAAACAGCGTATAAGCTTAGGCGTTAAATACCTCTTGAACATAGCCTCCTTCAAAACGGGGCTAAGCCGTTACTTTAAGCTTTTTGAAATCCCCAAAGGCACGGGCTTAATTCTTTTTGAGGGGGGCGGCTACATAAACGACCTGTATTACGGACTCGTCCTCCTCAGAGAAATATTGAATTATTCCCGAAAGATTCCGGTAGCTGTGGCTCCTCACAGCTTCTGGTTTGACAAAACAGATTTTAAAGCCTTTTTAGGCCATGGCGAAAGGCCTATAACCCTTTTCTGCCGAGAGAATTACAGCTTCGACCTTCTATCCGAGATGGGTCTTCCTGGAAATGTAGAAGTTCACTTTTCAAAAGACACCTCGCTTTACTTGAAGCAGGAAGACCTCGACGGATTTATCCACACTAAGGCTGAGAAGAATAACCTTGTATGTCTGAGAATAGACAGAGAATCCATAATTCCCAGAAAAATCAAGCAGAGAATCATTGAAAAGGCCAAGAGCTTTTCACGCAACCTACTCGTTGCGGACATTTCCAAATGGGGTTCTTTAAGTTCTTATTTATCAGCGGTAGCCAACTCCAGTAAAATAGTCACAGACCGTTTGCACGTGGCGATAGTTGCCCATATCCTTGGAAAAGAGTTTACGCTTTTAGGCAACTGTTATCACAAGAATAGAGGAGTTTACGAGTATTCATTGCGAAGCAACCCAAAGGCTAAATTCAAAGATTTTCAAGATTTCTGTTGAAAATGGTCTATGGCAAGGCATGTTCCAGAAATGGCTTATAGGAAAAATCCCAGCGTGGTTTATTGGCTTGGAGAAAACCTTTACTTAAACATAACTAACAAGTGCTCAAATAACTGCTACTTTTGCCTAAAAAACTTCCGGAAAGGCGTTGGGGGCTTCAATCTAAAACTTGAAAGGGAACCATCTGTCACCGAAATTGTGGCAGAACTTGAGAAAGTTATAAACAGAAGACCTTGGAAAGAAATAGTGTTTTGTGGATTTGGCGAGCCCTTTGAAAGACTGGACTGTGTGCTGGAGGTCAGCAAATGGATAAAGAAGTATTATGGGAAAATCGTAACTTTAAGAGTGGACACGAACGGACAAGCCCTTCTGCTTAACAAAGGGCGGAATATTTTTGAAGAGCTGAAGGCGGCGGGTGTAGAGAAGGTAAGTGTAAGCCTAAACGCCCACGACAAGGAGACATACAACCAAGTTTGCAAGCCAGCCTTTGAAAATGCCTTCGAAAGCATCTTAGAGTTTATTGAAAATGCTAAAAAACTTTTGGATGTTGAAGTGACAGCCGTTCGAATTCCGGAAGTTGACATTCAGAAGGTGGAGGAAATTGCAAGGAGGATGGGTGTTAAGTTTAGGGCTAGGGACTATATACAGCCCTTCTGGTGAAGGTTAAGGATTATGGCCTTCAGCCTGACTTATTATGCTGTTTACTTGCTCCATTTTAAGGTGTAAGCCGTGAAGGAATTTCCCGCGAAGCTTTGAATCCCTTAGGAAGGTTTCTCTTAGGGCTAAGGGTTTGTCAAACCTCACTATGTACTTGAACTCCAAGGCTTTCTGCCACCCAAACGCTTCGCATTCCATTCGCTCCTCCTCTGAGAGTTCCTCCTTCATGTAAACGTTTTCTATCACTCCATAGCCAATGAAGGAGTCGCCAACCTCTGTTTTGGCTAAAAACAGCACGGTCTGTCCGGTCTGCCACTTTCTGGGAGAGCTTGTGTAATACACGGCTGAGTTGAATACCTTTTCAATCCATTCTTTTTTGGCTATTCTTAAAATGTAGCCTTCTGCTACATCCATTCTTTTATTCGCCATTATTCCTCTCTGTTTTATGGTTCTATCGCTATTTTAATATCGCTTTTTGATGTTGAAAGTATTTCGAATGCTTCTTTAATCTTTTCAAGAGGCATCCTTCGCGTTATTAAAGGGGCTACATTAACCGTTTTTGAGGCTATTAGGTTTAGGGCTTTTCTAAAATGTAGCGGTGTGGCGTGGAAAGTGCCTAGCACTGTAACTTCGCCGTAATGCAGCAATTCGGTGCTAACCCTTATTTCGGTTCCAGGGGGGCAACCGCCAAACTCTAGGACTTTTCCGCCTTTCCGCACGATTTTTAGGGCTTGCTCCCATGTAGCTGGTAAACCTATAGCTTCAATAACTATGTCTGCGCCGTATCCACCGGTCAACTGCTCAACTTTTTCTTTTACATCCTCTTTTCCAGCGTTGATTGTTTCATCGGCTCCAAGCTTTTTTGCAAAATCCAGCCTTTCTTCAACAAGATCGATCATTATGACTTTTTCAGCACCCATTTTCTTAGCTGTTAAAAGGTGCAAAAGCCCTATGGGGCCAGCGCCTATTATCGCTATAGAGTCGCCAAGTCTAACTCCAACCTCTTCGATTCCGTGAAGCACACAAGCCAATGGCTCGGCAACAGCGGCCTCCTCATAAGAAACGTGGGGTGGGATTTCTTGCATGTTAACGCGGACCATATGGGCTGGAACTTTTATGTATTCGGCGTAGGCTCCCCAAAGCCAAGTCATGTTTTCACATAGGTTATACTTGCCCTTACTGCACATAAAGCAGCACAGGCACGGAGCGCTGTTGCCAGCGCGAATTCTCATGCCCTTTTTTGGCCATTCTAAGCCTTCGCCGACTTCAACTACGTCGCCTGCCCATTCATGTCCAAAAACTGTTGGAAGCTTAATCACCTTTTCAACGTAGCCTCTTTGGAAAATTTTAAGGTCTGTGCCGCATGTGGTGGCAGCCCTAACTTTAACGAGCACTTCTCCAGTTCCAACCTTTGGAGTTTCAATCTCTTCAATCTTCAAGTCCTTTACACCATAAAGCATCGCGGCTTTCATTTTCATCCCTCGCCAAGAATAACAACTTTTAGACTTTCCTTATTTTCCAAGGCTGTTTTAAAGGCTTTGGCAGCCTCCACTAGGGCGAAGCGATGGGTTATCAAATCCTTAACCCTTATCTTTCCAGTTTTTATCAAATCTAAAGCCTCTCTGGTTTCCACATGCGATGTTGAATAAGATGGAATTATTTGAAGTTCGTTAAAGAAGAAATGCTTTGGACCAATTTCCAAGAATTCTCCGGGAGTTGTAGGAGCGAAAACGCATATTTTGCCACCCCTGCGGACAATTTTGATGCTTGCCTTGTAAGCTTCAATACTTGGTGCCGTGACTACCGCTAAGTCTACACCTCTTTTTTCGGTTTCAGCCATAACAACCCTGTTTAAATCGGTTTTCTGCGGATTAACAACAACGTCCGCGCCGAATTTCTCAGCGTGCTTTAAACGGAAATCCACCAAATCAGTTACAATAGTCTTTTCAGCGCCGAAAATTTTTGAAAGGGCTGTATGGATTATGCCAGTGGCTCCAGCACCGATAATTGCTACAAAGTCGCCCTTGCGGATTCCGCATTTTTTAAGGGCTCTTATGCAGCATCCAACAGGCTCTATGAGGGTTGCCTCATCAAAAGACATGTTTTCTGGAATTTTAAGCGTGTCCAGCTTTAGGTTTGGGGCTGGAACCTTGAAGTGTTCTGCAAATCCGCCTGGGAAAATGTTTGTTTTATGAAATTGTTCGCAGAGGGTGAAGTCTCCACGCTGGCAATAATGGCATTTTAAGCATGCCACGTGATGGTGGACAAAAACCCTATCGCCAACATTGAACCCTTCAACTTCCGTCCCTTTCTCAACGATTACGCCGGAAGGCTCGTGTCCAAGAACTAGCGGAGCACGGCCTTTTAAGTACCAGTCCATTAGGTCTGAGCCGCATATTCCGCATGCCTTCATCTTCACTAGAACTTCGTCTCGCCCTATCTTTGGGATGGGAAATTCTTCAACCCTTATGTCTTTTTGGCCGTAATAGACCGCGGCTTTCATTTCGGCTCAATGCCTCTCTCTTTGTTTTGAATGCTTAAGGCTTTTTACCCGTTGGCATATAGCTTTTATACAACTTCGTAAAAGAATTGAGTCATAAAAGATGCCAAGGTGCATAAAAATGAAAGTTGAAAAACCGGAGTTGATGGCTTACATCCTGATAGTGGTGGGTTTGCTATTACTGGTTTTAACGTTTGTCATGGCATTCCTTATGCTAACATCAGTTATCAGTATCACAACGGGTATGGATCTTTCACAAGCGCTTGGAGAAATACTTGGACCAATAGCTGAGGCTGTCATAAAAATAATGTTTCTTGGAGTTATGGGGTGGACTGGCTCCATTGCGACTATGAGAGGTATACAACTCTACAAGGAGTCCAAACCATCCTTGCAAACACCAAAGCCTGAAGAAAAACCGCCAGAAAAGCATGAATAAAAGATTTTTACGGGGCCCATCCCTTGCGGTTGACAATTAAAGCCCTTGGATGGATAATCGCCCTCCTATGGATTATCACACTAATTCTACCAATCTCCGTGGTTTTCTCACTGATGAAGCTTGCTGAAGGAAAAAACATGGGCATCCAAGAACCCATATTCTCGCTTTCTAATGGAAATCTCTCCTTAACCATACCCTTCTACATAAACAACACGGGCTTTTATGATATTTCAGAAGTAAGCGTAAAAATAAAGATAAGCAAGGCAAACACTGCAATTACAACCTTGTCGAAAAATCTGCCCAATATCCCAGCGGGTCGCATGATTAACGCGAGCTGCAACTTCTCCGCAAGTCTAAACGAAATTTTTCAAAGGCACAGCACACTTTTAACAGAGGATGCAAATCTGGACGTGGATGCCGCATTGCATTTTAGAGTGGCTTATGCTATAGCCTTTAACATTACTCAAAACTTTCCGACGAGGTGGGGTGCTCCCTTCCAAAACCTAACAGTGTATGGCGTAGCATACAACAACACGGCCAATGTTTTCTCGTTTTCAATAAGTTTTAACAACCATGCATTTTTCCCCATAAACGAGCCCCTTACAATAGAGTTGTATAATTCCAGCGGCGAAAAAGTCAGTTCAGCCTTGTGGAGTTTGGATGTTCCTTCAGGAGAAACTTTCCAAGAACTCATTGAAGTAAAGATTACTGACCCTTCAGAAATGACCAGAAGCGGTTTTATCCGCCTATTTTTTGCTGATTTGAAAATTTTTGAGGAGGAGTGGGCTTTACCATGAGCGAACTTGTGCCTAGACCGAGCCGTAGAAAAATTGGCTTAAGGATTGCTAGAGCTTTTCTATTAACTGCCGCCCCTGGAATTTTCTGGCTTATAATTTGGTTTTTGACCTCCATGCTTTTGGCAAACTTTCCAAACTATCAAATGCTTTTTTCGGTTTTGGCTTGGGGCTTGCTCTTTTTCACTTTTGCCATTGCATTGGCTGAAGGAACGATTTACAAGTACCTTCTGATAATCGTTCGAGCTTTCTTCCTAATAGCGTACTTGGCTTATGCAACAAACAGCGGCACCCTAAATATAAACTTTGAAAATTTCACTTTAACAGTGGAGTTTGTACCATTGCTCGCCTTAATGATTGTAATAAACCTTCTGGACATAGCTAGAGGGCTGCTGCAAGCAATAGAGTTTGCAGCCCAAAGCCCCAAAGACTAGCTCATTGGAAACTGGGGGATTCCAAGTAATGCTTTACTTTTTGCAGGAATTTCGCAGCTGGCGCCCCATCCACTATTCGATGGTCGTACGAGAGGCTCAACATAACAAAAGGTTTGAATATGACGCTTCCGTCGATGGATTTGACTGGTTTTTCAACGATTTTTCCAACGCCAAGTATGGCGGTTTCAGGCGGGTTTATTATTGGCGTGAAGAGCTCCACGTCGTACATGCCCAAGTTTGAGACAGTGAAGGTTCCACCGCTTATCTCCTCCTTTTTCAGCCTTCCTTCTCTAGCCTTTTCCGTTAAATCCTTGAGGGTGTCGTCTATTTCCTTCAAAGATTTTTTATCCACATTGTGGATGACTGGAACCACTAATCCATGTTCGGTGGCTACTGCCACGCCCACGTTTATGTCTTCGAAAACCTTGATCTTATCTCCTTCAAGGGTGGAGTTTATGATGGGGTCTTCCGCTAGGGCTTTTGCGGCGGCTGCCACTATTATGGCGGTGTAAGAGACTTGAAGCTTCTCATGAAGCTTAACGGCCTCTGAGAAATCAACACTCATAATCACTGTGCTGTGGGGGGCTGTTCTAAAACTTGCAGAAACCCTTTCCGCTGCAGTTTTTCTATAACCTCTTAGGGGTATAACCTCCCTAATTTTCGGCTGCACTCCACGAGACTCTTCAATAAATCGTCTCACATCTTCTTCAACAATTCTCCCCTCTGGACCGGTGCCCTTGACAAGGGATAAGTCCACTCCATACTCTCTAGCTAATCGTTTTGCAGCTGGAGAGGCTAGAATCCGCTCTTTTGCTTCGGCAACCTCCTCTGGAGCTTTGGATACTTCTGGAAACTGCTCGCCTGGCGCTGTTATTACGGCTATAACAGCGTCTACGGGGGCTTCTTCCCCTTCGCCTACAAAAATTTTCCGTAATATGCCTGAGGCTGGGGCTTCCAAGTCGTAGGTGGCTTTTTCCGAGATTATTTCGACGATTGGTTCTCCCTTTTCAACTCTATCGCCTTCATGTTTATACCACTTGCCAACGCTGCCCGTCTTCATGGTTAAGCTAAGCCTTGGCATAACAACCTTAGTAACCATTTTCAGACGATCTCCTTAACAGCTTTAATTATCGCCTTTTCATCTGGAATTACATACTGCTCCAATGGTGGACTGAAAGGTATTGGCGTGTCCGGTTCAGCTACCCGCTTTATGGGCGCGTCTAAATAGTCTATGGCTTCTTCGGCTACTATGGCGGCTATTTCGGCTGTTACGCCTGCCGTTTTGCAGTCCTCACTTACAACAACAAGCCTACCCGTCTTCTTAACAGAGTTTATTATCGCCTTTTTATCGAGGGGCGACAAGGTTCTCGGGTCGACAACCTCAATGCTTATGCCCTCAGCCTCAAGGATTTCCGCAGCCTTTAAGGCTTTATAAACCATGTAAAGAGTAGCCACAACTGTTACGTCTTCACCCTCCCTTTTAACATCTGCCACACCAAACGGCACAATATAGTCCTCTTCTGGAACCTCGCCCTCAATTGGATACAGAAGCTTATGTTCACAGAAAATCACCGGGTTGTCTCCGCGGATGGCAGCCTTCAAAAGCCCCTTAGCATCATAGGGCGTGGAAGGAACAGCAACATACAATCCTGGAACATGCATGAACCAAGCCTCCAAACACTGTGAATGATGTGCAGCAATGTTCACTCCCCCTCCAAAGGGCGTTCTAATCACAAGAGGCACTTTAGCTTGTCCGCCAAACATATATCGAAGCTTTGCCGCTTGGTTGGCGATTTGATCCATGGCTAGGGCTGTTAAATCCCCAAACATAATTTCCGCCACTGGGCGCATCCCTGTTATAGCCGTACCCACTGCAACGCCGACTATGGCGGATTCAGATATGGGTGTGTCCCTAACCCGTTCGTCTCCAAACTCTTCAGCTAGACCTTCCGTTACTTTGAAGGCTCCGCCCCAATACTTGCCAATGTCCTCGCCTAAAAGGAAGACGGTTGAGTCTTTGCGCATCTCTTCTCGTAAAGCTTCGCGCAAAGCCTCCCTATAGGTTATTTTTCTCACGAATTGCTCCTCCTTATGCATAAACATCTTCTAGGGCCTCTGGGGGCTCCGGATAAGGACTTTCCATGGCATATTTGACTGCTTCCTCAATTTCGGCTGCAACTTCTTTGTCGATTTGCTGGATTTCAATATCCGACAAAATGTTGAATTGAATAAGTTTCTCCCTAAACCGTTTTATAGGGTCTTTGGCAAGCCAAGCCTCAACCTCTTCCTTCGGTCTATATTTTGCCGGATCAACGCGGGAATGCCCCCTATGCCTATAGGTTTTACATTCAATAAGCGTGGGGCCTTCTCCTCTCCGTCCTCTTTTAGCAGCCTTAAAAGCGGCTTCGTAAACGGCTAAAACATCATTTCCATCAACCACAACTCCCGGAATACCGTAGGCTGCTGCTCTGTCGGCGACGTTTTCTATCCGCATAACTAATGATTGGCGTGTTCCCATGGCATACAAGTTGTTTTCGCAAACGAAGATGACTGGCAACTGCCATATGGCCGCCATGTTTATGCCTTCGTGGAAAGTTCCTTGATTTGAGGCGCCGTCGCCGAAGAAACACGCCACAACCTGGTCTGTTCTTCTAAGTTTTATGGACAAGCCTGCGCCAGTGGCTATAGGTATTCCAGCGCCCACGACGGCTGTTGCTCCCAGTACGCCTATGCTGAAGTCTGCAATGTGCATTGAACCGCCTTTGCCCTTGCAGTAGCCAGTTTTCTTCCCCAAAATTTCAGCCATGACACGTCTTACGTCAGCGCCTTTCGCTATGCAGTGTCCATGACCTCGATGGGTGCTTGTAATATAATCATCCCTTCTTAGGGCACTGCAAACGCCAACAGCCACGGCCTCTTGCCCAGTATATAAGTGTATTGTTCCCGGGACGAGGTTTTGGGCGTAAAGTTCGAAAACTTTCTCCTCAAAAAGGCGAATTTTAACCATCATCCTATACATTTCAATAAGCTTTTCTTTGGGCAGGTTCGCTGCGAATGTCAACCCTATTTGTCCTCCACAAGATTCACCTTCTCTTATAAACTGGATACTTTTAACATTATTCCTTAACTTGGTTAGGATTAAGAAGTATGAAAGCTAAACGCTTATCATGAGAGCCACAAGCCATATAGCAAGCACCGTCAAAAACTAGAATTAAGAGTGGTTAAATGCAAAAATCCTACTCAAGGCTGCTTGGAATAGTTGGAAAACCCAACACGGGAAAATCCACATTTTTCAGTGCTGCAACGTTGGCTCCGGCTGAAATTGCCAATTACCCCTTCACAACCATTAAGCCTAACCGTGGAGTGGGCTATGTGAGGACTCCATGTGTTTGCAAAGAATTCAACGTTAAAGACACGCCTGTAAACTCTCTGTGTCTTGATGGAGTTAGGCTGATCCCAGTAGAGTTCATTGATTGCGCTGGGCTTGTTCCGGGTGCTTGGCAAGGCAGGGGTTTGGGCAACCAGTTTCTAGACGAGATTAGGAAGGCTGATGTGCTCATCCATATAGTGGATGCTTCTGGCGGAACAGACTCGGAAGGGCGGATATGCAAGCCAGGCGAACATGACCCGGTGGAAGACGTGAAGTTTTTGGAACGAGAAATAACCATGTGGATGGCCAACATCCTAAAAAGGGATTGGCCTAAAATTGCAAGAACCGCCGAATCCGAAGCGAAAGACCTTCTAACGATTCTTGAAGAGAGGCTTAGCGGCTTAGCCATCAAAAGAGCCCACATTTTTGAGGCTGTAAGGCGGACTGGTTTAAACCCGGACAAGCCTACCTCTTGGAGTGAAGAAGACTTTTTAAGGTTTATTGACGCTTTGAGGCAGATTGCAAAGCCAATGTTGATAGCTGCCAACAAAATGGATATACCTACGGCTGAAGAAAACCTTGAGAGGCTTAAGAAACTAAACTACATTGTGGTCCCATGTTGCGCCGAAGCAGAACTCGCCCTAAGGAGGGCCGCTGAGAAAAAACTCATAGATTATAGGCCTGGAGACTGCAACTTTAAAATCAACAGTCCAGAAAAGCTTACCGAAAGCCAATTAAAGGCGTTAGAAACCATTAGGGAAAGAGTTCTGCTTAAATTTGGTTCAACAGGGGTGCAGGAAGCCATAAACATGGCTTATTTTAAACTTTTAAATATGATAGTAGTTTATCCAGTTGAGGATTTAGAGCACTTGTCCGACCATAATGAGCGAGTTTTGCCAGATGCTTATCTAGTGCCTTATGGGACGACGGCCCGGGAACTTGCCTATCTAATCCACACGGAGCTTGGTGAAAGCTTCATTTACGCCGTGGAGGCCAGAGAACGGAAAAGGGTTGGCGAAGACTACATGCTTAAAGACAGAGACGTCATATCAATAGTGAGCGCCAAGAAAAGAGCTTAGGATTGCCTTTATGCACCGAAACGCCTTTTCCGCTTCTGGAAGGTGCGCACAGCCCTCAGCAAATCGATAAAACGGAAATCCGGCCAATAAACGTCTAAAAAGCAAAGTTCGCTGTAGGCTGATTGCCAAAGCAGGAAACCGCTTAGTCGTTCTTCGCCTGAAGTCCTAATAATCAAGTCGGGATCTTGTTTGGGCAGGTGTGAAGTGTACAAGTATTTTTCGAAAATTCCTTCATTTACTTCTTCTGGCTTCAGCTCTTTCCTCTGCACTTTTTCCGCTATTTTCCTTGCAGCGTCCACTATTTCGGCCCTTCCTCCATAGGCAAAGGCTATATTTAGAAAGTGTTTGTCATAGTTTTGGGTGGCCTTCTCCACCTCTTCTACAAGTTTTTGTAGGTTTTGTGGCAGAAGGTTTATTCTCCCTATGACTTTTACGCGTACCTTGTTTTTGTGGATTCGTTCGTCTTTCAAGATTTTCTGGAGTTTTTCGCTGGCGATTTGCATGATTTTCTCAACTTCTTTTTTGGGGCGGCGGAAGTTTTCCGTTGAGAAGGCATAAAGTGTTATGGACTTGACGTTGAGCTTTAAACACCATTCCAAGAGTTGTTCAACCTTTTCAGCTCCTTCCTTGTGGCCAAGCCATGGGTCAAGCTCTTTTTCGGCAGCCCACCTTCTATTCCCGTCAAGAATTATTGCTATATGTTCGGGTTTTTTGTTGTTTTTAACTTGGTGCCAAAGCCACTTCTCATAAAGCTTGTAGGCGCCGATAGCTGAGAGAATTGTTTTAAGCATTATTTAATCCTCGCATTTTTTAAGGCGTTTGCACATGGGCATTTGCCTCCACGTTCCGCTGGTAAAGCCTCAACAGTTTCAATTAAAAGTTGCTCTATTTTCGGCTGAACTTTTCTAGAAATGTTAAAGACCTCTCCTTGCGTTATGCACTCCTGCATGCCGGCAGCCATGTTCGAAACGAAACAAACCGCTGCATAGCAAATTGCCAATTCCCTTGCGAGCACAGCTTCTGGAACACCGGTCATGCCAACAACATCGAAGCCCAACCGCCTAAACATTTCAATTTCAGCCGGGGTTTCAAAACGAGGGCCTTCTGTGCAAACCAGCACAGCATGGCTCCATAAAGGTAAGCTGAGCTCCTTAGCGCATTTAATGAGTGTTTCCCGTATTTCAGGGCAGTAGGGTTGGGACAAATCAATATGGGTGACTGGAGCTTCATCGTAAAAAGTTGTGGGGCGCTGTTTTGTGAAGTCGGCGAAATCGTGGGGAACAATTATGTCGCCGGGCTTGAAGCCCTTGTTTATGGCGCCCACGGCGTTTACGGCTATAATCCTTTCAGCTCCAAGTTGGTGTAACGCGTAAATGTTTGCCCTATAATTTACTTTGTGCGGCGGAACAGAATGTTCAATGCCATGTCTTGGGAGAAAAACAGCATCTTTATTCCCGATTTTCCCCATGAACATGGGTGGAGGAATGCCATAAGGTGTTCCAATGCGGATTTTTTCTGCATTTGCAAACAGTTTTTCGAAGCCTGTTCCACCGATGATTGCGATTTTAGCCTTCCTCAAACTCTTTTTGCTCCTCCGTTGTTTTCTTAAAGAATCCCCTTGCTGATCTGTGAATGACAAGTATCACGAGTAGTGAGGCTATGCCTATTAGAATGCCGATTACTATTGAGAAAACTAGTGTTTCATATCCGATTTTAGGGTTAATTAGGATGCCGGACGCAGCGTCAAGAATTTGTCTAGTCCATGCAATTAAAAGTATTAGGGCGGCGTTGCGCAAAAGCCTAGCATCTCTCTCAAAGTACCAACGTATGGCTCTTCCGGTTAAAGCCACGCATATGCCTATGACCATGAGGTCTTTGGAGTCTCCAATAAAAAAGCCTGCAACCTGTGGTAAAACGCCTACCCAATTGGACAGATCCAAATTTGATTCTATAACAGCGCCCCATCCGAGATAAACGCCTATTCCCATGCATAAGAATCCAGCAAGGGCGGAAAATGTCGAAATCTGCACTGGGAGAGGTGGAGGCGAATACTCTTTCATCCACACGTAAAGCTTTTTTGCCAATCTATCTACTCCAAAGCCTTTTACAAGCATGAAGGCTCCCAAAACAATAACAAACGCCATTAAATAATAGTGGACTAAGTTGAATATGGCAAGAATGCCCAAAATTAGGAAGAGCACTCCAGGAAGCCCTAGTGCAATGCGGGAATAGCGGGGGTTTTCGACAAGCATTTTGAAATATCTAGTGAATAGGGCTGCTGTCTCTTCTATTGATTCGCTGTGCCTTACTACTAGCCTTCTAACTGATGATACGGGCACTCTGGACTCTATGAGGGGTAAAACTGCTTCATCCGAATAGCCGTCCGTAACTAATATAACTTCGTTCGCAGGAAAAGCCTTTAAAACGTCGCTTAGTTCTGCAACTATTTTTCTGTCAGCGCCAACCCCGCCAAGCTCAGAGCCGGATATGGTGGCTATTTCAAAAACCTCGTCTGGTTTTCCCTCGCTGACTAGGCGGTCGTAAATGCGCACCGCCTCAAACATTGCGTTTGCATCCGGCTCTTCCGGGTCTTTTAAGGCCAGCGCCACTGCAGCGTTAAGGTTTCCCTCCCGGCCGATTAGAGGTGTTTTGATTTCTGTTTTTGTCCCTAGGTCTCCGTCTCTGTCAACGCATAAAATTAGAATTTTTTTCTTCTCATCTTTTTCTTCGTTCTTTGTTGTCATTGGTTTTCTGTTCCCAATCAATAAATATGCGAGGCTACTTTAATTTTATGCTGTTCCCTTTTCCGTTAGGATTTTAAATTCCTCCCATGATAGTTTTTCGCCACGCTTCAGTTTATCCATGGCTTGCCTTGCAATTTTTTCCAGAAGATTTTCTTCGCTTCTCCTTCGTTCTTCCTCCTCTTCTGCTTGAACTTCTTCCTTCAGTTTTCTTATTTCCTCCAAAATTTTCTTTATCTCCTCCAGAAAGGATTTCGCCTTCTCTTTTGCCTGCAAAAAGCGTTTATGAACGCTGTCCGCCTCGTTTTTAAGTTTTCTCGCTTCCTCTGCTTTTTTGAGCATTTCTTCGTGGATTTTCTGGCTTTTCTCCGCTTCCTTAATTATTCTTTCTCGAAGGAGTTTTGCTCTTGCTTCAAGAGCCTTCAATACGGCTGTTAACTCAAGTTTTTTCTGGCTTAGCTGCTCCATCCTTCTATAAACGCTTATCTGGTCTTCCAATTGTTTAACCCGTTCGACAAGCTTTTTCTCCTCTTGAAGACTCAGCGGCGTTGTCTGAATTTTCCACTCGATAGCTTCAACCTCCCTCTGCAGAGCGTTAAAGCTTCTTGAAGGTTTTTTCGCCGTTAAGGCTTCAATTTCGTTTTTTAGGCTTTTAAGTTCCTTTATTTTTTGGGCAACCTCTGTCTTAAGCTGGATTCTCTGCCCTTTTAACTCTTTAACCTCGGCGTTTATTTCGTCTCTGGAACTTTTCAGTTTTTGAACCTCAGCCTTTAAGCGTTTAAACTCCTCGTTTAAGCTGTTCCTTTTTTCAGCTAACTCTTCAGCTTCCGCGTCCAGCCTCCTCTTCTGCTCTTTTAAGGCTAAAAGCCTATGGTTTAGCTCTTCGATTCTCTGAGTTTTCTCTTGCTTTGACAATCATGGTCGCCTTTTCTCTTTTCCCATTCCAGAATCTGCTGGATTAATTTTGCCCCTTCTCCTTTTGTGAATAGGGGCAGATCCCAGTTTTCCACGGTCTTCCAGCGAATCACTTCTATTTTTCCACACTTCTTGAGGATTGGCTCTTTGTATATGAGGATTCCATTTCTCTGCCATGAAGGCGTAGTAGCTAAGTTTATTCCATGTCTAAACAAGGTTTCGTGGATTTCCTCTGTTTTCATTCCCTTCAACTTTTTAGCTATTTCTGAAGGTTTGCCTCCCATTTTTCTGAAAAACCAGTAGGCGTAAGCGTTGTTGTGGTTTCTCCAAGCGTTGGTTTGCCTCCAAGCTAAATATTTCAGTATTGCTTCCTCGTTGGGGATGACAACTATTCTGGAGTCAAAGGCCGCTGTGGCTTTTTTGTCAAAAAGCCCTTGCAAACACGTGGTGAAGACTGTTGAGACTAGGCTTGGCATAACCGAATCTATTTTCTCCACTCTTCCACTGAAGGGAGCAGCATGTGTAAAGAGGATGTTCAGTTCGTCGCTAACCACGTAAATTAGGGTAGGGCTGAAACCTTTTTCGAAAAGCATTCTACCAGAATAGGTTAGGCATTCAGCAAACTTTTTGTCAAAGGGTTTTTCGGCGCCAATTGCCTCGGAAAGGTCTTTGAACTTCCAGCCGTCAAGTCTCACGAAAAATGGGGTTTCGGACGGAACGGAAGTTTTCGCGAAAATCTCGTTTTTAACTAGGCTTTGGTAGCTATTCAAGGATGATTCTTGCATCTACGGTTTTTGCTCCCTTCTCGTAAACCATTATGGGGTTTAAGTCAAGCTCCTTGATTTCCATATGTTCCGTTACAAGCCTCGAGGTGTTAAGCAAAATTTTGACTAGGGCTTCCGTGTCTGCTGGTGGCAGGTTCCTATAACCCTTAAGCAGCGGGTAAGCCTTAATCTCCGTCAGCATTTCGCGGGCTTCCTCCTCGGTTATTGGCGCTACTTTGAAGGTTACATCTTTCAAGATTTCAACGAAAACGCCTCCAAGTCCAAACATTAGTGTTGGGCCGAACTGGGGGTCTTTTATGGCGCCGACAATAACCTCTGTTGATGGTGGAGCCATTTCCTGCACTATTACGCCCAATATTTTTGCGTCTTTCCTACGCTTTTTAACATTCTCCATTATTTGCTTGTAGGCAGCTTTAACCTCCTTTGCATTTTTGAGGTTTAAAATTACCCCGCCGATGTCCGACTTGTGGATTATGTCTGGCGAAACAATTTTTAAAACAACCGGAAAGCCTATCTCCTCTGCGAATTTGACAGCTTCATCCTCGTTTTTAGCGAGTTTGAACTTAGTTACTGGTATGCCATATTCCATGCATATTGTCTTTGCCTCAGTCTCCAACAAGTACTTTCTATTTTCTTTGGCTGCATTTGCAATTATTTTGGGAGTTTGCCTCATGCTCCTGCCTCTGGAAAGTTTAATGTTTATGTTTAGGCTATTTAAGGAGTTTCTTTTAGAAAAAGCCTTTTCAGCTTAATTCCTGGAGGGCCTTAATTCTTTTGACCACGTGGGGATGAGTTGAGAAGATTTCGTTTATCCTATCAATGAACGTTAATTTTTGGGATAGGATTTCTTGGACAAGCCTTTGGTCGCTTGAACTTGCCATGGATGAGAGGGTTATTGATTCTGCTTCCGCTCTATCTGGGTCTGCTATGAAGAGGGCTTTGAAAGCGTTTAAGTGCTGCATCTCCCTCCTGGCCTTTCTCATGTTCTTTGTTGTGTGTACTATTTTTGCTAAGCCTAGGGAAAGTTTTTGGGCGCCGTTTTCCACTATGGTGGCGCTGTGTCTATCCGCGTAATACTCGCGGACTCTGCTTAGGAAGGAAACACAAACGTAGGTTAAGAACATTGAAAAGGCTACAAGACCCATGCCCAGAAGTGCAACACCGCTGCCCTCCTCCCTTCTCCCCCTAGTATACATGGATGAAACCATTATGGAGTATCCTATGTAATAGAACAGCGCTGGAAGAAGCGAAACAATCATCATGACTTGGACGTCTCTGTGTTTTAAATGGCCAAGCTCATGGCCGATAACTGCTTCAACTTCGCCCTCATTTAGGGTTTTTAGCAACCCCTCTGTGACTGCCACGCGGTTCCCGGCTATGGGCGAGCCATACGCGAAAGCGTTGGGTATGGGTATGTGCGCAAGCATAAGCCTAGGATTTTTGATGCCGCTTTTTTCGCTTAGTTTTTCCACAATTTCATGTAGCTTCGGGTTTTCATCTTTCGGAATTTCCCTTACGCGGTATATGGCGTCAATTATGTATGGTGATATTAGCCACTGGAGGAGGTTGACGGCTATTACGATTATTCCAATGTAGATTAAGCCCACTTGGAGGAGGCTTAGGATAACGGCTAACACAAGTGTGGACAAGGTGAAGATTATCGCTAAAGACGCCACCATTGAAAGCCGAAGTTTCCAAATGCCTGGCATTTACATCACTCAATGTTCAAGCAATCAAAACCCGCTTATATATGTTACTTAAGCCATTCCAAAGAAGCCAAGAGTAATTTTATTATAGTCTGCAACGTAGTCTTTTCCATGCAAACCTTGGTTGACGACGTGGGAAGCTTCCCATTACCCAAGCATATCAAACGCGAAAACTTTGAGAAGGCATATGTCATGGCTAGAGCTTGGGTGGCTGAGGGTAAAAATCCAGCGGAAAATGGTTTTCTTTTCGAGAATTTTTACAGGGTGGTTGTTGACTCTTTCAGGATGAAGTGTGAGGCTGGCTTAGACGTTGTTAATTATCCGCAGCACTATGACATAAGGCGCCAGTTTATAGAGCCGATTCGAAAGGCTATGGAGAGAGGCACGTATATTGTTGATGAGAGGGACGCTGTTGTTCCAGAGGTTTATGTGATTAGCAGAGAGGCTAAAAGGCTTTGTGAAGAGTTTGGCGTGGAAAGGGTTGCCCTTCGTGTTTGCGTGACAGGGGCTTTTGAGCTTTATCTTGCAGAGATTGGCACTGTTGCCTACCGGGATGTTTTGTTAATGTTTGCCGAAAGTGTACGGAGGTTTGCAGCCAACACACTTCTAAACAACAAGCATGTTAGGACAGAGGTGGTTTCTCTTGACGAGCCTAGCTTCGGCTTTCAAGACGTGGCTTCTGACAGGGACACCGTTTTGGAGGTTTTGGAAAAAGCCTTCAATTTTAGCGATGCGGTTAAACAGATTCACCTTCACTCTCCCTCAAGGATCCCAGAGGTTTTAGATGTTAAAAACGTGGACGTGATTTCCATTGAGAGTGCGGCTTCTCCCAAAAATTTGGAAAGCATATCAAAAAGCATGTTGGAGAAAGCGGACAAACAAATTCGTGTGGGCATAGCGAGAACAGACATAGACGTCCTTCTAGCTGAGCTTTACGAAAAGGGCGTGAAAGAACCGCAGACTTGGCAAATTGTTGAGGATATCGAAACTATAAGGCGGAGGTTTGAAGCCGCCAAAGCTAGGTTTGGAGAACGATTGACTTTCACCGGGCCGGATTGCGGGCTTGGAGGGTGGCCGAGCCAAGAGGCTGCCCAACTTCTTTTGAAGAGAACTGTTGAAGCTGTTAAATTTGTTAGGTAAACGTTTGTATGGGCTTTGCAAAAGGCTCAAAGTTTAAATATTTGAGTCTTTTAGAGGCTGAAATTCCCGGTGAAAGCCTGTGCCACTGAATAAGTTTATGTTGATTGTTTCCATTTTGATGTTTGCGTTTGTAATGTTGCTGTCCGGCAGCGGCATGGTTAAGGCACAACAGGCTCCAACAGTGAATGGTGCCACTGGGGTTTCGGTGGGGGTTTGGCTTATAAACGTGGAGAGGGTTGATTTGGCTGCCAGCAGCTACCGCCTAGACTTCTATTTGTGGTTTAAGTTCGACCCCTCCGAGATTGATGCGTCAACGGTTAAGGAGTTTGAAATCGTTAACGGTGCACCCACAAAAACTCCAGAGATCGTCAACGAAGAGGAGGGCCGCATCGAATACCGCATTCGAGGCGAGTTTGTTAAAACTTTTGATTTTACGCGCTACCCATTTGAAACCCACACTTTAACCATAGAGCTTGAGCATAAGAGGCTTAACGCTTCAAGCCTTGTTTATGAGGCTGACCCGGAAACGGCCATAGACGAGACCGTTAATGTGGCTGGATGGGAAATCGGAGGCTTCGAAACGGCTGTTGTGGAGCACTCTTACGGCAACGAAGCCTATTCGCGGTTTATCTTTAGCCTACACTTGAAGCGGCCTGTGCTTTCATCCTTCGTTAAAAGCGTGCTTCCAATATCAATCATTACAACGATTTCGCTTCTAACCTTCTTCATATCCCCGCAAAACTTCAGCCAAAGAATAGGGTTGGCGGTTTCAACGCTCATGTCTGCTTCCGCTTTCCATCTTTCACTGCTCAGCGGCTTGCCACCCATCGGCTATTTGACTTTGGCGGATAGAATGATGATTTCTGTTTACACCATATTCCTCTACAACTTGTCGGTTTCCGTCTACATCATGAAACTTGTAGATTCTAAAAAGACTGAGGAAGCCCAAAAATTCAACAGCAAAGCACTAAGGTTCCTGGCAATTCTTTTAGCTGCCCTCATAATTGTTCAAGTGATCACATAACCATCACAGATATGTTTACACTTGCTACTGGGCTTTTTGTGCATGCCGAAAGGTTACAAAACACTTGTACGTATTCAATGTAGACCAATTTAGGAGATTTGCATATTTTAAATTTGATGCTCTCCCTCTAGAAATTTCGGCTGCTAGAGATGCAAACAGTTAGATTATCTCGATTATTTTTGCCTCAAGTTTATTTGTATCCAGCAAGGCAATTGTTGATTTTCCAGTTAGGTAGCCGCAGACCTCGCCGGGGTTTACAACTAAAGTCTTTCCTTTTCTGTATGTTTCCGCCTTGTGAGTGTGGCCGTGAACTACTATGTTGAAGGTTTCGCTTTCAATTAGGGCCTTCAAAAGTTCTTCCTCGCTTCCATGCAATAGTGCGATTTTGGTGTTGCCAACTTTTATTTCCGCAAAGTTTCCACGGATCTCCAGTCTTGCATTTTCGCTGAACCTTTTCTTTAAGAGTTCACGGTCTCCATCGTTGTTGCCGAAAACTCCTATCATTTTCGCCATTAACTCTTTAAATTTTGGTATTACAAAGGGCGCCACGTAGTCTCCGGCGTGGAGCACAAGCTCTACCCCTTCTTCGTTAAATTTTTTTATGGCTTTTTCCACCATGGGCAAGCAGTCGTGGGTGTCCGCCATCAAGCCAACAAGCATTTTGGCATTCACCTCTCTTCTGGTTATTCCACTTTAACTAGTAAATAAGCTATTTTTGAAAGGCGATAGAAGATTCTTCTAGAAAATATTACGAGAATAGTAATAGTGGGCTTGTGGAAACACCGTTTAAAACATGCCACGTGTCCTTTTCCATTTGAAACACTTGTTGAGAGGAATATTGTGGAAATGAGTGTTTGGGGCTCCAACTCCCAGAAGAGGAGGGACAAGCTTTACATAATTGCTGAAATTCTTGAAATAGCCAGAGAAGGTGTTCTGAAAACCCAGATTATGTATAGGGCTAACCTAAGCTTTACGCAGCTTAACGACTATTTAAAGTTCATGCTTAAAATAAACCTGCTAGATAGGATGGTGAAGAATGATAAAGAATTTTATAAAGCAACACCTAAAGGCTTAGAGTTTCTGCAACGCTACCATGAGATAACAGAGCTTCTTAAAACCGATAATGAGAATGGCAAAAACAGCGTGCGGGTTCCGCCTTCGCATCTGCTGAAGAGAAACCATGTTTAAACTATTTCTGTTTTTGTTGTTTTTCTATATAGGCTTTAACCTTCTCCCTTAAACTTGGAAACTCGTCCAGCATGGCTTTTACTACTTGCCAGCGGATTTCGTCGTTTTCTCCTCTTTGAGGCATATGTGAATCCCAAATATTACGTAGCAATACACAATATAAACCTTTGCTTCCCAAACAGAACATACCAAAAACAAAAAACCAAAGAAAAAGGGGAAAGGAGAGGCTATTTAACAGCTAAAATGTTGACAGGCTTCTTAAGCAACTTCACAGCAGCAACAGCCACGCCTATGACAATAGTGGCGCCAACCAGAATCCAAAGCAGCTTTGGCAGTATTGGGATGGCTTGTTCCACACCTATAGATGGGTCATGTTCAAGGATGTTGCTTCCAAAGTATGGATAACCAATGAACAGTCGGAGGTGGTTTCCAGCTTGCATGTAGGCTGCTGTAACGTTTACCACTTTTGGTTCATTTGTTGTGGAGTTTATTACTAAGGCGGTGTTCACGAAATCGAAGAATCCCGCAAGTGTTTGGCTTTCCTTGGCGAACCTTAGCTTAAAGCGCTCGTGCAAGCGGGTTCTAACATTTAACGGTGCAGTCTCACTGGCTATTCTGTTCTTTACCTGAATTCTTTGCTCTCCAGCAATTATGTCAGATACGCCAGAATTTGCCTCTACGGGTTCTAGTTGAACATCGGCAACACTTTCGGGAAGAGTTTGAGTTTGTAGCATTGTATTGGCGTCTTGTTCAGCTGTTGAAAGTTTAGTTAGGTTTAAGGATGCCATGTCCACCCACAACGCCAAACCAGCCCGAAGCTTCGGGACAGTTGCATTATACTCTTTCTGAAGAATCTCAAATAGGTCGTTCAGCTTGTCAATGTTCCATTCCCAGTTTTGTACAACAAAGTCCATCTTAAGCTCTCCAGCCTTCACCGTATAATTATATAAACCATGGGCACTTTCAGTGGCGTCTGTAGCGTAAAATCTGCAGCGAATAATCACGTTGCCATCAGCGAAATCGAATATTAGAGGCGCCTTTACAAGGGTGAAGTTAAATGATATATAGGACACTCCATCGTCTCTGGTGACTTCAACAGGGCCTGTCAAGTTCCAGCGGCAAGCACTGAAAGGTAAGAGGGCAGGATGTAGACCTAAAACCCATCCAAGATAAGCCCTGATCCTATTCCTTATGATGGTTCTATATGGCTCCGGCATGGGTGTGGCATATTTCGCCTCCAATCGTTCTTGTATTGTCAACTGGTTCGCTTCGCATGTAACGCGGTAGTATTCGTAGTCGAGGGTTGTATATTCAATTAAGCCCTTGTATTTGACTACGTAGATGTTGCTGGTGTCGTTGGCATACCACCACAAGAACATGGGCTTCTTTCCGCCAGCTGGAAACAGAATTGTAATAAGGTCTGTTTGAATCTTCATCCATTTACCATCAGACCCATAACTAACATGGAGACGTTGCGGCTCCGCTGCATTAACATTATTGACGAGAACAAGCGGCGCAGTTATCGACATTAGCAAGAAAGCTAAAGAAACTGCCTTCAAAGTTTTTCTCTTGTTTTTCATGCTTTTTCACCGAAAAAAACTACGCAAAACGGCTTATTAAGAAAAACGCTTCTATAAAACTCGAATATTGCCTATCAAACGTTCTAGAATTCTAGAACTAATTTTCATAAAATTTTTAAGTATTCATGAGTTTAATTGTATGTCGAAGGGAGAGGCTTCAGTTTCAAGTTTGTCGGTTTCAGTTCCTGTTGAATTGAGGGCTGACAAACTGAATTCTGAAGTTTTCCCTTTGAAAAGTGGATAAAAAGAGGGAAAGTGGGATGAAAAGAAGATATGTAAAATTGATATCTTTAACTTTGATTCTAATTCTGGTTGCATATATAAACTGCCACATACTTATGCTACTAAAGTATAAAGCCTTTGCAAGTGCAGACTGGCTAGATGGTTGGAAATATCGCCGTCAACTAACCATAAACAGCAGTCTGGTTGATGAAAGTTTGACGAATTTCCCGGTTCTAGTTGTTCTGGACGCATCATTCTTTGATTTTACCAAGGCAAAAGATAATGGTGAAGATATTCGATTTACCAGCTCAGATGGCACCACATTGTTGGCGTATGAGATTGAACGCTGGAACAAAACCGCTGGAAAGGCTGAGATATGGGTTAAGATACCATCAGTCTCAGACATTAGCGACACGGATTTTTTCATTTACTATGGCAATCCTAGCGTGTCGGATGCGCAAGATCCGCGAAACGTGTGGGACGAGAACTACGTGTTGGTCTACCACTTGAAAGAGCCAAGCGGAACTGTATATGATTCCACCTTTAACGGTAACAACGGCTCTCCTTATGGGAACTTGAATCAAAATGCCGTTGGAAAAATTGACGGAGCTGACGACTTTGATAATACAGATGATTATATTAATGTGCCTCATTCTTCGAGCTTAAACTATGGCGATGTTGTTACTTTCGAACTTTGGCTTAATCCTCGCGCGTCAACTTTTAAAGGAGGAATCGATAAGGGTACTGGCACATGTTATATACTGGGAGATGGAACTGGAAAAATAAGGCTCGGAAAGTCTGGAACAGGCACGCTACTGCTTTCAACCTCTGCAATACCCACAAACAAATGGTTGTATGTGGCGGCAGTTAAAAATGGAACCGCTACGAATGGAATGAAAATCTATATTAACGGCAACCTTGATAATCAAGGGACAACCACCACGATTTGTTCAAATAACACTTCGCCTTTATACATTGGAAAAAGACCAGCTTACAGCGAATTTCTCAACAGTATTGCAGATGAAATTCGTATTTCAAATACACCTAGAACTGGTGCGTGGTTAAAGGCAAGTTATTATTCGGAGAACAACTCATTATTGACTTACGGCAATGAGGAAGGTGTAGCTCCTGTATATTCCAATATCGGATACGACTCCACACACGCTGGAAGCCCATGTAATTTTTACGTGAAATGGAGCGACCCGGATGGATTAAGCACATGTATATTCACAACGAATAATACAGGAACTTGGCAGAATCAAACCATACCCGTGTCAGGAACAGAGAGTTGGGCAAACATAACATTGACTCTGAACAGCACAACTGGTGCGACTGTGGGATTCCGTTGGTATTGCAATGACACGCTAGGAAACATGGGCGACACTAACATAAGAACTCTGGTGACTACAGGAGATTGGCAGTACGCAATAAAGATATGGTTCAATAACACAGCGATAGCAGAAAACCTACTCAATTTCCCTGTTATGATCAACTTAAGCAGAGCAGGCGTAGATTTCTGGAATCATGTCGGGCAAACTCCAAAGGATTTGCGGTTTGTGGATTCCGATTGTATCACAGACCTATATTTTGAAGTAGAATATTGGAACTACACGACACAAGAAGCTTATGTTTGGGTTAATGTTCCAAAAATAAATGCGGGTTCTTCTGGTGACTTCATTTATGTTTACTATGGCAATCCAAGTCCTCCTGACTTGCCCTATAATAACCCAATACAAGTTTGGGACAGTAATTTTGTAATGGTTCATCATTTAGAAGAAGATTCTGGAGTACATTATGACTCTACTTCAAAATACAATGATGGTTACCCGCAAGGAGGTGTAGCCCAGGGCATTAAAGGTAGGATTAATGGTGCCGATAGCTTAGATGGAGTTAATGATTACATTAATTGCGGAAGTAAGTCTAGCTTGACGGTTACGTCGATGACTATAGAGGCATGGGTGAATAGGTTAGGAACTGGTGTTGCGACCTACACTGGTGCGGGCGGCTTTTACGGCGAACCGATAATTGCAAAAGGCAGAGCATACGTGGAAACTCTTGGACTCAATGTTAACTATTTCTTAGCAGTAAATCAAACAGGGAATGTTATTGGTTTTGATTTCGAAGATAACTATAACGGTGGAAATCACCCTGTATTTAGTAATACTGCAATACAAAACAACCAATGGTACTATATTGTTGCTACATATGATGGTATTACATCAAAAATATACATAAATGGCATTTTAGACAACTCGCTGACAATCTCAAAGACCCCAGATTTCAATCCTTGGGCTGCAACCATTGGATCTGCAATATCCGATGAAGGCGGAACCAACACTCCAAAAGGATTTTTCAAAGGTATAATTGATGAAGTGCGCATTTCAAATGTTGCCCGCACAGATGAATGGATAAAAGCTCAATATTTAAGCATGAGCGACCAATACATCACTTTCGGAATTGAACAGACACCAAATAACCCTCCAGATAAACCATTCAATCCATCTCCCGCGCATGGATCAATCGGCGTCCCAACATCCACGCTTCTATCAGTTAACGTTTCAGACCCTGACGGAGACGCAATGGACGTGTATTTCTATCAACCTGGCGTGGAAGGCCCGTCAACCTCAGACTTCACCATTATCGTGTTGCCAGATACACAGTACTATTCGCAAAGCTATCCGCAAATATTTGACAACCAGACTCAATGGATTGTTAATAACAAGGAAAGCATGAATATAGTGTTTGTGACTCACGAAGGGGACATTGTTGAAATTTATAGTGATTTAACACAGTGGCAAAACGCTAATAATAGCATGAGCAAACTAGATAATGTCGTTCCATGGGGAATACTGCCCGGGAACCATGATGGTGCTGGCGTAAACCTTACAAACTACAACACTTACTTCGGATACGAAAGATTCAGTGGAAAAAGCTGGTACGGAGGCGCTTATCAAAACGATAACGCGAATAGCTATCAATTATTTTCTGGTGGAGCAGATGATTATCTCATCTTCCATTTCCAGTATGCTCCAAGCGACGACGTACTTGCATGGGCTAACGTTACGATAAATAATTATCCAAACAGAAGAGTAATTGTTGTAACCCACGATTACCTTGGAACAGACGGAAGTAGATCCTCAAATGGCGAGGCAATATGGCAAAAATTCGTAAAGCCACATGCAGACCAAGTTTTCCTAGTACTGTGCGGGCACGCAACAGCTGAAGCAAGAAGAACAGACAACGTTGGTGGCCACGTTGTATACCAATTACTTGCTGATTACCAGTCTAGAAGCAATGGGGGAAACGGGTGGCTAAGAATACTTAGGTTTTCCCCGGTTGAAGACAAAATCTATGTAAAAACTTATTCGCCATACTTAAACAGATATGAAACTGACTCAGACAGTGAATTCACATTAGATTACGACATGACTAGTTCATCGTCAACGGAACCAACATTAATAGGAGTTGACACCGACGTTCCAAGCGGTGGAATCGCGTCTGTACTATGGACTGGGCTCAACTATTTGACAACTTATAGTTGGTACGCTATTGCCTACGATACACAAGGAGCTTTTAGGCAATCTGATACTTGGAATTTCACCACAGCAGAGTTTAACATGCCTCCCATAGCTTCTTTTACAGAAAATGCAACAATAGTCTTTACATATGATGTTATCCATTTTGATGCGTCTGACAGTTATGATCCAGATGGAACAATAATTGATTATTTCTGGGATTTTGGTGACGGAACAAATGCTACTGGTATCACTGTTGATCATAGCTACGCGAACAACGGAACATACATAGTGACACTAACTGTAACAGATGACAAAGGCATGACCGCATCAACGAATGCAAGCAAAATTGTACTTAACAAACCTGATATAGCCGTTGAACATATTGCATTTTCCAAGAGTGTTGTGGGACAAGGCGACACTATACAGATAAATGTTACGGTTGCTAATCAAGGCGATTTCATAGAAACTTTCAATGTTACGCTTTATGCAAATACAACTGCAATAGAGACAAGAGAAATTACCTTAACAAGCCTAAACTCCACAACCATAACCTATACATGGAACACTAATGGCTTTGCTAAGGGCAATTATACGCTTTGGGCTTATGCCTGGCCTGTTCAAGGCGAAATAGACACGGCAGATAACACTTTTGTTGATGGCTTGGTTGTTGTTGCCATGCCAGGCGACATAAACGCTGACGGCATAGTGGACATTTTCGACTGTGTAAAAATAGCCCTAGCCTACGCCTCAACACCATCCGATCCAAACTGGGACCCAAACGCAAATATAAACAACGACAACATAATCGACATATTCGACCTAGTAATAGTAGCCATACACTTCGCAGAAACAGACCCATAACCCTCCATTTTCAACAATAAACAGACACCATTAAGACTATCTTTTCAATGACAAACTACAAGATACGCCCAATAATATAACATTCTCCTAAACTCTTATATTCTAACCCAATTAGACTAAACCCACCTATTACAAGTATAACATATATTATTTAGTCTCTTCTTGAAAACTCAGGCTATCTGCTCTTGCGTCATGTTATGAAAGTTTCAGTAATCAGAAATTGAGGTTGAAATAATCTTTAGAGTGATATTTTGTTCAGGCATCATATTTCAAAAAATAAGTCCAGATTACCCATTTTATCAAAGTTTCTTAAAAGGTTTAACTTTTAGTAACTTGACCTCGTTTTTCATGAGCCTTTTTTGACAGGTAAATAGTTGTTACAATGAAGATTGCTACTGACGCGGAAAAAACGTATGTTAACCCTTTAAAATTTTCTGTTTGATCATAGAGCGCTTCATTTAATATGTTAATTTCTTCGATAAGCATGCTATTGCTAGCATTTAGAGCTAGGAGCTTGAAATAGGACTCATTTAGGTCATAAAATTTGTCAAGCAGCTCTGAATAATCGTTAAGTAATTGATAATATAACTCGAGTATTTCTGAATAAACTATTTTGACAGAACAGTTGCCGAAAAATGTAAAATACAAATAAATATTTTTTCCCTCTGTGGCGTTAAGAAAATTAACATTAACTTTTTCATCATCAATTAGCACCATATGTACATTATCCATCAACTCTTTTGGAATAGTCATTCTAATAAAACCTGCAGAGCCATTAACGGTACCAACGTCAAAGAGTAACATATTACTTCCCAACTCGGCTGTGGTTTTAAAGGTAAAATTAAGAATTGTCGCATTAGATGTAGTAGCGACGTAATGAACACCACCCTTGTAAGACACAGCGAATGCGCAAAACCTTCCCATTAACGGATAATCATCATCGTTTTTATCAGTAATCTTATACGGCACATCTCCTATACCGTCACCATCCATGTCATTTCCACGGTAGTCGTTCCAATAGTTTCCCTCACCTTTGTAGCTCCATAAGTTGTTGGTCGCCTGCTCAGCGTAGACATTGTTTACGTTGTTAACAAAATTGTTATGGTAAAAAACGTTATTATCGCCATAATGAAAGACGAAAACACCAAAGTAATTACTATAAATTGTGTTTTCATAAAAACTATTGTTTGTAGAATAATAGATGAAAATTCCATCAGTATTAATTGTGATGACATTTCTATAGATAGCGTTTTTAGCCGAGCAGAAGAGATGAAGGCCAATACGATTCGTCGATACTGTATTGTTGTAAACTTGATTTTCGCTGGAATATGTTAATTGTATCCCTATACCATTGCCCTTTATAATATTGTTGTGTATAATAACTTTTTCAGAATGATCTATGATTATTCCATAGCCTGTGATGGGCTCACTATTTTTTATGGTAAAACCGCTGATGTTGACGTAGGAAGCATTTATTGAAATTACGTTTCCTTTGCTATTTCCGTCAATGATAGTATTCTCTCGGTCTTCCCCTATTAAAGTAACGGCTTTGTTAATGATTATGTTTTCGCGGTATACTCCTTTGTGTACAAAAATGACGTCTCCAGAACTAGCGTTATTAACGGCTTCTTGAATGCTGTCATAACCGCCTTCGCCAACAATCAAAAGTGAAGAACCAGCATTTACGAGGATTCGGCTGTTCTGAAGAATTACAGCTGAATGTAGGCAAAAAATTATAAACAATGCCAATGCAGTTTTCGACAAGTATGTCCACCATCTTTTAAAGTAATTTAAGCGAGTTATTAAGTATTCTTAAAGGCTTTGCTGTCAGTCTTTTGATAGTGTCCTTCCAAGAATGATTGCACATAAAGTTGCCAACGAGAATGCTGTTACAACAATTGTTGGGTTAATGTTAGATTGTATTAAACTCCAAACAATAATAGTATAGGTAAGTGCAGTTATAAGGGTCAATATGCAGATTTTTGCTATAACAATTTCCATTTGAATCTTTGGCGCCTTCTGTTGATTTAAAATTATTTTTAATTTTTCCCGTGCTTGCTCTATCTGTTTATCTGTTGCAAAAGATATCTGATTTTTATCGCTATCAATGAATTTAAAGCTTAGAAGAGCATATCGTTGTAGCTCCCAAGGCTTTATCTTTGGCAAGATTTTTATTACGCCGCTTTTCTCCATTTTTTTAAGTATTGTTTGGATTTTTCGAACAAGTTGAACATCATTTGTTTTCTCTTCGCCATATATTTTTTTAACTAAGGCTTTGACGTCTGGAAAACATAATTCTAGCTGGAAGTCGGCAATTACTTTTGAGAGTTCATACTGGTATTCTCCTTCTCGCAAGCGTATGTTAACATGTTTATAATCTGAGCTAAAGGTCTCTTCTAAAACGTGTATTTCAGTGGATGTTATTTTACGCTGTGACATACTACCATTTCAACAGTTTCAATTGAAATAGTAGAAGATAAATATATATTAGGCTTAGGTTTAAAAACCAAGTCTCTTTGTTTTTATTTTCTTCAATCATTTCTATAGAAAATATCCTTATTTCTTTAAAGCCCTAAAAACGATGATGGGTACGGGAATGAGAAGGATTCTAGAGGCTAATTGCTGCTCACAGAATTGTAAGGTAAATAGCCCTAACATGTCTATCTTTGATAGAAAATATAGAAGCTCCCTTGAGATTATAGCATTAATACTTAAGGTTGCAAGTAATGGTGCAAGTCGTTTTGCAATTGCTAGTCGTTTAAACACAAATTACATTCTACTTCACAGGTACTTGAATTACCTGACCAAGATAGGTTTTATCATTACAGAAGTCGGTGAAAAACAAATATTGTATAAAACTTGCGAGAAAGGTCTTGAATTTTTAAGGTTGTATTATACTTTGTTGAAAATGCTTTCGGGCACTGCTGAAACACAAATACATGCTAATGTCGGTCAGCGCGCTTGCCAAATTGCTGTGCATAATGTTTGAGGGAAAGGCAGGCGGATTTCAGCTTATGATTTTCTCCCTTCTCCTTTCGGCTCAGAATTCAAATCCGCCTGCTCCCTAGACTTTCTAAGAAATTAGCAATTGCCCCTAGGCGAACCGTCCTAATAGGAATAGGACTGCCATGTTTAGGTAGAGAGCTATTAAGCTCACAAGTAGACCCTTGTCAAGCCTTAAACCCTTACCGTGACAGAAAGCTGCTGAAACCAGTAGCAAACTCCAAATTTGCAGTATAACCAACACCCCTTGCCTTATTATTTCCAATTCTTGATAGTATAGGCCTAGTCCCTCTAGGATTTTTGGAATAGCCATGTAGATGTATGGAAAAACGGCTAAGGGAGCTGCCGCCAACCCTATGCATGTGAAAAGCTGAAGATTGTTTCCCGCGCGTTTAAAAAGGATGTAGGCGAGCGCCTCTAAGAACAAGAATAATCCTATCCAATTAAAAATGAATAGTGCCATTGTGCTCGTATAATTGTAAGGGGAATATGAAAAATAGAAGAAGAGAGCCGGCTCAAGCCTTGCGAGCGATGCGCCTAAAGCACCGAGAATCAAAATCGCCACTGTAATAGGCAGAAATCTTAAAGGTTTGGCCGTTAACGCGAAGGCTGGTGAGAGAAAAAGCCACTTGGCTGTTCGGTGGCTTAGGGTTTCGCTTATTTCAAGGCTTAGTGGAACGTTTCCCTCCTTTAAAACTCTGTAAAGCATTTGGCCCTTCGCGTTCAGCCTGTATTTTCGCTGTTTGTCCTGCTCAATGAAGTCGGAAAGCATGTCTAAATGATAATAGACGGTGCCAACGCCTAAACCCAGTGTTTCGCGGAGCTCTTTAAACCCAATTTTCTCTTGTACTCCCAAAATCTCAATTATTTTTCGCCGGGTCGGGTCTTTTAAGAGGGCGTAGTAACGCGAAAGCTCTTCCATGCTTTGTCTTTCCCACGCTTTTCTACGAATTCTGAGAACTGTCGCATGCATTATTTAAGTCTTCTAAACCCGTGATATGCATTGGCCATCCATGCCCACGCTACAGTTTCTCTCCGAAATATTTTCTCATGGGAATACTTGCTTTTATCTTCGAAGCCCATAATTGCTTTTGGTAAGGGGAAGTGCAAACACAGCCTAAAAGCGTTTTCAAGCCCTCAGTCTCCATAATAGTTCCAGCCTACAACAGTGAAAGGCTAATCCCAACATGCTTGACAAGCCTTTTCCAAAGCGCCTCCAAATATATGGGCTTCTTTGAAATCATAGTTGTCGACGATGGAAGCAGCGACTACACCTACGAAATGGCTTGGGCAACAATACAGAAGTGCCGAAGAAAATGGCCCCAAATCCGTGGAAAAGTGGTGAGGCACACGGCAAAACTGGGCAGAAACCAAGCCTTAAAGACAGGCGTTAACAAATCCTTTGGAACGTTAATAGCGATTGTTGACATCCAAACAACGTGGAAGCCCAGCGCCATCAAAGAGCTGGTTGAAGCAATTGAAAGAGGAGGCTTTCCCTCCTCAAACTCCACGCCAATTTTGTATAGGGCGGAGGCGCTGAGAAAACTATTAACATAAACAATTTTAACCTAACCGTTTAATAACGTCTTCCAAGGAAGCAGCCCTTGAAAGTTGAAGCTGTACTATTTGACCTGTTTGACACATTACTCCTAATTAAAGGAGGGGATGCCTTCTACATTCCAAGCCTAGAAAGACTTCACGGTTCGCTAGTTAAAAATGGAGTTAATGTAACCTTTGAAGAGTTCAAACGCGTCTATTTTGAAGTGCGAGACAGCATCTACGCGGAAACCAGCAAAAGCCTCGAGGAACCCCACTTTAAAGTTCGCGTTTGGAAAACCCTAAAGAAGCTTGGCTACAATTATGAGCTTTCAGACTCTATCGTGTCCGAAGCCACGGAAGCCTTCTGCGAGGAGTTCGCCCATTACATAATCCCAGACGAGAAGGCCATATACGCTTTGGAAAAACTGTATGGGAAATATAAGCTAGGCATAGTTTCAAACTTTGCCCTCCCAGGATTCGCCAGAAAAATGCTTGAAAAATTCCAGTTAAAAACTACTTCGATGCCATCGTAATCTCCGCCGAAATCAACAAACGAAAACCAAGCCTCGAAATATTCAGAAAAGCGCTCTCGGAAATAAAGGCGGAGCCGTCAAAAGTCGTTATGGTGGGCGACACACCAGATATGGATATTGTTGGCGCTAAAAAAGCTGGAATGAAGGCCATACTAATTGAAAGAGAAACATCTGCAGCAGATAGGCCAATACAGCCGATCATAACTGTTAAGCCTGACAAAATCATAAAAAGCATGGAAGAATTGCCAAAGACAATTGAAGATTGCTAACTTGAAAATAACAATGTATATTAGGGTGTAAGGAAACATTTATATCCGCTGAGAAAACTCAAATCTATCTTGGTAAAAATGGAGCTGCCCGCATTTCCGGCGGCGGCCCAACCCCAACCGTAAAGGCGTCTACACGCCCAAAAGGGATGAGGATGGTTGGCCTCCACTTGCGGGCACAAACATGTGGACCTGACGGTAAATGTGTTAGGTCTGAAATGGGCTTTGGCTATGTGGATCTCCCTCCAAATCCAGTCGGCTTTGCGGCCGTATGCCAATAAGCGTACCGGCAATCAGCCGGTCAACTCCGGTTGATCCTGCCGGACCCCACTGCTATCGGGGTGGGACTAAGACATGCTAGTCGTGCGCCTCCAAGCCACGGTGGAGGCGCGGCGCACAGCTCAGTAACACGTGGCTAACCTACCCTTGGGACGGGGACAACCCCGGGAAACTGGGGCTAATCCCCGATAGGCGAGGACACCTGGAATGGGTCTTCGCCGAAAGGGCGTCTAGACCATGCTTCTAGGCGCTGCCCAAGGATGGGGCCGCGGCCGATCAGGTAGTTGGTGAGGTAACGGCTCACCAAGCCTATAACCGGTACGGGCCGTGGGAGCGGGAGCCCGGAGATGGACACTGAGACAAGGGTCCAGGCCCTACGGGGCGCAGCAGTCGCGAAACCTCCGCAATACGCGAAAGCGTGACGGGGCCACCCCGAGTGCCGTCCGCTGAGGACGGCTTTTCCCCAGTGTAGCCAGCTGGGGGAATAAGGGGAGGGCAAGTCGGGTGTCAGCCGCCGCGGTAATACCCGCTCCCCGAGTGGTGGGGACGCTTATTGGGCCTAAAGCATCCGTAGCCGGCTGGATAAGTCCCCTGTTAAATCCAGCGATTCAATCGTTGGACTGCGGGGGATACTGTCCAGCTAGGGGGCGGGAGAGGCCGACGGTATTCCCGGGGTAGGGGTGAAATCTTATAATCCCGGGAGGACCACCAGTGGCGAAGGCTGTCGGCTAGAACGCGCCCGACGGTGAGGGATGAAAGCTGGGGGAGCGAACCGGATTAGATACCCGGGTAGTCCCAGCTGTAAACGATGCGGGCTAGGTGTTGGCACGGCTACGAGCCGTGCCAGTGCCGCAGGGA
>Ga0207433_10002943_pt1 | contig 33588 bp, 26 predicted proteins | sample YelNatPaOPGAMG01_FD_187559 | JGI IMG/M metagenome (GOLD analysis project Ga0207433, IMG submission 187559) | Hot spring thermophilic microbial communities from Obsidian Pool, Yellowstone National Park, USA - OP-RAMG-01 (SPAdes) (version 3) | ecosystem: Environmental > Aquatic > Thermal springs... | reverse complement strand
TAACAATATTAAACCATTAATAAAAATTGCCAATGGGGAACCAAAATGTTCAGCTAAGGTCCCTATCAATAAAGAACCAATCGGCATCAGTGCAAAAAAACTAAAGCTGTAAACTCCCATTATTCTTCCACGATATTCTTCTGTCACAAGAGTTTGTGTTAATCCATTCGAAAGATTATTAATTGCCAAAATTGATGCACCAATCATAACCAAAAGAATTAAAGAAATAATTAAAGAATGATTGAACGAAAATATAATCATCAACAATGGCAATGATAACATACCAAAACTTAAGACTTTCCCTCTTGTAATATATTTATTCGAAGCAGCAATGAACAAAGAACATAAAACAGCTCCAATTCCTCTAAATGTCTGAAGTAATCCATTTGTTGCAGCATCACCGTGTAAAATTTTAACAGCCCATGCTGGAAAAAGTGTCATCAAACTCAAACCAAACATACTGGTAAATAAAACGATTATCATTATAATCAAGATTAATCTTTGACCCTTTAGATATTTAATTCCATCAGTAAATTCTTTTAATGAAGATTTTCTTTCAACTTTTTTTATAACTGAATTAAGTTTCATTCTTAGCAAATTATAAATGACTGCAATAAATGAAATTCCATTAATTGTAAAACACCAGGCAGGACCAAGAACTGCATATGTAATTCCTGCTATTGCTGGACCAATAGCAGCAGCAGTATGAAACATTGTTGAATTCAATGCAATTGCATTAATTAAATCTTCTTTATCAACTAATTCATTTACAAATGCCTGTCTCGCAGGTGCATCAAAAGCATTTGTTATACCAAGCAGAAATGCCAAAAGAATTATGTGCCACGGCTGAACAATATTTGCAAAAGTTAAAAATGCGAGAATAAATGCAAAGAGCATCATTACAATTTGCGTAACAACAATAATGTTTCTTCTCGGAAATCTATCGGCAATTACGCCTCCATACAGCATAAATAACCATGTTGGAATTCCACTTGCAAAACCAACATAACCAAGAAAAGCAGGTGAGTGAGTTAATTCATAAATAAAGAAAGCTTGAGCTGTCGACTGCATCCATGAGCCGAACAAAGAAATTATTTGTCCTGCAAACCATAATTTATAGTTAGGATATTTTAGTGCAGCAAAAGTATTTTTAATGCTGAATCTTGTTCTTAATCCAGGAAGTATTTTTTCTTCTTTCTGTAAAGACATTGAATTGTTTCTACAAAAAAATTATCGCCAATTATTTTAATCTCATCACATTCAGATTAAGTTATATTGAATCCAACTTGATTTTCTCTTACGATTTCTTAGTGTCCTTAGTGTTCTTAGTGGTTCAATCAATTTCACAATTTCACTTAAAGAACTATTTCTGTTTATCCAAAATTTTTGCCACATCTTTGGCAAAGTAAGTTAATATCATATCAGCACCTGCTCTTTTGATTGCAGTCAATGATTCCATCATCACACGTTCTTCGTCTATCCATCCCAATTTTGCTGCAGCTTTAATCATAGAATATTCACCGCTGACCTGATAAGCAGCAGTAGGCATCCCAAATTTTTCTTTCACGCGCCAGATAATATCGAGATAAGCACCAGCAGGTTTAACCATGATAATATCTGCACCTTCCTCAATATCTGATTCTGCTTCTCTCAAAGCTTCGAGTGCATTTGCAATATCCATTTGATGAGAACGACGGTCGCCAAATGCTGGAGCAGATTCTGCTGCATCTCTAAATGGTCCATAAAATCCAGAAGCATATTTAACAGCATAACTTAAAATTGGAACTTCAATAAAACCATTTTCATCAAGAATTTTTCTTATTGCAGCAACTCTTCCATCCATCATATCTGAAGGAGCAACAATATCGGCACCAGCCTGAGCATGAGTTAATGCTTCCTTTGCAAGTAATTCAACAGTTTCATCATTCAAAATTTTTTCGCCATTCAAAATGCCGCAATGACCGTGTGAAGTATATTCACACATACATACATCTGTAATAACCAAAAGATTTTTTACTTCCTTCTTAATTGCACGAACAGCTTGTTGAATAATTCCATTGGGGTCATAAGCTCCAGAGCCCATTTCATCTTTATGCTCAGGAATTCCAAAAAGTATGACTGCTGGAATTCCTATCTGTTCAACTTCTTTACATTCTTGTACCAGAATATCAATTGACATTTGAAAAACATTTGGCATTGAACGAACTTCTTTTTTAATACCGCTGCCAGGAACAACAAATAAAGGATAGATTAAATCATCTTTGCTGAGTTGAGTTTCTCGCACCATATCGCGGACAATAGGATTATATCTCAATCTTCTTAAACGTTTTGTTGGATAAGTTGCCATAGCTTCTCCTTATGAATAAAGAATATTAAATTCTTCAAATTGCTTTTCAATCAACAGAATAAAAACTTGATGTTCATAAGTTAAAAATTTGCCGCACCAAATTTAGCAATAATTTGACCATTTCGTTATAATGAATTATCCATGAAATCTATTCTGTGATCATCTGTCCAATCTGTGTTATCTGTGTGCTATTGAATTAACGACAGGTCAATTAATCGTGCAGCATCTTTATCAATCAGCCAGACTAATTTTTTTGAAATTGGATTTACAAAATTTGCAGGATAATTTTTTGCTTTTTCTTTATCACTAATTATTTCGAAAATCTTCTCGGCTTTATTTTCTCCTGTAATAAGAAATACAACTTTATCTGCATTGTTAATAATTTTTCCTGTAATAGAAATTCTCTTTTGTTTTGTCACAGGATGAACAGCCACTACACAAAAATCTTCTGCATAAAAAAGATTTAACTGATTTGGAAAAATAGAAGCTGTGTGTCCATCTTCACCCAATCCAAGAATGATTAAATCAAAAGATGGGATGCCATTAACGATTTTTAAATTTTGCTTTAGAATTTCCGAATAGCGCTTAACTTCTTTTTCTGGTTCTGATTCTCCATATATTCTAAAAATATTTTCTTCAGGAATATTTATATGCTTTAAAAGATATTCATAAGTCATTCGATAATTGCTTTCTTCGTTGTCTGGAGGCACGCATCGCTCGTCTCCCCAGAATAATTGTATTCTGCCCCAATCAATTTTATCAGAATATTTTTCTGAAATTATACTAAACAATTTTTTAGGAGTAGTGCCGCCAGAAAGTGCAATTGTATAAAATCGATTTGAAGGTAATTCTTTTAATTTACTATTTATAAAATCCACAGCTTTTTCTGCTGCCGAGTTTATTTCACCAAAGATAATAATCTTATCACTTCTCATAATTCACAATATAAATTGCTGTTAGTTAAATTTCTGCAAGGAAACCGCCAAGAAACTTTTCCATCTTCAATTAATTTATCAGCTTCTTTTGGTCCCCATGTGCCGGCTGGATAACCATACAAAGGAATTTCATTATTATTTTGCCAAGCTTCAAGAATTGGAGTAAGAAATTTCCATGTAGCTATTACTTCTTCTGTTCTTGCAAAAAGTGTGTTATCCCCTTTTATTGTATCATAAAGAAGTCTTTCGTACGCTTCAGGAATTCTTTGATGAGCAAGCTCTGAATATTTAAAATCAAGATCAATATTTTGAACATTGAATCCCTGTCCTGGAGTTTTCATTCCAATTTCAAGAAGCATTCCTTCATCGGGTTGAATTCTGAGTATAAGTTTATTGCATGCTTCCTGCAGATTGTTTCTTAAAAAAAGAAAATGAGGAGTAGGTTTAAAGTGAATTACAATTTCTGTTACACGAGTAGGAAGTCGTTTACCTGTTCGAATGTAAAAAGGCACTCCACCCCATCGCCAGTTATCAATAAAAAATTTCAAAGCAACATAAGTTTCGGTTTTGGAATCTGGCTTTATATTTTTTTCCTCTCTGTAGCCATTTACTTTTTCATTATTTATAATCGATTCAGTGTATTGACCTCTGACAGCAATTTTCGCAACTTCATCTATTTTAATCGGACGTAACGATTGAAACACTTTCAATATTTCATTTCTTATTGAAAGTGGTTCCAACGAAGCCGGTGGTTCCATTGCAATCAAACCAACAATTTGTAAAAGATGATTTTGAACCATATCTCTCAAAGCACCAATATTATCATAATATCCACCACGATTCTCTACTCCAATATTTTCTGCAGATGTAATTTCAATGTGATGAATATAATTTCGATTCCACAAGGGCTCAAATATTCCATTTGAAAATCGAGTAACCAATAAATTCTGAACAGTCTCTTTACCAAGATAATGGTCGATACGATAAATTTGTTCTTCTTTCCAATCTTTCAAAAGTAATTCTTTTAGTTGCAATGCAGATTGAAGGTCATAACCAAATGGTTTTTCAATAATTAGCCTTTTCCAGCCATCTTCTTCTTTATTCAATCCAGCTTTTGCAAGATTTAATGGAATTACATCATATAAATTTGGCGGAGTAGCTAAATAAAAAATTGTGTTGCCATTAATTTCTTTTAACTTCCTTAATTCATTTAATTTTTCTTTTAAATGATTGTATGAATCAAGCTCGTCATACTGAATTGTTTCATAAAAAATGTTCTTTAAAAAAATTTCTGCTTCTGATAAATCTGTAACTTCTCCATATTTTTTTATCGAATCGAGAACGAATTCTCTAAATTCATCGACATTCATTTTTGTTCTTGCTACTCCAAGAATGACAAATTTTTCAGGAAGTAATTTTTGAACATGTAATGAATATAGTGCTGGAATTAACTTCCTCTTTGTTAAGTCACCCGAAGCACCGAATATTACATATATATGATTTGTATTCATAAATCTTTCTTTCTTTTTTTTCTAAAACATAACATGGATATGATGCAGTTCAAAATTAAAAGTAACAATACTAATTAAGAATGAGAATTTAAGAAGTGACTTCTTAAAAATAATATCTTTTATTCTCTGCAACTAAAACTACTGCAAAATTCATTAATTATTTTCTGAATAATTCTTAGATAATTTCTTGATACTTTTATTAATGTGCAGATTACCAAAATTTCTTTTCATTCTAAATTCTGAATTCTTAACTCAGAATTTTTAATGCAATCTCCTACAGAAATTCCGCCACGATAATTACCACTTAAAATAATTCCGGGATTTTCCTTCTCAAATTTTTCAAAATAATTTTCATGTTCTATGTAACCAAGATTGTATTGTGGAATTGCTTTCTCCCATAGTTTTTCTTTAATCAAGATTGGAGTGGAATTAACATTCATAATTTCTTTAAACTCACTCAACACCAAATCAATTAATTTTTGTTTTTCCATATCAAATAAATGAGGAGAGCGGGCACCCCCGATGAACAATGTAAATGCAGCTTTATCATCTTCACATCGATTCGGAAAAATTGCAGAACTCCATATTGCACCAAGAAAATGTTTTTGTTCTTTAGATGGAATTAAAAATCCAAAACCATCCAACGGTCTTCCTACTGCTTCTTTTTTAAAACCAAGATACAAAACCATAACAGGCGGATAATAAATTTCATTTAGATGTTTGGAAAGATTTGAATCAATCTCATAAAAAATCTTAGCAGCTACATAAGCTGGAACTGTTGATATAACAAAATCAGAAGTTAATTGATGCAATTGGCCATCTTTTTCATAAAATATATTCCATCCTTCAGAATTTTTTTTAACACTTTGAACTTTGCAATCATATAAAATAATTGATTCTAATTTTTTTGCAATTGCCTCAGGAAATGACTGCATTCCATTAATGAAAGAAAACATCTTTGCACTTTGTTTGGATTTTTCTGCTCTTTGTTTTCTTTCTTTTGCACCTTTAATCATTCCCTTGATCAATCCGCCGTAAACTTCTTCAAGTCGATATAATTTTGGGAAAGCAGATTTAACACTAAGTTTATTTGGGTCACCTGCAAAAACACCGCTTACAAATGGGTCAATTGCATAATCTAAAAATTCCTGTCCCAATCTTCTTCTTACAAATTCAGCAACGCTTTGATAATATCCATCTTCAGATTTACCGATAAATGGTTCAGCTATTAATCTCAATTTTCCTTTTGCCGAAAATAATTTTGATTTAATAAACAGAGGTGGATTCATTGGCAGTGGATGAAGTTCATTATTACGTAAAATATATCGTTTGTTTGAAGATTCATTTGCATAAACAAATTCACTTGAAATTCCTACTTCATCAACAAGTTGACGAATTAAAGGAGTTGTTTCGAGTCCACTATTTGGTCCGTAGTCTATTAAAAAATTATTTACAAATTCAGATTGCATTGAACCGCCGGGCTCATTGCGAGCCTCCAGAATTTTTACATCAAAACCTTTTTTATAAAGCCAGTAAGCAGTTGCAAGTCCAGAAATTCCAGCACCAAGTATGATTATTTTCTTTTTCATATTGTTCATCCATTAAAAGTGAAAAACAAAATATGAAATGTTGAAATAATTTTAAGTTCAACTCGCATTTAGTTTAATCCTCTTCGTTTTAATAATGCATCAACCTTAGGTTCACGGCCTCTAAATTTTTTGTAAAGAATCATCGGATCTTCAGTGCCGCCTTTAGAAAGAATATAATTTCTAAATGCAGCTGCTGTTTCTTTATCAAATAAATTTCCTTTTTCTTTGAAAGCTTCGAAAGCATCAGCATCAAGCACTGCAGCCCAGATGTAACTGTAATAACCAGCAGAATATCCTCCAACAATGTGAGCAAAGTTTGTAGTTTGATAGCGTGATTCAATCTCTGGAATCTTTCCTATTCTATCAAAACATTCTTTCTCAAAAGCTGGAACATCTCTTTCAACTGTATCAGCAATAGTATGCCAGTCCATATCTAAAAAAGAAGCTGCAAGATATTCAACTGTTTCAAATCCTTGATTAAATAATTTTGAGTTTTCGATTTTATTAATTAATTCTTGTGGAATTGTTTCACCTGTTTGATAATGTTTAGCATACATTTTTAATACTTCAGGTTCTAAAGCCCAGTTTTCCATAATTTGAGATGGCAGTTCAACAAAATCTCTTGGAACCCATTTAGAACCATAATAAACTGTATTAGAAAATAATGAATGGAGAGCGTGACCTAATTCATGAAATAAAGTATTAACTTCGTCAATACTCATTAATGCTGGCTTATCGGCTGTAGGTTTTGAAAAATTGCCGACATTGTAAACAATTGGAGTTATAAATTTTCCTTTGATGTTTGATTGACTTCTTAAACTGCTTGACCATGCGCCACTTCTTTTTCCATCACGAGGGAAATAATCTGCATAAAAAATTCCAATATGTTTACCATTTTCTTCCTGGACTTCAAAAACTTTTACATCAGGATGATAAACTTGAATATCATTTCTTTCAATAAATTTTATTCCATAAAGTTTAGATGCAACCTCGAAAGCTCCTTTCAAAACATTTTCCATTTTGAAATAAGGCCTCAGCATTTCTTCGTCAAGAGAATATTTTTCTTGTTTAACTTTTTCTGCATAATACCACCAATCCCACGGCTGGAGTTTAAAATTGCCTCCTTCTTTATCAATAATTTTTTGCATTTCATCAACTTCCATTTTAGCTCTTTTGATTGCAGGTGTCCAAAGTTCATTTAAGAACTTATAAACATTTTCCGGATTTTTTGCCATGTTTCTCTCAAGAACAAAATCTGCATGAGTTTTATAACCAAGCAAGTTTGCTTTTTTCACCCGAAGTGCAACTATTCTTGAAATAATTTTTTTGTTGTCAAATTCATTGTTATTGTTGCCGCGATTTATATATGCCTTGAACAATTTTTCTCTCAATTCTCTTTTAGGTGAATATTGCAAAAATGGTATCCAGCTTGGTTTTTGAAGTGTAAAAACCCATTTTCCCGGATAACCTTTTTCATTTGCTAATTCGGAAGCATATTTAATCACATTTTCTGGCAAGCCTGTTAAATCATCTTTGTTATCAATTACTAAAGCTACAGCATTTGTTTCTTTCAATAAATTTTCATTGAACTTAAGTGAAAGCACTGACAGTTCTTGATTAATTTTTCTCAATTCTTCTTTTTGTTGAGGATTCAGATTAGCACCGCTTCTCACAAAATCGATGTAATAGAATTCGAGTAATCTTTTTTGTTCATCTGTTAAATTCAACTGCTCTTTTTTATCATAGAGAGTTTTAATTCTTCGAAATAATTTTTCATTAAGATAAATATCATCACGATGCTTGGAAAGCATTGGAGTAGTTTTGCGGGCTATTGCCTGAAGTTCATCATTAGTGTTTGCGCCATTTAAAGCATTAAACACATTTGTGACTTTATCAAGTAGTTCACCGCTTAACTCCATAGCTTCGATTGTATTTTCGAATGTTGGTTCTTCCGTATTATTAGCAATTTTTTCTATTTCTTTTTCTTCGATTTTAATTGCTTCCTCTATTGCAGGAAGAAAATGTTCATTTTTTATTTCATTAAATGGAGGTGTTTGAAATGGTGTATCCCAAGTTTTGAAAAATGGATTGTTCATAAGTTTACTCTCTTGTGCTTTTGAGGTTAAAATCATTGTTAATAAAAATAGGATTAATAATAGTTTTGTTTTCATTGAAGTCACCAATAAATTTATTTTAAGAAAATATAGTCTTCGATAAACTTAAATATCAATTTTACCTTAATACAAAATACGCAGAAATAATAAATTTATTTTGTAACAAATAGCATGAGCTTTGTGAAATTCAAACAAGATAAAACACAATAATATTCATAACGAATCTGTATTTTGTGAATAATGTATTTGGTTCTTGTTCTTTCTTATTAACCACGGCTCTTACTTTATAGCAAAGAGATTCTTCGTCGTTCCTTTTTTGGGAAATTCCACAGAATAACTTAAAAGAATAAACAGTCATTCTGAGCGAAGCGAAGAATCTATTGGTTTATCAATAATTTTTAAGAGTTTCTTTATTCACTTCAGAATGATTTCATTATTTTAATTCATTAACCACAATATCAGCAAGAGCTTCAATAAATAACTCTGAATCATTTAAGCCTTTCATCACAAAATAATTTTCTATTCCTACACTGTCTGCTACATGTCTGTATTCAATATCAAGTTCAAATAAAGTTTCGATATGGTCAGATACAAAACTAATTGGAACAATCAATAAATTTTTATGACCTTCTTTTGCCAAATCCTCAATCATCTGGTCAGTTGCAGGTTCAAGCCATTTCATTGGTCCAACTTTACTTTGAAAACAAAGATGATGAGGATGTGAATAATTTCTAAATTTCATTACAGCTTCAACTGTTTCTTTAATTTGGTGACTGTAGGGATCGCCTTTTTTTACTAAACTTACCGGTGTACCATGTGCACTGAAAACTATATGAATTTTGTCTCTTGAAGATTCGGGAAATTTTAAAATTGTTTCATCAATTCGTTGATTTATTGAAGCAATATATTTTTCATTAAGATGATAATTATTAATGTAAATTAATTTTTTCCTATCCCCTTTGTAATGACGATTCCATTCATTGAATGATGAACCCGTTGTTGTAATTGAATAGTGAGGATAAAGAGGAAGTAAAATTATTTTAGTGTAATTTTCTTTTTCAACTTTCTCAACCATTTCTTTCGTAAACGGCTTCCAGTATCTCATCGCTACATGGACATCAATAGAAGGATAAATTTTTCTCAATTTGTTTTGTAGCATTGATCTCTGTAATTCAGTCCATTCACTTATCGGAGACTTGCCGCCGATTAATTTATATTCTTCAATTACTTTAGGTGCTCTAAAGTGTGAAATTAATTTTGCAAATAATTTTTGTCCAATTGGAATTTTGAAAATATCAGGGTCTTGAAAAAGATTATAAAGAAAAGGTTCGACCGCATCTAATGAATCAGGTCCGCCAAGATTAAAAAGAATTACTGCTGTTTTTTCCAATTGATTTCCTTTCTTTTATTTATGGCTTATAAGAAATTCTTCAGTACATTTTTTTATATAATTAAAAACTTGTTTGTGAGATACTTTATTTCCTTTTGTGAATTTCAATGGCATAATTTCAATATCATCAAAACTCACAAGGGATTTTAAATATATCTCAATATCAATTTCTGGATGTTTCTTTTGAGCTAATGAAATAATTTGTTCAAGAGAATATTTTTTTAGTATGAAATAAAGGTCAACATAATCACGGTATGCGGCTCTTAAAAGAAAAATTAATTTCATTACAACAATTTCTCTTTCATCTGCTAAATTAAAATATTTTGTTTCAATTAAAGGAAGATAATTTTGGTAAGATAGACTAAAAAAAGAAATTTTAATTTTGTCATTTATCAGAACTGTAATTGTGTCCTTTTCAACTTGCAAATAATTTATAACATTAGAACGAAAATTTTCATTTATAATTTTATGAACATTAATTTCACTGAAATCCTTATGAGTAAAGAAATCAAAATCGTCAGATTTTCTATGACCTATTTGTAAAGCCAAGCCAGTGCCACCAGCAAGATAAAAATGTTTTTTAAATTCTTTAAGATTTTCTAAAATAGTCTTACTCTTACTATCCAATATGTTATAGAATAAATCTATTTCCATAATTGATTAATCCCGAGTACAAATTTCCAAAAATTATAACTGTTTCTGCTCAATCTTATTTTTCCATATTCTTTTAGAAAAGATTCAACTTCTTCTCTTTTGAAGTTATTAAATATCCAGTTAAAAGTATTAAATGAACCAAGATTAAGTAATCGTTCCATAATAAATTTTTTGTGTTTGTGCATGTCTAGGTCCTTAAACTTGCAGTCCCAAAAGTAAACCTTAAATTCATCAGGTATTTTATTTCTTTTCATAATATGAATTAGTATTAAAATTATCCAAAATTTTATAGTGAAATAAATTGTATTCTTTACCCATTAAACAGACAATCAAAGTTTGCAATTCTACTATTTTGTTTTATTTATTAAACTGTTCTCGAATATTTTGCTTTATCAGCTTTTTGTTCAATGTACCAGTCAAAATTCATTGCAATGTTTCGCACAAGAAGTCTTCCCATTGGAGTAACAATTAATTTTCTGTTTTTAATTTCCACGAGACCATCCGCAACAAACTCGGTCAAGTTTTTTAGTGAATGTTTGAAATAATTTTCAAATTCAATATTAAATTTTTCTTCAACATCGGAAAAATCTAATTCGAAATCACACATTATTCTTGTGATGACAAATCTTCTCAGCAAATCATCATCGCTTAAATAAAATCCGCGTTCAGTTGGAAGAATTTCTTCGTTCAATTTATCATAATATTCTTTTTCTTTTTTTACATTCTGAGCATAACATCTACCAATTTGACTTATGCTTGTAATCCCAAATCCATAAAGGTCGCATCCTGCATGAGTGCTGTAACCTTGAAAATTTCTGTACAATTTTTTTTCACGAAGAGCTATTGCCAGTTCATCGTCAGGTTTTGCAAAATGGTCCATTCCAATAAAAACATAATTAGCATTTGTAAGTTTTTCAATTGTCATTTTAAGTATCTGAAGTTTTTCTTCTGGTTTTGGCAAATCTTCAGGTTTAATCAATGCTTGATGTTTTTTAAGCCATGGGACATGAGCAAAATTAAAAACCGCAATTCTATCAGGAGAAATATCAATAATCTTATCAACTGTTTCTGAAAATGATTCAACAGTTTGAAATGGAAGTCCATAAATTAAATCCAGATTAAAGCTATGAAACTTTAGCTCTCGTATCCAATCTATCACCTGACGAGTCATATCTTCTGGTTGAATTCTATTGACAGCCTTTTGAACTTTTTCATTAAAATCCTGAACACCCATACTAATTCTATTAAAGCCATTATTTCTCAAAGCTTCGAGATGAGCTTTTGTCAAACCTCGCGGATCAATTTCACATCCCTGTTCTGCATTTATATCAATTTCAAAATTTTTGTTTATGTAAGATTTTAAATCTGTAATCTCATCAGGATTTAGATGGGTTGGTGTTCCTCCGCCCCAATGAAGCTGTACCACTTTTCTTCCATCAATAATGTAAGAACGAAGCATATCGATTTCGTTCTTAAGATATTTTAAATACTCTTTAATTCTATCACGATTACGCGTAATAATCATGTTGCAGCCACAGAAATAGCAAAGAGTATCGCAATATGGAATATGAAAATAAAGAGAAAGGTCAGGTGGATTTTCTGCATTATTGGTTCTAATTATTTCATCAAGGTAACGCTCGGAAGTAAATGATTCATTAAACTGAGGTGCAGTTGGATAACTTGTGTAACGAGGTCCTGGCCTGTCATACTTTTTAATTAATCCTAAATCTATTTCAAACATAATTCTTAACTCCTTTCATTTAAAAATTTTTTTGATGATAAATTTTACTTTCTTCTTTTACAACATTAACTAAAAATTTTGCATTCTCGGGCAAAACATCAGGCAAAATGCCATGACCAAGATTGAAAATATGTCCCGAACCATAACCAAATAACTTCAATATTTTTATTGCTTCTTCTTTTATTTTTTCTTTAGGTGCATACAAAATAGCAGGATCGAGATTGCCTTGCAATGCTACTTTGCTGCCAATTTCTTTTCTTACATCGCCTAAGTTCATTGTCCAATCAAGACCAATCACATCAGCACCACATTCTGCAAGTTTATTCAATTTATAATGAACACCTTTGGCAAATACAATCACTGATTCATCTTTTCTTTTAATATTTGATATTACTTTTGAAATATATTGAAGAGATAATTCTTCAAAGTCATCTGGCGAAAGAATGCCTCCCCAGGTATCAAAAATTTGAATTGCATTTGCACCAACTTCAATTTGAGCAGATAAATAATCAGCAACGGCATCAGAAATTAAATTTAATAACTTATGTGCTGCACTTTGATTATTATAAATAAATTTTTTTATCTCAGAAAAATTTTTTGAGCCATTACCTTCGACCATGTATGTCATCAATGTCCACGGTGAACCAGAAAATCCAATCAACGGCACTCTTCCATCTAATTCTTTTTTTGTTAATGATATTGCATCAAGAACAAATTTCAAATCTTTATAAGGGTCAACTTTTTTTAATCTATCAATATCACTTTCATTTCGAATTGGCTCATAAAGTTTTGGACCTTTACTTTCAATTAATTCTAATTTCATTCCCATTGCTTCGGGAATTACAAGTATATCAGAAAAAATTATTGCTGCATCAACTCCTAAGATATCAACAGGCTGAATTGTAACTTCTGCAGCAAGTTCCGGAGTTTTACACATTGTTAAGAAATCATATTTATCTCTAATTTTTCTATATTCAGGTAAATATCTTCCTGCTTGACGCATAATCCAGATTGGTGTTCTTTCTACTGGTTGGCGTTTACATGCTCTGATAAATAAATCATTTTTTAAATTCAATTTTCCTCCATATAAAATTGGAATAATCAAGCCATATTTTCTGTTGCTTTAAAAAATTCAATTATTGCTTCGCTTATTCCTTCGAGTGTATAAATTTTGGGGACAATATTTACTGTAATTCCATAGCTGCGGATTTCAAATTCTGTTGTTGGACCAATTGCACAAATAATTTTATTTAGAAAATATTCTTCGGGTTTATCTATGTTTAATAACTTTAAATAATTTTCAAAAGATGATGGACTTGTAAAAACAAAAACATCCGGCTTTTGATTTATTATTTTCTCATATTCAATCTTCAATTCATTTAAATCATTGATTACAACATCGTAAATTGGAAGTGATATTACTTCAGCTCCCAGTTGAGTCAATCCAATTTTAAGTTCTTCTCTTGATAAAGCAGAACCAGGTATTAAAATTTTTTTGCCATCAATTCCAATTTCAGAAAATTTTTTAATTAATCCTTTTGCACTATATTCTTCTGGAATAATATGAATATAAATGCCAAGACTTCTGCAAACTGATGCAGTGGCTCCTCCCACAACAGCAATTTTTGTTTTTGATAAATCAAATTTATATTCATTCATCATTTCAGAAAAAACCTGAGCTGCATTTGCAGAAGTAAAAATTATGTATTCATATTGATGTGGATTGGAGATTAATTCACTTAAGTCGAGATTCTTATATGAATGTTCAATCTTAATAGTAGGAAAAAAAATTATTTCCGCGCCTGCATCGGATAACATCCTCAAAGAATTTCTTGATTCTTCTTTTGATTTTGTTACAAGTATTATTTTATTACTCAACGACTTCAAATTTTATTATTCCATTGTGATTAAAAAATCTCTTTTAAAATTTCTGAAGCACCTGCTTTTAACAAATCTTTAGCTAATTCAATTCCCAATTTTTCAGGATTATTTTTAGAACCTCTTATTTTCTTTCTGAATGTAATAGTTCCATCAATCGAAGCAATTACTGCATCAAGATAAAGTCCATTTGGTTTGACTTCTGCAAATGCACCGATTGGAATTTGACAGCCGCCTTCTAAATATTTCAATAATGCTCTTTCTGCTCTTACTGCAATAAAAGTATTTTCGTCATTTATGCTTTTCAAAATTTTTTCTGCAAAAATATTTTCTTTATGAATTTCAATTCCAAGTGCACCCTGACCAACTGCAGGTAAAATTTCCTCAGTTGAAATTATCGAAGAAATGTATTTGTTCATTTTCAATCTCTCAATACCTGCACGTGCTAAAATAATTGCATCCCAGTCAGATTCAATAAATTTTTTAATTCTTGTTGGAACATTTCCTCTCAAATCGACAATTTTTAAGTCAGGTCTTAAATGCAAAAGCTGAGCTTTTCTTCTAAGTGAACCTGTTGCGACCACAGCGTTTTCTTTCAAATCTTTTATTCTAATTCCTTTTTTTCTTGCTATTAAAACATCTTCAACATTATGTCGTTTTGTAACAGCTGCTAATTTTAATCCATCTGGAATATCTGTTTGTAAATCTTTTAAGCTGTGAACTGCAATATCAATGTTTCTATTTAATAATTCATTTTCAATTTCTTTTGTAAACAAACCTTTATCACCAATTTTAGACAAAGCCACATCGAGAATTTTATCACCTTTTGTTTTTATGATTTTTATTTCTACAGATAAATTTTTGTTTTTTCTTTCGAGTTCTTTTTTAACAAAATTTGCCTGCCAGAGAGCAAGCTCGCTGCCGCGGCTGCCAATTACTAATTTTTCTTTTTTCAATTTTTATCCTTGTCTTTGTTTTCATTTCCATTAGAACGATTTTTATCAAGTGCAAATAATTCTTTAACTAAAATTGTATTTGCCATCATTTCATCAATATTAATTCCTGATTCAGCCATTTCTCGCAATTTAACTGTTGGATTGTGAAGCAATCTTCCAATCAATCTTCTTGTCATGTCTTCTATTTTTAAGTAATCTTCTGAAGTAACTTTGTTTTTAATTTTCTCAAGTTCGTCATTTCGGATTTGTTCAAAGAAGTCCCGCAAAGATTTTATTACAGGAACAACTTCAAGAGTATTATACCAACTAAAAAATTCAATCATCTCTTCCATAATTATTTTTTCAACTTTTGGAATTTCACTTTTCCTTCTTGCAATGTTTTGATCCACAATAACTTTCAAAGAATCCATGTCGTGATAAAAAACATTTTCTATATTTTTTACTTCAGGGTCAATATCACGAGGAACTGCAATATCCATCAATACAATTGGAATACCTTTTCTTTTTTTCATTGCTTCTTGAATATCATCTTTAGTCAAAATAAAACCCGGCGAACTTGTTGCACTTATGATTACATCATAACTAAAAATATTTTCTTTTAATAATTCAAAAGGCAATACATTTCCATTTATCTTCTTAGCTAAAGATTCTGCTCGTTCATATGTTCGATTGCTTATTGTAATTTTTCCTATTCCTTTATCTTTTAAGTGAACTGCTGCTAATTCTCCTGTTTCGCCTGCACCAATTATTAGAGCAGATTTTTTATCGAGTCCTGCAAATATTTTTTCCAGAACCTGAACAGCTGCATAACTTACAGTAACTGCACCTTCACCAATTGCTGTTTCTTTGATTGCACGCTTGCCAACTTTTAAAGCAGCATTTAATATTCTTTTAATAATTGTTTTAGCAAAATCGAGGTCTTCAGATAATTCAAAAGATTCTTTAACCTGTCCAAGTATTTGGCTGTCACCAATGATTAATGAATCGATGCCCGAAGCAACAGAAAAAATATGTTTGATTGCACCACAAGAAAAATATTTTATGAAATTTTCTTCTTTAACATTTTGAACAGGTTTAAACTCGAGTAATTTTTTCAGAATTAAATCCGAATTCAATTTTTGATTTTTTGAGATACAGAAAATTTCTGTTCTGTTGCAGGTTGAAATCACAACTCCTTCACTGAAATCATCTTTAAGTCGTGGAATAAAATTAATTATTTCATCTCTTGTTAAATGAAGAGATTCCAAAATATCAATTGGTGCAGTTCTGTGATTTATTGAAATTCCTATTAAATTCATTTTCAATCATACATTTGTTAAAAATTAATTTTTTCATCGAACTCAAATCATTATTTCATCAATCAATAAAATGAATGAAATGTGTTTGAATATGTGCTTGTAATGATTAAAGAAATTATTGTTAGAATAAATCCGCAAAGAGAAAATATAATAACTTTTTTCCCGTACCAGTTTGCCAAATATTTGCTTATGATGCCAGTTCCATAAGCAATCCAAATAAAAGCAGTGCCGACAAGTTTTGGGTCATAAAATCTAAAATTCGGAAATGCGCTTGGCAGCCATATTGTTCCGATAACTATTGCAATTGTTAAAAGAATAAATCCAATAACCAGAGAATAAAAACTCAGCTTCTCAAGAATTTCAAGACTCGGAAGACGATTAAATATTAATCCGAATTTATTATTCCTTAAATTTTTGTAAAGAATTAAAAACAATAATCCGTAAACTGCAGAAATTGTAAATCCCGAATATCCAAGAATAGCACTAACAACATGTAGTCCAAGCATACGATTTCTTAAAACTTCGGGCACAACATAATTATGTTCAATTGAGAATGAAGATACGACCTGAAATACTAAAGAAAATAAAATTATAAATGAACCTGTTCCGCGAATATCAGTTAATAATTCAAGAATGAAATATGAAAAAGAAACTGAAAAAGCCAGCAAAGAAAATATTTCAAACTTAGTAGTAATTGGAGGATGGTTAAATTCAACAGAACGAACCATTAAATAAAAAGCATGAACAAAAAGAGTAATAAAAAGAAAAATTCGTTTTGAATTACTGAACAAATTTTTCTCGGCAAAAAAATCATATGTATAAATTGAAAAAACAATTAAATATAAAAAAGGAAGCAATGCATTTAAGCTGTTAATTGTGGAAATCATCTGTTTTACTCTTCTAATTCTTAATTATAAACCAAAAATAGACTACAATAATTCAAAAAGAAACACAAAAAAAGCCGTCCCTTTTTTATTCATGAGACGGCTCGAAGTTAAAATTATGTGCTTAAAATAAATCAACCTTTCCATTAATATGTTTTGTTTTATCAATAATCTTTCCATACTTATCAACAATACCTACATGACAAACCCCGCAAGAATTTTTATCAACTTCAATATGTCCTTTTGGTGGCAATCCATGACATGTTCCACACGCAGCTTGTGTTCCATCTACTTTATTCCATATCGGCTGAAAATTATTGCCAGTTATCTTATCCTCAACATAACCAAATTGATATTGAGCATTTTCTTTTTTGAATTCAAAATTCCCATGGCAATATGTATTGCTGCATTTATTATCGTTGAAATTATATGCTGGAATGCCTGCACCAGAAAAACTATGAGCAGCAAACATAACTTCTGCTTTTGGTGTATTATCAATGTGTCCGGGTGAATTAAATTTCTCCGGAATTATATGGCATTCATTACATTTAATTGCTTTAGCAATATCAGAATCTGTTAAATGTTTTTCATGAGCGCCGACGCCTGGGTCTGTTGTTTCTTTAGCTCCATTGAGTGCTTTTGGCGGTGAAATTTTTGATGAATTTGAAAAATCACCATGACAGGTATTACAAGCCTCCGGTCCGCCTGATTGTTTATGGCATGAATTGCAAGTTGGACTTATAATACCACCAGCATAATTACTTCCATGACATTGCGAGCATTTTGACAAGTCCCAGTTTAATCCCGCAATAAATTTTCCATGAAATTTTTCTGATACTGGATTATTAATTTCTGCGGTATGAACATTAATTGCAGCATGACAATTTAAGCAGCTCACCTTAGCAGTACCTCCAGAATAATTTGAGGCATGACATAATTTACAGCTCTCCATTTTACCATCTACTAATTGTCTTCCATGAAAATTAGCAGATGATTTTGTCATTACATCTTTGCCATGAATGCTTAATTTCTCAGGTGGTGTTATTTCATCTTGAATATCACTGCATGAAATTAGTGTTAAACTTAATGCTGCAATCAAAATGAAATAAAATTTTATGTATTTCATATTCTACCTAAAAGATTTTTATTAATTATGACAATAACCGCAAAAGCCTACGCCTTTCGTTCCATTTGGTCTTGCATTTGCATCACGATGACATGAATAACAAACAGAATTTGCATCACTATGCCAATCGCCATTTTCGTCTCTCATAAATTTATTCATATGAGTTTTAGGATTAGTTCCTTTGATACCATCGTTATCAACATGACACAAAATACAGCTCGGGTCGGCTCCCTGTACATCATGACATGCTGTGCAGGATTCGATATCTCGTTTAGCCATTTCAGCATGTCTTCCTCCTCCACTGCCTACTCCAATTGTAACAAAATTTGGCTTTTTGTGAGAAGCTGGCATTGCACCTTCCAAAGCAAAATCTCCTCCGCTTGAATTATGACACTCTGCACAAAATGTTTCTACCTGATGACAAGTCTGGCATTCGCTCGATTTATTATTTGCATCAACTCCATGAGTAAATCTGTAATTCAAATCATGAACTCTGCTGAGCTGCTGCTGTTTTGCATTATCTGTAAATTTATGTGGTGAATAAGGCGTATAAAAATCTCTCGCACTGTTTGATTCTGTTATCATAGTTGTAGATGCATGGCAGGTCTCACAAAAATTATTATCATGACACATCTCGCATTCTGCATTAACAGCATTAACTTTGAACTTATGACTTTTTATAAAACCAACTTCCTGATGGTCCTCAGGAATTAAATTAGCAGTTGATATGTGGCAAATTTCACAATCATTTGTTGCAACTGTTTGATTATTATGACATTTATAACAACTGTTCATTGATGGAATTGAAGCAGCAGATTGAAATGCATAATCAACTTCATCCAGTCCTTTGTGGCAGGCAATACACTCAATTTTTTGTTCAGTCACATGTTTTTTGTGATTGAATATTAATTCTGATTCTCTCTGAATTAATTTCTCATTAACATTTTCATAATGACATGTATTGCATTTATCTGTGTCTTCAACATCATGACATGTTGCACATGCTTCTTTTTCTGGCAGTAATCTGTCCTTCAATGATGTGCTCTCAGCTACTTTTGTATGGCATGCATTACACTCAGCAATTTCCTTATGCAAAGAGTGAGAGAATTTAATTATATCCTTATTTGTTTTTTGAGGTTCTCCTCTTTCATTAACAGCAGCAATGCTAAGAAAAATTATAATCGAAAGAGTTATGAACGCATATAAAATTTTTATTTTCATATTCTTCTACAAATTTGTATTAAACAAATAATTTACTTTGAACAGAATTCGAAAATCATTTTTGTAAATCTTATTGTTGAAATACTGTGCTTGAACATCAAAGGATAAAATTCTCCAGGGGCGTAAATTAAATCCGCCTAAGAAAGCTGTAATTGAATTAATATGGTCATCTTTCGATAATTTATAATTTGTGTATGTGATTCCAAGTGATGGTGTAATTATACCATCATAGAATGAACGAGCAGCATAAACTGAAATTGCATCCAGTTCGCCTGCATCGCCAAATGTTTTTCTATAACTTAAACTTCCAAATTTTGTATTTGCCCCCATTGTAATTCGAGAAGAATGTTCACTTCCGAACTTAACATCACCATACTTAAATATAAACGTGTAAAGATTCGAAACATTGTAATCAATTCCGCCTTCTACTTCCTGTGAATTGCCATAATCAAAAACAGAGAATATAGAATTATATCTTATCTTTGGTTCACGCTGATTGTAATAAAGATTAATTCCCATTTCTTTTGTTGCCTTGACTCGTCCATCAAATTCAATTTTTGATGTTTCTTTGTAGTTCAAATCATATTCATATCGTGCATTCAAATCAAAAACATTATTGTCATTGTAAGAAACATCACCTGACAAAAATCTATATTGATTTGATTTCGATTGAATAAGAACAGTAACAAGGTCTAAATTTTCATTCAATCTTTCAGTGTAGTAATCAATTGGTTTAAAGTTTTTATCGATGTAAGAAATTCCGAACCTGAAATTTTTCAAAGCATAAGTTTCGAATCTTCCGCCAAGAATATAATTATTAGCAATATCATCCGTTAATTCTAATTTTTGATATGCAGGAACATTACCGCCGTAAAATCCCATTAAAGAAAATCCTTCGTATTTAATCTTCATATTAATACCATCAAACAGACCACCGGCTACAGGCATAATAACAGGCTGTCTTCCAATTTTTAATGTAACGAGATTTAATAAATCCCTGGCTTCGAAGTATAAATTATAAAATCTCATTCGCGGGTCTTTATCCAGCACATTTCCAATATTGCTTTCAAAATTAAATCTTGTACGCAGAGAAAACTTGTTGTAGTTGAGATTGAGATTTAATGTTTGATATGTTCTGAAAAATTTTTCGGAATTATTAACATCATTAAATCTTTCAAAAGAATAAATAGAAGAAGTAAATCTGCCGTTAATATTTTGTGCATTTAATATCAACGGCAGAAAAATTATTAATGAAATTAATCTTTTCATTTTTAGCCTGCTAAGATTTTAATTTTTTGGTACCTTATGAGCAATCTTGGGCCACATTTCTGCAAAATTAAATTCTTTATAAGTCGGACTTTCTGGATTATGACATGTCTTACAGTATTTTTCAATTTCTTCATTGTCTTTCCAAACAACCAATCCATTCTTTACAGCTTCATTTCTATCTTTCATTACTTTGAGAGTTTTGTAAGCTGAACCAGGACCATGGCAGGTTTCACATTGAACACCATCTTCAATTTTAAATTTTGGTCCAAGTAATTTTTTATCTGCCACATCATGACCGCTTGCGTGACATTTCAAACATTTTGGATTTTCAACTGCTTTTACATCGCCAGATAATTTATTTGCTTCGTCTGTCAAAAGTGTTTTGTATGCGTTAGCATGTTTGCTTTCCTGCCAGATTTTTAGCTGTTGTCCCTGTTTTTCTGTTTTATGGCATGTACCACAAACCTGAGTTCCTTCATAACCGTATGGCTGTGAAAATATTTGTGTAGGAACTATAAAATACGCTACAATTGAAAATAGCACGAGTGTTATTAACTTCTTCAGCATTGTAAATTCCTCCTGAAATTAAATGAACATTTTATTTATTTGGAAAATAAGTCAATCTAAATTCATAGGCAATTAGTTCTTTTTATCATTATTACTTTCCTTTTTATTTTCTTCAGTTTTAGGATTTAACTTTTCTTCAAGCCATGATTTTAATTCAGGGTCATTATCTAATTCGGAATCTATTATCACATCAGGGTTCAATCCATTCTTTTTTAATGTTGATGTAAAAAGAATTGTCGAGTTACTCAACTTTTTATAATCTCTTTTCCCTAATTGATATTCTTTCCATTCAAGCACAACTTTTCTAAAATGTTTTTCATGATGATGACGATAATTATGCAAAGTCATTTTTCCATCAATCCATGTCAAACTCATTGGATATTCGTGTGGATGAAATATTACAAAGAACCAGTGCCAGACAAGGATTGCGAGAGTTGCTAAAATTGCTTCATAAAAATGAATCAATTCACTAACTTTGATTAACCACACAGGAGCCCAGTTACCAACAACAGTCGGGAACCATAAAATAAATCCAGTTAAGCCCATTACAACTGTTCCCCAGATTAAAGCCCAGTATTCAGCTTTTTCGGTGTAATCATATTTGTCATAAATTGGTTTTTGTTTCTTAATTCTCAGATAATAAAGAATGGTGTCTTTTGCATCAATAACATCATTATATGAAGGAATTAAATTTTTAAGAACTTCTCTTCCTCTGGCAGTTGATATCAAATAAATAATATGATACAAGCCGGTTCCAACTAAAATTATTGCGGCACCCCGATGAATATATTGTCGTGCTGTTTCTGTCATTCCAAATGTTCTTAAAAGTTCTGCCCACCAGCTTTGATTATATTTAAGAGCAAAACCAGTAATTGCAAGAGCAATAAAGGAAATTAATAACAGAAAATGTTGAATAACTTCGCTCTTTGTAAATCTTGGTATTGTAATTTCTCCTTCGATTCTTTTTTTCTTCTTTCTGATTTCATATATAAAAATCAACAGATTATGTAATACCATTCCCCCTATAACCGAAATGATTAGCCAGAAATAAATATTGGCTACAATATTTTCAATCTTTGCTGCTGTTTGATTTTCAGTTTTATGTGAATAACTCTGTGAAAAAACGGGAGTTGCATTTGTATGACACTTTCTGCATGTATTTGTTACATTTGCAACATTAACTTTTGATTCAGGATGTTCTTTTGGTAATATTTTATGAACACCATGACAATCTATACACATTGCTGCATCTTTATCGCCTCGCATAACAGCAAGTCCATGATAACTATCCTGATATGATTTTGCCTGTCCACCATCAATACCAAACTTTTCTGCAATCATTGGATTTTCATGACAAACCATACAGGTCTTTTCCTGAATCTTTCTTGCTTCTTCTCTTTTATCCACAGTTGATAAAGATTGAACACTATGTTCGCTATGACAATCATTGCAAACTGGAGATTCTCTAAATCCTTTCTTTGCTCTTATCCAGTGAATTGATTGTTGATAATCTTTTGTTTCTTCTGGATGACATTGTCCGCATGTTTGAGGAATATTAAAAGAAGAAATTTTTGACGACGGCTGTACTTTATTTTTTATATCATGAACGCCATGACACATTGTGCAGGTTGCTGCATCCATTCTTCCTTTTTGAACAAGAAGTCCATGAACAGAATTTTTATAAGTTTTACCCGGCGAAGTAATTCCAATATCATATTTTTTTACAAGTTCAGGATTATCATGACATTTAGCACATGTAGTAGCAAGATTTGTAGGATATACTGAACTTGATGGATGGTCAACTTTTTTAATATCATGCGAACCATGACAATCCCAGCATTTTGCTGCATCATCAATTCCTTCGCTTAATGCAATTCCATGAATGCTTTCACTGTGTTCTTTTGCAATTTCACTATGACATATGTAGCAATCTGCTTTTTTTGTGGATTTAAGATTTTTAGGATGATCTTTCAAATTATTTGCAATAAAACTATGGCAATCAGCACAATCTAAATTTTTATGGACAGAGACTGGAAGCGTAAGTTTAACATCAACTTTTTTGTGACATCCTAGGCAATTGCTTTTATCAGCTGAAACTGCATGATAAGCTGTTGCAATTGGTTTGGCTTCGTGACATTTGGTGCAATATAACTTCGATTTAAGTGAATTTTCTTTAGGCGGTTTTTGAATTTCATGATTGCCATGACATGTAACACAATTTGGTGCATTCTTTACTTTTAACCTATGATGAATATCTGAATTAACCGATTGAACTTTATCGTCATGACAATTTGCACAGTTTACTTTTTTTGCTCCTTTCTCAATATGGTCTTCATTAACTACATCTTCATGACAGCCCTGACAATCAATTGCATCTTTATGAACTGACTTTGCTATAGAAACTTCATGACAATCCGAACAATTGAAATCCTGTGCATTATTTTTATTTAATCCGATAAATAAAATTGCTATAACTAAATAGACTAAATTTTTCCGAAATAGAACCACTTAAATCTCCATATTTTCTTTACAAGAAAGCTTTCAAGTACTACAAAAATTATGCACAAATTAAATTTGTTAAAACACAATCAACTAACAAAATTTTTAACTCATATTTTTATTTTTAAGAAAACATTACTAATAATAAGATAATGGACTTATATATCCTTTCTAAAAATATTTAACTTAATTTATTTTATCAAATTAAATAATCATTTTCTGAAAAATTCACCGGTTATTATATACCAATCCTTTTCTTCCAGATTTTCAAGCTGACCCCAGAACATTTCTTCTTCCATTGGAGACTCTTTCTTAACAATTTCTTTCATCTTGTTAATATATTTTTCTATTTCTTCCTGATAGAATGTAACCGCACTTTTCCCAATTTTTAATTGCTGAAGTTCAGAGTCAAGTTTGTCTGCATCAATAATGCAAATCCAGTTTTTGCCATATGGTGTATATTCAAGAGCTTCAAGATTCTCAGAAAGTTCATGATTGATTGATTTAACCAATCCGCTGACCGGGGATAAAAATTGAATTGATTTTTTGTTTTGCCTGATACTAAAAAGTGGCTGACCCTTTGTTATAGTCATTCCAAGATTTGGAAATTCAATGCTGTCAATTTTACCAATTAGTTTTTTAGCAAAGTCATCAATTCCTACTTTCACAGTGCCATCCTGACTTACCGAAGCCCAGCAATGTCCATCTGAAATAAATACTCCACCAGGAATTGCAAATTCTCCTCTGCCAACTTTTTCTATCTCTGGAATATGAGCTATGTGAACTCTTGGTTTTAATTGTTTTTGAATTCTATCCTGTCGCTTGATTAAACATTTTTTTGTAAACTCAAGCAGCTCATCTTCTGTAAATGGTTTTTGAACATAATCCATCGCACCAAGTTTCATACATTCAACTGCTGTTTCTACAGTTGCATATCCAGTAATTATAATTACATCAATATCGGGACGCAAATATTTTACAGATTTAGTTACTTCAACTCCGTCCATTTCGGGCATTTTCAAATCTGTAAATACAAAATCATAATGATGAGATTTTATAAGATTAAGTGCTTCTGCACCTGAATTTACTGTATCAACAGAATATCCATCGAGAACAAGAATTTTTCTGAAGCTGTCGAGTATTACATCTTCATCATCAACACAAAGAATTCTTGCTTTTGGATTTGGCACTTCTGCGCGTTTGAGAGATTTGACTTCTTTTCCAAAATCAATTTTAACAACTTCTTTAAGAACTGCTTCTCTTTCTTTTCGAATCTTCTTTTCATTTGCTTTTTTAATTGCATATCTGATTATTACATCTGCAATTATTACTATGATTAATAATAAAATAAAGAGCAGCATAAATTTTCTCCTTAATTAAAATTATCTATCTGAACTACATGGAATTAAAAATTTCATTTCATATTCATATTCAGTTGGAATTATTCTATAAATCCATCCTTCGAAATACGGGTCTTTTTCGAGTATTGAAATATTCGATAAAAGCTTTTCATTCCTTTCAATTATTCTACCGCTCAAAGCTGAATACAATTGATGCACAAATCCTTCGCTGTCAATAAATTTTGCAAGTTGTCCTGCTTGATTAATCTTTTCGTTCAAATCTAATAATTCTATTTCTTTTATGTTATCAATTGTTTTCAAAAATAAATTTGTTGCACCTAAAAGAACTGTTCCATTAAAATCTTCTTTCATCCAGCATGAATAACCGAATCTAAAATATCTTGATGGGCATGATACATAAACAACTTCAGAATATGATGCATCATTTTTTTTATTTATTATTTCACCGTATTTAATTCCTCTTTTAATTGTGCCTGTCATTTCATCAAATGTAAAAGGTTTTGGAATGAAATCTATTGCTCCTTTGTAAAGTGATTGAACTGCATTTTCAATTGTTGAGTATCCTGTAGTCATAATTACAGGTGTTGTTATTCCTAATTTCTGGAGTTCATCAAGAAATTGGAATCCGCTCATTTCGGGTAGCATAATGTCACAAATTATTAACTTATAATCATTCTTTTTGATTTTTTTTAGTGCTTCAGTTGCATTATCTGTTGAATCAACTTTATAATTATTCATGATTCCAATTTTTACAACTGAATCAATTACTACCTGTTCATCATCAATTATCATTATGTCAAACTTATTTTTCACTTTACTCTTCCGGAAGTTTAATTGAAAATGTTGTTCCTTTTCCAATTTCACTTTGAACAGTAATAGTTCCATTATGATTGTCAATAATTCCCCATACAACCGAAAGACCAAGACCAGTTCCTTTTTGTCCCTTTGTAGTAAAGAAAGGTTCAAAAATTTTATTTATATGTTCTTGAGGAATACCACATCCAGTATCCGTTACTTGAATTTCTACAAACTTCTTACTTCCCTTTTCATCAATATAATTCCATCTTTGCCATTCATCTTTGAACGAAGCACAACCTTCGAGAAAACCCTGAGATGGAATTTCAATCTTGTAAACTGGTCCACCGCACAAAGGACATTTTTCAAATTTATCAATTAAAGACAAATCGCATATCGGGCAGGAAAGTTTAATAATTTCATTTTTTTCTACAGGAATTCCAAAATAATGTTTTGCTCTTCCATAAACAGGGTCAAGGAATAAGAAACCTTCATTTCCATTTGTTTTCATTTTAATTTTGATTGAAGGTAAACCGCCAATTTTATGTTCGTTATCAATTAAATTATGATTTTTGGGACATAAGGCAGCTTTTACATGAACTATTCCTTTGGGCGACAAAGTAGTTTGAGATGTTTTAATTGTAATAGTTCCTCCATTAGGACCAATAGCATCAATTGCATTCAAAAGTAAATTTAAGATTACCTGTTGAATTTGATTTGCATCTGCAGTAATTCTGGGAAGTTTTTCATCAAATTCTTTAATAAGTTTAATTTTATTTATGTTCAATTGATTATGAACTACTGCATCAGCTTTATTGATTACTTCATTAATATCAATTAAACTTTTCTTTGGAGTTGATTGCCTTGAAAAATCAAGCAGGCTTTTTACAATTTCTCGGCTTCGTAAAGTTTCTCTTACAATTACATTTAAGTCTTCCTGCAATTCTGGATTATCTTTTGTTCGCTTTAATAAATAACTGCTATAAGTTAGAACTCCAGTCAAAGGATTATTGATTTCATGAGCAACTCCAGCAGCTAACTTGCCAAGCAATGCCATTTTATCGGATTGAAGTAATTGTTGCTGTGTTTCATATAATTTTTTTGTCATATTATTAAATGACTTTGCAAGATAACCAAGTTCATCGTTCCCCAAATCTTTAATTTCATAATGAAGATTACCTGCAGCAATTTGATTTGTTGCTTTTACTAATTCTTTCACAGGTTTATCGACCCACTTTCTGACAAATATTCCGATAATCAAACCAATTGCAGTAACAGAAATTATTGCAAACAACAATTCTTGAATTTCATTCTTTTTTATTTGTTTATCTACTTCTGTAAGTGTAATTGTAACATCAAGAACACCAAGCACAGTCGAACTTTGAGGATGCGCATGGCAATCTGCTTTCCAGCAGGATTCTTCATTATAAATTGGATTAATTATGCCCATCACTCTCGGAGAATTTTTGCTCAATCTAAATATTCTTGTTCTTTCTTTATTCGATAACTTTTCAAGCGGTTTATTTTCAGTATGACATGCATAACAGCTTTCTGCTTTTTTATCGAGCATTTTCCCAACATCTTCAGGAGTTGTAGAATAAATTATCTCTCCTTCTTTATTATAAATTCTGATGTTGTCGATTGCCGGGTCTTTTCCTATAGTTTTAATTATTTCATCAACATATTCCCGTTGATTAAGAAGCATTCCATATCGTGTACTATTTTTAACAGTTTCACTCAATTGATTTGCATGCCGTTCAACTTCTGCCAAAAGCACATCACTTTGAGATTTTATTTTAATGTATGAATTTATTCCAATGATTATAACAACTGTTAAACTAACTACTAAAATTAGTTTTAATCCAATTTTTCTGAAGAATCCTATTTCACTTAAGCCATTCATAATATTTTCAATTTGCCTGGTTTATCTTTTGGATAAGATTTATCATCATGACAATCTTCACAAGTTGGTTTGGAATAAGTTGGCTCTTTGTGACAATTGCTGCATTCTAATTCACCATGAGTTTCATCAAGTATTAAACCTGTAACATTGTGTTTGAAATTATCCCAGTTCCATGTTCCATGACAATAACTGCATTCATTTTTAAGTCCAGTAAATTTACCTTTTGTAGTATGACATCTGTTGCAGGTTAACTTTGAATGATATTTTGAAATATCAAATCCAGTTACAGCAAAATGATTAAATGGACCTCTTTCTGTATCTGAGTGACATGATGAACATTTTGATTTCGAATCTGTATCATGACAATTAGAACACTTTTTATGAACTTCTTTTAATGACTTTTTAACTGGACTGACAACTTTATTTTTGTTATGACACTTCACACAATTATCATTTTTATGGCAGTCACCACATTCATAATTAAATAAATTTATATGTTCATCGTGATAAAAGGTAACCAATTTGCCGGAAGCACCTGCAGTCGAAAAAGTAATTTTGTTTGGTGCTTTAACTTCTGGATGAATTCTCTTTGCAGTTAATTTTTTTATATCACTTTTTAACGAGGTTTCTTTTCCTTTTAATTGATGACAAACAATACAATCTGTACTGCCGCTCCATGCACGATGGCAATTCATGCATTGACGATGAAATGCACCTTTCAAATCAGGTTTGCTAACATCAATTCTTTTCCTTTGTGTTTCATGACATTCTGAGCAAGCAATAACATTTCCTGGCGGATTATAATGATGACATGTTCTGCATCCTCCAGAAATATCAGCCATCTCAGCATGAGCTAAATGAGAAAAAACAACAGGTTCATAAATATCAGTTTCTTTTATTTTATTAATTGTAAGAACTTTTGGTCCATCTTCAGGTTTTTGGTCAATTCGAATCATGCTTTCACGGGGACAGGCTTTAAGACAAGGATTTTCTTTAGTCGGAATATCACATGAATGACAAGTTGAGCAATTTAAAGACTGCTGTGAATGGTTCTTGCTTATTTTTGTTTGTGCATTAATTGATAGTGAACCAATCAATAAGATTATTAATAACTTTTTCATTATGCACCTCTAACAGAAAATTTAGTTTGAGGTGAAACATATTGAGGCGTACTTACAATTGGAAAAATCATAACAAAAGCTCTGAACAATAATACTTCGAGCGCAACAAAACCAAGCGTTACTGCAATTTCACCAATTGATGGGAAATATGGTTGAAATTGATATGGAGGAGTATAAGCCACAATAAAATTATTTATTCGATTCAGTAAAACCCCAAAGATGACTAATAAAGAACCAATAAATAATCCAAGTGGAGTTTTAGTTAACTTAGGAGATAAGAAAATACGTAATGGAACTATTATACCGACAACTACTTCAATTGCAAAAAGTACGCTAACCGTATTTATTTCGTTCAGGTAAACAAAAGTTTTTCTTATAACCATATCACCAATCTTAAATGAAAGATAAATTCCGAGCATTGGAGCAACCATACTTCCAAGATTAGAAAGAATTTTCATTTCGGGTTTTAAGCCAAATGCTTTAGATGTTATTAGTGATTCAAAAATTACCATTGGAAATCCAACAGAAATTGCAGAAAGCAAAAACAATAATGGAAGAATTGGTGTTTGCCATAATGGGTGCATTTTAGGACCTGCAATTACCATCAATGTCCCTAATGATGATTGATGTAAGCAGGAAAGAACTACACCTGCAATTATAAAAATGAACATTACTTTGTTTAATGTTCTATCAAGCAATCTTAATAATTTATCCAATGGTTTATTAAAAGCACTTAAAAACCCCGGCAAATTTACTCTGCCTACAAATCTTTCTGTAACAATTGGAAGAAATTCAATATAAAGAACAAACAAATAAATCATTACGCACATACCAACTTCAAAAAGAACAGAATTGCCATTCCACATAATTAAAGGATGCCAGATGTAATAATATCTTCCAAGGTCAAGAGCTACACTAAGAGCTACAAATGTATATCCGAGCATAGCAGTTAAAAGTGCCGGCCTGACTACTACATGATATTCTTCTCTATGCATGATATGGCCCAGGGCAGCTGTAGTAAAACCTCCAGCGGCTAATGCAACTCCAGCAGCCACATCAATTCCAATCCATATTCCCCAGGGATATTGATTACTCAAATTTGTTACTGCACCTAATCCAAGTATTAATCTTATGAAAACTACTATCAATCCTATAGCAGCAATAATTGTTAATCCAATAACAGTGGGAGTAAAAAATTTTCTTTCCAAGGGTGTCGGTTTCAGAAAATTTTCCATTATTCTTCCTCCGGTTCTTTCTTTCTATTTTTATTAATCCACATTACTGCTCCAAGCAAAGCATAAAGTGCAACTGGTGGAACAAAGTAGGCAAAAATTCCATGTTGAATAGCTTCGGTTACACCAGGGGCAGGATTTCTACCTAATTTAGGAAATTGTAGTTCATAAAAATCTTTACTTGCTAAATAAAGCCAACTTGTACCACCAACTTCATATTCACCATAAACATGATTAATATATCTTTCAGGGTATAATTTAATTTTTTCGTGAGCAATTCTTACTAAATCTTCTCGTTTACCATAAGTCAAAGCTTCCATTGGACAAATTTCTACGCATGCAGGAAGTTTTCCTTCCTTTGTTCGATTGAAACAAAAATCGCATTTACGAATTTCAGGCTGAATTGCTTTACCAAATTCAAATGCAGGAATTTGAAATGGACACGCTACCATACAATATCGGCATCCAATACATTTTTTCGTATCCCATATTACAGAACCATTTTCTTCTTTCGAAAATGCACCTACAATACATGCTGAAACACATGCAGGGTGGTCACAATGCATACATTGAACTTTAACATCAATTGGAAATCCATCTGCACTTGAAGGAGGATATTCATTAACTACAGTTAAAGCTTTATCATCGGGTCTTCTCATTTTCTTAAATACACTTCTATCATCATAAGCTTCGAGTGGTGGTGTAGGAAGATTATGTGCTACTTTACAAGCCCATTCACATTTTCTGCAACCAATACAAACTGTAGTATCAACCAGAACTCCCATCCTATTTTCATCAAGAATATTTTTTGGTGCAGCTTTTAATTTGTTTGTACTTAATCCAGTAATTCCAGCTCCAACTATTGTTGAGGTTTTTAAGAATTCACGGCGGGTTTGTTTTGCCATATTTTTTTGACCTCCAGTATCGGTATGTCAATAAAAAGATTATAAGACTATTTCCTAAATGGAGTTATTTATCCATTTCTAAATTAGTTGATTGCTTTTATTATGTCAAACAATTTTAAACTTTATTGTGAGATTTTAACTGGAATTCTTATGTAATATGTCATATAGTCTTTTTTTAAGTTAATAATTTTTATAGATTCGCAATTAAATTAAAAATAAAAGTCACTTTAAGATGGCAAAGAAAAATGTAAAGAATCTCGAATCATTAAGAGAGAAAATAAACGATATTGATGAAAAGATTATTAAACTTCTTTCTGAAAGACGCTTGCTAAGTAAAGAAGTCGCATTGGCAAAAGAAAAAAGTAACTCTCCAATAAGAGACCAAAAAAGAGAAGAAGAATTATTAAGAAGATTAATTAAATTAGGGAAAAAATTTAATCTTGATTCTAATTTTCTTTCTAAGGTTTATTATGAAATAATAGAAGACTCAATTAGACTTCAGCAAAATTATGTTCAATCTATCTTAAACAAAAAAGATGAAAAAAAGAAAACCATAACAATTGCAATTCAAGGGATAGAAGGTTCTTACAGTTATTTAGCAAGTCAAAAATTTTTTGCTCACTCAGGTTTCAAACTTAATTTTTTATTTAAGAGAAGATTTGATGAGGTAGTCAGTGCAGTAGAAAAAGGGGAAGCAGATTTTGCAGTCCTTCCAATTGAAAATACAACTTCTGGAGGAATAAACGAAGTTTATGATTTACTACTTCATACAACATTATCTATAATTGGTGAAGAAAAATTTCAGGTCAAACATTGTTTTGTTGCACTTGATGAAGTTCCATTTCAAAAAATCAAAAAAGTTTATGCTCACTATCAAGCAGCAGCACAATGCAGCAAATTCTTAGAATCTCTTCCTCATGTTGCAATTGAATATTTTGATGATACTGCAATGTCAGTACAAAAAATTAAAGAAGAAGGAAATATTGCACATGCTGCAATCGCCAGCGAAGAAGCTGCAAAATTATTTCATGTAAAAATTTTGAAAAAAGATATAGCCAATCAACCTGAAAACTATACAAGATTTTTAATTGCATCAAGAAAACCACAAATAATTGATGAAAGAATACCATGCAAAACATCAATTGTAATGGCTACTTCTCATACACCTGGCTCTCTTGTAGAAGCTTTGAATGTTTTTAGAAAATACAATGTAAATCTAACCAAACTTGAATCACGACCAATTATTGGAAATCCATGGGAAGAAATGTTCTATCTTGACTTTGAAGGAAATATTGCAAGTGAAACAATTCAAAAAGTTCTTGATGAATTAGGACAATACACAAGATTCATGAAAGTCTTAGGAAGTTATCCTTCACAGGAACTTGAAAGAACAAAATTAGAATTTTCAAAACTGTTAATTGGAGAAGAAAATAAAAAAGAAACAAAATCAAAGCCCGAAGCTCCTGCAATTATTAAATCAAAATCTAAGAGTTACAGACTTGCAAGTCGAGAATACAAAAGTGAAGATACTATAATAAAAGTAAAAGATGTTTTAATTGGCGGTAACAATTTTGTAGTAATTGCTGGTCCATGTTCAGTTGAAAATGAAGAAATGATTATGAAGTGTGCGCTCGAAGCAAAAGAAAATGGTGCACATATACTTCGTGGAGGATGTTTTAAACCCAGAACTTCACCTTATAGTTTTCAAGGGCTTGGATATGAAGGACTGAAATTACTTGCTGATGCAGGCAAGTATTACGATTTGCCTATTATCACAGAAGTTATGGATACAGACCAGGTTGAAGAAGTAGCTAAAAGTGCAGATATTCTTCAGATTGGTGCAAGAAATATGCAAAACTTTGCACTTCTAAAAGAAGTGGGAAAAACACATCGGCCAGTTATGCTTAAAAGAGGTTTAAGTGCTTCAATTGATGAATGGTTGAATGCAGCAGAGTATATTTTGTCTCAAGGTAACCGACAGGTTATTTTATGTGAACGAGGAATCAGAACATTTGAAACAGCCACACGAAACACATTAGATTTAAGTGCAATACCTGTTTTAAGAGAATTAACTCACTTGCCTGTTATAGTTGATCCTTCTCATGCAATTGGTGAAAGAAACAAAGTAATTCCACTTGCAAAAGCAGCAAAGGTTGTAGGTGCTCATGGAATTATGGTGGAATTTCATCCTGATCCTCCAAATGCATTAAGCGACCCTGACCAGGCACTCTATTTCAACCAATTTGAAGAATTGATGAAGGAGTTGTATAGATTATAAGTTATAAAATTTTT
>Ga0207433_10002936_pt1 | contig 33643 bp, 29 predicted proteins | sample YelNatPaOPGAMG01_FD_187559 | JGI IMG/M metagenome (GOLD analysis project Ga0207433, IMG submission 187559) | Hot spring thermophilic microbial communities from Obsidian Pool, Yellowstone National Park, USA - OP-RAMG-01 (SPAdes) (version 3) | ecosystem: Environmental > Aquatic > Thermal springs... | reverse complement strand
TGACGTCATCCACAGCACACCCTCCTCTAGTGATGGAGCCCGCTTATGTCTGTGGCCCAATCGTGGCAACAAAGCCGCACCGCCCAGTTCAGTTCGTGCCGGCTGCCCGGCGGCACGGTGATCACCGTGGACGGGGAGCTCGACGCCGCCAACGCCGACGAGTTCGCCGCCTACGTGGAGCGCGGCGCGCGCCGCTGCAAGCGCCTGATCCTGGACCTTCGCGGGCTGAAATTCATTGGCACAGCTGGATTTTCGGCAATGCATCGGATCAACGTGGTGTGCTCGGGCGCCCAGGCGTACTGGGCCATGGTGCCCAGCCCGGCGGTGGCGCGGTTGCTGCGCGTCTGCGACCCCGACGCAACGCTGCCGGTGACGACGCCGCTGGACGAACCGCTGCTGCTCACGGCCGGCCGGCCGGGAGCCGGGGAAGCGCGCGCGCTACTCCAGCTGGTCCCGCAGGCGCGCTAGCGACTTGGCCAGCAGCCGGGACACGTGCATCTGCGAGATGCCGACCCGCTCGGCGATCTGCGTCTGCGTCATCGACTCGAAGAACCTGAGCACCAACACCATTCGCTCGCGCTCGGGCAGCGCCTCGAGCAGCGGGCGCAGCGCCTCCCGGTCCTCGATGCGGTCCAGGCCGGCGTCCACGTCGCCCAGGGTGTCGGCGATGGCACGGGCCTCGTCGTCCTCGCTGCCGCCACCGGTGTCGATGGACAAGGTGTTGTAGGAGCTGCCCGCCACCAGGCCCTCGACGACCTCCTCGCGTGCCATCCCGAGTTCCTCGGCGAGCTCGGTCGCGGTGGGTGCGCGCCCGAGCCGCTGCGACAGGTCCGCGGTGGCGCTCCCGAGCCGCAGGTGCAGCTCCTTGAGCCGCCGCGGGACCTTCACCGACCAGCTGTTGTCGCGGAAGTGACGCCGCACCTCCCCCATGATCGTGGGGACCGCGAACGAGACGAAGTCCGACCCGGTCGCGAAGTCGAACCGGATCACCGCGTTGACCAGGCCGACACGCGCCACCTGAACCAGGTCGTCGCGGGGCTCGCCCCGGCCCTCGAACCGCCGGGCGATGTGGTCGGCCAGGGGCAGGCAGCGCTCGACGATCTTGTCCCGGTGACGCTGGAAATCCGTCGAGTCGGCGGAAAAGGTCGCCAACTCGCGGAACATGTCCGGAACATCGGCGTATTCGTTGGGGCGCGAAGCCGAACCGCCGGCACTTCGCGCCGTCACCTGCTGGAGGCCGCCCGCCGGGCCGTCAGTGCGATTCCGAAGACACTGCCGGATTCATCGGGTGAGCGGCCGTCGTGGAAGGTCTTGACGTCGTCGGCCAACGACGTCAGCACGTGCCAGCTGAAGCTGCCGGGCGCCACCACGTCGTGGGTGTCGCACTCGGCAGAGGCCTCCACGACCAGAACTTCGTCCTGCGGGTCCACCACGACGACGAGCGTGGCATCCGGCGTGGCCGATCGGATCAACCGCGTGCACACCTCGTCCACCGCGAGCCGCAGGTCCGCCACCGCGTCGAAGTCCAAGTCCTCGAAGGTGCCGATCGCGCCGACCAGCGTGCGCAGCATCGCCAGGTTCTCCAGGCGTGCCGCGACGTGCAATTCGACGGCGCGGTGGCCGCGGTCGCTCGTGTTGACGCGCAGTCCCGCATCGTTCATCTGGTCTCCCGGCATTGTTCGACTGACATTACTACTGCTCTGCAGCCCCCCTCGGACCATACGTTCCAGGGGATTAGCCACGGTCGCCGCCGGGTGCCCGCCCCGAATTTGCCGGAATCGGGCCGACCCGGACGCGCCCGCTCCGGCATGTCCCAGTGCGATGGCCGGTGCGATGGTCGGTGCGATGGCCGGTGCGATGGTCGGTGCGATGGCCGGTCGAATCGTCCCGGTAACTAGTCATGATCCACGTCGGGATACCCCTGCGGGGACACGAGAAAACCCGGGAGCCCGGTTTTCTCCCGTGCGTTCGGCGAAGCGCCTCAGAGTGCCGGCACCGGGCCGGCAATCGGCGACACTCCCAACGACACCGTCACCGCCGTCAGCGTCAGCAGGAACCAGCCCGCTCCGTGCCACCCCCACCAGGTGCCGTCGTGGCGCCACACGCGGTAGGTGCGCAGGAACGCCCACAGCCCGGCGGCCAGCAGGATCAGCGGACCCCCGAACGCCAACATCGTGCGCTGCGGCGCGCCGCACGCCACCGTGTCGACACTCACGCCCGGGCAGGTGCTGACCCACAGCGCCGCCATGACCAGGAAGCCCAGTCCGGCGACCGTGGCCAGGGCCGCGAAGCGGATGGCGGCGTGCACCTCGGAGTCTTCGTGCCCCAGGCGGTCCCCCGGGGAGCACTCATCTGCCTTCTGCATCCTTCGCCCTCACGTCTCGCGCGGCTCCTCTTGTGTCATCGGTCGCGACGCCGAATGGGTTACGCGCCGCGGGGGAATCCGGCCGTCCGCCCGTGTCGGCCCCCACCCCGAAAAGATCGATTCCCAGCGCATACCCGATGGTAAACGGCGGCAAACCGCCGTTCTCACCCCCGGAAAGGGAGGCCTCGGGGCGACGACGCGGGGGGGTACCGCATGATTGAGCCCGGGGGCTCCCCGGGGGCTCGAGGTGAAAGAAGGGTGCATGGACCTTGCGGTACGCAGCACGGCGCCGGAAGTCCTGGAAGACGAGAGCGTCGCTCTCGCCGACTACCGGCGCTGCCTGGCCGATCTCGCCGTCGTCAACCGCATGACACTCACCCATCGCCCGGCGTTGCGCTGGCTGGCACGCGCGACGAGGACCCTGCCCGCCGGCGCGGAGATCTCCGTGCTGGACGTCGGCTACGGCGACGGCGATCTGTTGCGCGCCATCGCGCGCTGGGCGGATCGGCGGGGGCTGAAGGCACGATTGTCGGGCATCGACCTGAACCCGCGCAGCGCCGCAGCCGCCCACGACGCCACACCGCCGGAGCTGGCCATCGACTACCGGATCGGCGACGTGTTCGCCCACACCCCGGACGAGCCGCCGCAGTTCATCGTCAGCTCGCAGTTCACGCATCACCTCAGTGACCGGGAAGTCGTCGAGTTCCTGATGTGGCTTCAGGCGAATTCGGTACGCGGCTGGCACATCGCCGATCTGCACCGCAGTTCCCTGGCCTACCACTTCTTTACGGTGTTGGCCCGCGTGATGCGCTGGCACCCCATCGTGCGTTCCGACGGAAGAATCTCCATCGCCCGAAGTTTCCGCCGTGCCGATTGGCAAAAATATCTGGACCAGGCAGGCGTGCGGGCGGAGATTTCCTGGTACGCATGCCGGTTGTGCGTGTGGACGATCACATGACGGCGCCTGCCGCGCCCGGCGGGCGGCCTGCGGCATGACCCCGACCGGGCGGGTTCGGGCCCGTAGACGCAAGTCCGGACGGCAACCCAGGCTGCGTGGGTACTATCTGACGCATGCCGACAGCTAGGAGGCGGTTGTCCCCCGAGGACCGCCGAGCTGAGCTGCTTGCTCTGGGGGCGGAGGTTTTCGGTCAGCGGCCGTACGACGAGGTCCGCATCGACGAGATCGCCGAGCGGGCCGGGGTTTCCCGCGCTTTGATGTACCACTATTTTCCGGACAAACGGGCTTTCTTCGCCGCGGTCGTACAGGACGAGGCCGACCGGCTCTACGAGGCCACCAACGCGTTGCGTCCGGCGGGCCTGACGATGTTCGAAGAGATCAGGACCGGCGTGCTGGCCTACATGGCCTACCAGCAACACCATCCGCAGTCGGCGTGGGCGGCCTATGTCGGCCTGGGCCGGTCCGACCCGGTGCTGCTCGGCGTCAGCGACGAAGCCAAGAACCGCCAGATGGAACACATCATGGGCCGGGTCACCGAGTTGGTGAGCTCGGTCCCCGCGGAGAAGCTGGACCCCGAACTCGAGAAGCACCTGGGGGTGATCCTGAACGGCTGGCTGGCGCTCACCTTCGAGATCTGCCGGCAACGGATCATCGACCCCACCACCGACGCCGAACGCCTTGCCGAAGCCTGCGCGCACGCGCTGCTGGACGCCATCGCCCGGGTGCCGGGCATTCCGGACGAACTCGCCCATCTGATGGCCACCTCCAGGTTCTGAGCGGCTGTCGGTACCCGTTGGCACCATGGTCAGGTGAGCACTCGCGCCGTTCCACAGCGGCCTGACCGGCCCGGCGACCCGCTGGGCCGGTTCAGCGCGGTCACGCGCGAGTGGTTCACCGGCACGTTCGCCGCGCCGACGGCCGCGCAGGCCGACGCCTGGGAGGCCATCGCCGGCGGCGACGACACGCTGGTGATCGCGCCGACCGGGTCCGGCAAGACGCTGGCGGCGTTCCTGTGGGCCATCGACCGGCTCGCCGCCCGCCCCGAGCGGCAGGCCGGCACCCGCGTGCTGTACGTCTCCCCGCTCAAGGCCCTGGCGGTCGACGTCGAGCGCAACCTGCGCACCCCGCTGGCGGGGCTCACCCGGATCGCCGAGCGCCGCGGGTTGCCGGCCCCCGACATCAGCGTGGGGGTGCGCTCGGGCGACACCCCGCCCGCGCAGCGCCGCCACCTCGTCAGCCATCCGCCCGACGTGCTGATCACCACGCCGGAGTCGTTGTATCTGATGCTCACCTCGGCCGCGCGGGAGACCCTGGCCGGCGTGCAGACCGTGATCGTCGACGAGATCCACGCCATCGCCGCCGGCAAGCGCGGCGCACACCTGGCCCTGTCGCTGGAGCGGCTCCGGGACCTGTCGAACGCATTGGGCGACGGGCCGCCCGCCCAGCGCATCGGGTTGTCGGCGACGGTGCGCCCGCCCGAGGAACTGGCCCGGTTCCTGTCCGGAGCAGGCCCGACGACTCGGACGAAGGTGGTGGCCCCGCCGTCGGGCAAGACCGTCGAGCTCACCGTGCAGGTGCCCGTGCCCGACATGGCGAACCTGGCCAACACTCCCCCGCAAGCGGGTGGTACCCGCAGCATCTGGCCCGACGTCGAGGCGCGCCTGGTCGACCTGATCGAGGCGCACGGCTCGACCATCGTGTTCGTCAACTCGCGACGGCTGGCCGAACGGCTCACGGCGCGGCTCAACGAGATTCACGCCGAACGACGCGGCGTCGAGCTGCCGGCCGAGTCTTCCGGGTTCAATCGGGGGGTGCCCGGCGGTGCCCCGGCGCACATCATGGGAAGCGGCCAGACCTACGGCGCCGAGACGTTGCTGGCCCGCGCCCACCACGGCTCGGTCAGCAAGGAGCAGCGGGCGCTGGTGGAAGAGGACCTCAAACGGGGTCTGCTCAAGGCGGTGGTGGCCACCTCGAGCCTCGAGCTGGGCATCGACATGGGCGCGGTCGACCTGGTGATCCAGGTGGAGGCACCGCCGTCGGTGGCCAGCGGCCTGCAACGCATCGGCCGGGCGGGGCATCAGGTCGGCGAGGTGTCGCGGGGCGTGTTGGTCCCCAAGCACCGCACCGACCTGATCGGCTGCGCGGTGAGCGTGCAGCGCATGCTGGCCGGTCAGATCGAGACGATGCGGGTGCCCGCCAACCCCCTCGACGTCCTGGCCCAGCACACCGTGGCGGCGGCCGCCCTCGAGCCGCTGGACGCCGACCGCTGGTTCGACACCGTGCGGCGGGCCGCCCCGTTCGCGACGCTGCCGCGCAGCCTGTTCGAGGCCACCCTGGACCTGTTGAGCGGCAAGTACCCGTCCACGGAGTTCGCCGAGTTGCGGCCGCGCCTGGTCTACGACCGCGATGCCGGGACGCTGACCGCCCGGCCCGGCGCCCAGCGGTTGGCCGTCACCTCCGGGGGCACCATCCCCGACCGCGGGCTGTTCGCGGTCTATCTGGCCGGCGATTCCGAAAAGCCTTCCCGGGTCGGCGAACTCGAAGAGGAGATGGTCTACGAGTCCCGCCCCGGCGACGTGATCTCGCTCGGGGCCACCAGCTGGCGCATCGTCGAGATCACCCACGACCGGGTGTTGGTGGTCCCCGCTCCCGGGCAGCCGGCCCGGCTGCCGTTCTGGCGCGGCGACGGCGTGGGCCGCCCGGCCGAGCTGGGAGCCGCGCTGGGCGCGTTCACCGGCGAGCTGGCCGGCCTGCGCCGCGACGCCTTCGACCGACGTTGCGCCGAACTGGGTTTCGACGCCTACGCGACCGACAACCTGTGGGGCCTGCTGGACGAGCAGCGGAGCGCGACGACGGTGGTGCCCACCGACACCACCCTGCTCGTCGAGCGCTTCCGCGACGAGCTCGGCGATTGGCGGGTGATCCTGCACTCGCCGTACGGGCTGCGGGTGCACGGCCCGCTGGCGCTGGCGGTGGGCCGGCGGCTGCGGGAACGCTACGGCATCGACGAGAAGCCCACCGCCTCCGACGACGGCATCGTGGTGCGGTTGCCCGACACTTTTTCCGATTTCGCGTCCGACGGGGGCACGGACGCCCCGCCCGGCGCCGAGCTGTTCGTGTTCGACGCCGACGAGATCGACGCGAGCGTCACCGCCGAGGTGGGTGGGTCGGCGCTGTTCGCGTCGCGGTTTCGCGAGTGCGCGGCCCGGGCCCTGCTGCTGCCCCGCCGCCACCCCGGCCGCCGCTCGCCGCTGTGGCAGCAGCGCCAGCGCGCGGCCCAGCTGCTGGATGTCGCCCGCAAGTACCCCGACTTCCCCGTGGTGCTCGAAACCGTCCGCGAATGCCTGCAGGACGTCTACGACGTCCCGGCCCTGGTCGAGCTGATGAGCGGCATCGCCGGGCGCCGGGTGCGGGTGTGCGAGGCGGAAACCGCCAAACCGTCCCCGTTCGCGGCTTCCCTGCTGTTCGGTTACGTCGGGGCATTCATGTACGAGGGTGACACCCCGCTGGCCGAGCGCCGGGCCGCGGCGCTGTCGCTGGACACGGCGCTGCTCGCCGAGCTGCTGGGCCGGGTGGAGCTGCGCGAGCTGCTCGACCCGGACGTCATCGCCGCGACCGGCCGCCAGTTGCAGCACCTGTCGCCCGAGCGCGCCGCCCGCGACGCCGAGGGGGTCGCCGACCTGTTGCGGCTGCTGGGCCCGCTGACCGAGGAGGAGGTCGGCGCCCGGGCCTGCTCCGACATTCCGGCCGGGGTGGGCGACTGGCTGGAAGGCCTGCGGGCCGCCCGGCGCGCGCTGACGGTGTCGTTCGCCGGCCGCGACTGGTGGGTGGCCGTCGAGGACATCGGCCGACTGCGCGACGGGGTCGGGGTGGCGGTCCCGCCGGGGGTGCCGGCCGGCTTCACCGGGGAGGTGGCCGACCCGCTGGGCGAGCTGCTGGGCCGCTACGCGCGCACCCGGACCCCGTTCACCACCGCCGAGGCCGCCGCCCGCTTCGGGCTGGGCCTGCGGGTGACGGCCGACGTGCTGAACCGGCTGGCCGGCTCGGGGACGTCCGGAGGGCGCCTGGTGCGCGGCGAGTTCGTCGCCGCCCCCGAGGCGCCCGGCGGCGAACAGTGGTGCGACGCCGAGGTGTTGCGCATCCTGCGGCGCCGCTCGCTGGCGGCGCTGCGCGCCCAGGTCGAGCCGGTGAGCACCGCCGCCTACGGCCGGTTCCTGCCCGCTTGGCAGCGCGTCTCGTCGAACCTGTCCGGCCTCGACGGCCTGCTGAGCGTGGTCGACCAGCTGGCCGGCGTCCGGCTGCCGGCCTCGGCGCTCGAGCCGCTGGTGCTGGGCCCGCGCGTGGCCGGCTACTGCCCGGCGCTGCTCGACGAACTGCTGGCGACCGGGGACATCACCTGGTCGGGCGCCGGGTCCATCTCGGGCAGCGACGGCTGGATCGTGCTGCACCACAGCGATTCGGCGCCCCTGACCCTGGCGCCGCCCGCCGGGATCGACCTCACCGACGCCCACCGCGCGATCCTGGACACGCTGTCCGGGGGCGGCGCGTACTTCTTTCGCCAGCTCGCGCAGGACGGATCGCCAAACGGAATCGAATCGGCGGAGCTCAAAGCCGCGCTCTGGGAACTGATCTGGGCCGGCTGGATCACCGGCGACACCTTCGCCCCGGTGCGCGCCCTGCTGGCCGGAACGGGCGGCCGCCGGCGTTCCGCACCGGCGCACCGGACGCACCGGCCACCGCGCCTGAGCCGCTACAGCGTCGCGCATGCCCAGCACCGCGCCACCGACCCCACCGTGGCCGGGCGGTGGTCGGCCCTGCCGGGCCCCGAGCCGGATTCCACGGTGCGGGCCCACCACCAGGCCGAGTTGCTGCTGGGTCGGCACGGCGTGCTGACCAGGGGCGCGGTGACGGCCGAGGGGGTGCCGGGCGGGTTCGCCACCCTCTACAAGGTGTTGAGCTCGTTCGAGGACGCCGGGCGCTGCCAGCGCGGCTATTTCGTGGAGTCATTGGGCGGCGCGCAGTTCGCCGTCGCGTCCACCGTCGACCGGCTGCGCGGCTGCACCGACGACGTCGACGCGCAGCGGCCGGACTACCGTGCCGTCGTGCTGGCGGCCGCCGACCCGGCCAACCCCTACGGCGCCGCACTGCCCTGGCCGGCCTCGAGTTCGCGGGGCCAGGGTGCCCGGCCCGGCCGCAAGGCCGGGGCGCTGGTGGTGCTGGTGGACGGCGGGTGCGCCTGGTTCCTCGAACGCGGCGGACGGTCGCTGCTGACCTTCACCGACGACCCCGCGGCCCACCACGCGGCCGCCACGGCGCTGGCCGCCCTGGTGTCCGGCCGGCACGTCGCGGCGATCCTGGTGGAACGCATCGACGGGGTGCCGGCGTTGCAGCCCCCGCCCGGCGACGGGCACTCGGACGCGCTGGCGGGGCTGCTGGACGCCGGATTCTCCCGGACCCCCCGCGGATTGCGGCTGCGGTGAGCAGGTCAGAGAACCATGCCCGAGGGTGACACCGTCTGGCGCACCGCGGCCATCCTGCGGCAGCACCTGGCCGGGCGCACCCTGACCCGCTGCGATGTCCGGGTGCCGCGGTTCGCCACCGTCAACCTCGCCGGGCAGGTGGTGGACGAGGTGCTCAGCCGGGGCAAGCACCTGTTCATCCGGGTGGGGCCGGCCAGCATTCACTCACACCTGAAGATGGACGGCAGCTGGCGGGTCGGTGACCGTCCGATACGGGTGGACCACCGGGCGCGGATCGTCCTGGAAGCCGGTGCCGTGCGCGCCGTGGGCGTCGACCTCGGGGTGCTGGAAGTCCTGGCCCGCGACCGGGACGCCGACGCGGTCGCCCACCTGGGGCCGGACCTGCTGGGTCCGGACTGGGACGCCGCGCGCGCCGCCGCCAACCTCGCCGCCCGGCCGGACCGGCCGCTCGCCGAGGCGCTGCTGGACCAGCGGGTGCTGGCGGGGGTCGGCAACGTGTACTGCAACGAATTGTGCTTTGTCGCCGGGCATCTGCCCACCGCTGCGGTGGGCGCGCTCGCCGAACCGCACCGGCTGGTCGCGCGCGCCCGGGACATGCTGTGGACCAACCGGTTCCGCTGGAACCGGTGCACCACCGGCGACACCCGGCCGGGCCGGCAGCTGTGGGTCTACGGGCGGGCAGGACAACCCTGCCGTCGCTGCCACACGCGCGTGGAATACGGCGAATCCAGCGGCACCGGCACGCGGGTGACGTACTGGTGCCCGGTCTGCCAGCGCTGAACCGCAGACTTCTGTGAAGTGCGCCGGGAACTTTCGCGGGTGCGGCCGCGGCATGCAATGATCGCTGTGCCAAAGGCCTGGCTTGCCTTCATGCACCGCCCACCGGGAGGACCCACCGATGACGCACAGCCGGACGCGCACGCCGCAGCGCGGGCGTCCACTGTCTGTCGGCCTTGCCCTGACGGTCGCGCTGCTCGGCCCGGCGGGGATCGCGGCCCCGGCCGCGCATGCCGACGCGATCGACAACGCCTTCCTGTCCGCGGTGCAGGCCAAGGGCATCAACTTCCCGTCGGCGCAGGCCGCGATCATCGCCGGTCACGAGGTGTGCGACGAACTCGACCTCGGCAGGCAGAAGTCCGACGTCGCCTCGGAGGTGATGAGCAACAGCCGGCTCGACGGTTACCACGCCGGCTTCTTCGTCGGCGCGAGCATCGCCGCGTTCTGCCCGAGGAACCACGCGGCGCCCTGACGTAAGGCCCGGTCAGGAGATGGCGTTGACCGCGGTCGACAACCGCGGCATGAACGCCCGGGGAACGGGAACGTAACCGTGGTCGAAAAGGCCGTCCTGCCCGGCGCCGATCGCGCTCTGCAGGAACGCCTTGACGGCCGCGCCGACCCGCCCGTCGGGGTATTTCGAGCACACGATCTCGTAGGTCGCCAGCACGATCGGATACGAGCCGGGCTGGTTCGGCCGGTAGAACGAGATCGTGTCCAGGGCAAGGTCGTTGCCCTTCTTGATGAACCAGGCGGCGGAGATGGTCCTGCCCACCGACTCGGCGCTGATCCCCACCGGGTCCGGGCCGGCCGCGGTGATGATCTTGGCCATGTCCAGCTGCTGGGCCCGGACGTAGGACCATTCGATGTAGCTGATCGACCCCGCGGTGCTCTTGACGGCCGCGGCGGCGGCGGCGTTGCCGTTGGCGCCCTCCCCGACTCCCCCGTTGAACGTCTTGCCGGCGCCCTTGGCCCAGGCGCCGCGGGAGTCGGTGTCCAGATACTTCTGGAAGTTGTCCGTGGTGCCGGACTGGTCGCTGCGGAACACCACGCTGATCGGCTCGGCGGGCATGGTGGTGCCCGGGTTCAGCGCCTGGATTGCGCCGTCGTTCCAGGTTTTGATGTCGCCGTTGAAGATCCGCGCGGCGGTCGGGCCGTCGAGGTTCAGCGACGTCACACCGTCGACGTGGTAGGCGATGGCGATCGGGCCGAACACCACCGGCAGGTTCCACGCCGGCGAACCGCAGCGCCGCTGCGCCGCGGCGTACTCGTTCTTGCTCAGCGGGGAGTCGGAGCCGGCGAAATCGGTTTGGTTTCCGGTGAATTCGCTGATCCCGGCGCCGGAGCCGTTGGGCGTGTAGGTCAGGGACTGACCCGGGCAGGCCTGTTCGAAGGCTTTGACGAAGCCGTTGATCGCGTTCGCCTGCGCCGTGGAACCGCTGCCCCGCAGCGTCGGCTTGCCGCCGCACGCGACCCGGACCGGCGACGTGCCCGTCGCCGCGTGCCCCCCGTTGCCGTCACCGCCACAGCCCGCCAGCAGCGCACCGACCGTCAGGATACTCAGCGCGGCGCCAAACCGATTGAGTTGCAATCCGATTCCTCCGGACAGTGGGAAGAGAAACGCTGCGTTTCCCGCAGGCACGGGGCATCGTAACAAGATCGCGGTAATAAGATCACGCCAACGGGGCGTGGCGCAGGGCTGTCGGCTTTGCCGGCGGCGGCGCGGGCTAATCCCGGGCGTGCGCGAGGAAGAACTGTGCGATGGCCTCCGAGCCGTCGAGGGCCCGGGTGGTGCGCCCGATGACCGCCCTGGGCAGGTACTGCCTGCCGCCCGGCCAGGTGTGGCCGCCGTTGTCGATCCGGTAGAACACCACCTCGGTGGACGCCGCGCACACCGTGTAGCCGAAGCGGTGCACCGCGGTGCCGTCCCCCACGCCGGGCAAGGCCTCCGCCGACGGATCGCCGTGGCAGTCGTCGACCGAGCGCCACCGCTCCACCATGGCGGCGACGGAGACGGAGTGGCTGATCCCGCCGCGACCCCGCACGTTGCCCCCGCCGAACGGCACCAGCGGGTCGGCGGTTCCGTGGGCTTCCCACACCGACACCGCCCGGGACGGGTGGCACGGCACGCCCACACCCAGGGTCCCGGCCACCGGCGCGATCGCGGCGAAGACGTCGGCGCGATCGCAGGCCAGCCTGTTGGACATGAAGCCCCCGTTGGACATGCCGGTGGCGAAGACGCGGCCCGGGGCGATGCCGTAGTCGCCCTGCAGCTTGCCGGCCAGCGCGACCAGGAACCCGACGTCGTCCACGTGGTGGCGGTCCGCCGGCGACGCCCCGCGGCCGTCGGCCCAGCTCTTGTCGTAGCCGTCGGGGTAGACCACCAGCAGGTGGTGGGCGTCGGCGACGCCGTCGAAGCCGGTCAGCCCCCGCTGCCCGGTGCCGCTGCCGCCGCCGCCGTGCAGGCTGAGCACCAGACCGACCGGGTCGCCGGGCGGCACGTGCAGGGTGTAGGTCCGGTCAAGGCCGCCGGAACGCAGCGTGCCGGACACGTCGCGAGCGCCGGCCGCCGAGACATGCCGCACGCCACACCCGGCCCCCGCGATGACCCCCACGATGGCCCCCACGGCGGCCCACATAGCGGCCCACATAGCGGCCCACGACAACCATCGCGCGAACGGCATGCCCGCTAACGTACCGACTCGACCCGACCCCGGCGACGCAATGGGCGCGGCGTGCGGCGCGAACCGCCGCGTCGGCGAGGCGGTCCGGCCAACCTGTTTGAGCTTGCTGTACCCGCCGTTTCGTCGACTTCGTCGACCGAGACATGCCGGAGACATCACGCCCACCCCGAGACTGGCCGCCCTGATCGCGGCGGCCGCGATCGCCGCCGCCCACCGGGTCTGCAACCCACTGCGGCGCGGCGTGGCGCCGAGCCGGGTCGCGCCCGAGGTGATGGGCAACAGCCGGCTCGACGGCTACCACGCGGGATACCTCGTCGGCGCCAGCATGCGGGCCTACTGCCCGCAGTACATCTCGTCGTCACCCCCGATACGCCGCTACGCGATGTTGACGTGCAACCGACGCCACCGGCTAAAATTCGGGCACCGTCGATATTGGAGAGCCACGGGTGGTCACGAAACTCATTGCGTGTGTCGCTATCGCGGGGACGGCTGCGGCGGGAACGGCGGCGCCCGCGAGCGCCGATCCCAGTTCGTTCAACGTCCTCAGCTGCAGCTGCCCGCAGCCGGTCCCGATGGGTGGCCCCGCGGTGGCCGATGAGATCAACAAGGGAATCGAGACGGCGCTGACGGACCTCGAGGGGATCTCGGTCCCGCGATGACTCCGCCACCCTCGCCGGGGGTGATCGCGAGGCTGCTCGTCGGCGCCGCCGTCGCGGCCGTTGTCGCGGTGGCCGTGCCGGCGCCGTCGGGCGCCGACCCGAGCCCGAACCCCAACCCGTTGACCGTCCTGAGTTGCCCCGACTGACCGCAGACCGTCAGCAAGGGCGGCCCTTCGCTCCGCGATCAGACGAAACGGGGCCTGCGGGCCCGCCCCGGCCGACCCGCAGGACGCGGGCCCCAACGCGCGGTAGTCCGCCCGCGGCACGGTCGCGACGGGCTCGCCGCGCGCGTCGTTGCCCGACCGGCACCGCGCCCCGCAGGTCGATGCGATCGCGCCTGGTTCGCTCGGCGCGGCTTTCGAAGTCGCGGCGAGCCGGGTCGAGGCGCATGTGCGTCGCGCATGGCCAGGGATCGTGGCGCTACCGGGCGCCGAGTTGGACGGCTTTGACGATCAGCAGCGCGGCGCCGATCACCAGGTAGCCACGCAGCGCGATCATGCCCAGGCGGGTGCCGGGTGACCAGGTGACCGGCTCCAGCAGGGTCAGCGGCGGCATCCGCCACGTGTTGCGGTCGACTCCGCGGGCGGGCAGGTGCGCGGCCGGCCGGGCGGGTTGGCGGCGGGCCAGCCAGCGCAGCACCGGTACCGCCGCGGCGGCCAGCGCCAGCAGGGCCAGCGACAGGTAGCCGGCGACGGCGACGACGTCGATGTCGGGGAACAGCGTGGTCGCCATCAGGATCCCCGACAGCAGCAGCAGGATGCCGACGATCAGCCCGGCGACCCAGTTCAGCCATGGCCGGTTCACCCAGGGCCCCAGCACCTCCCGGTCGTTGCACAGCAGCAGGAGGAACACGCTGGCGCTGGGCAGCAGCAGGCCGGCGAGCGCCTGCACGGCGGTGGTGATCAACCCGAGCGGGGCGCCGGGGATCAGCACGACCGCCGCGGCCAACACCACCATCGCCGTGTAGGACAGGTAGAACTGTTTGGCGTCGGAGAACCCGCGGTGCAGCGAGTGCTTGAGGCCGAACACGTCGCCGAAGGCGTAGCTGGTGGACAGGGTGACCGCGGCCGCCCCCAGGATCGAGGCGTCGATCAGCACGATCGCGAAGATCGAGCCGAGCACCTCGCTGTGCCGGCCGAGCAGGTGCGCGATGGCGCCGGCGTCGGAGAAGCCGCCCACGGTGCCGGTGGAGCGCGCCGCCCAGTCGCCGGTCATCAGCAGCGCCGCGGCGCCGACCACCACGACGAAGGCCCCCAATACGGTGTCGGCGCGTTCGTAGCCGATGAACCGGGGGGTGATGCGTTTGTCGACGACGTTGGACTGCTGGAAGAACAGCTGCCACGGCGCCACGGTGGTGCCCACGATGGCGATGATGAGCAGCACCGCATCCGAGCTCACCCCACCCGCAATGCGGGGTGTCACAAACGACTTCGCCGCGTGCGTCCATTGGGGATGCGACATCAGCAGCATCGGGACCTGCACCAGGCTCACCGCGATGAAGACGAACATGGCCCGCTCCCAGCGGCGGAAGCTGCCGCTGGCCATGATCGCGACCAGCGCCACCGCCGAGATCGGCACCACAATGTACTTCGAGACGCCGATGAACTCAGCGGCCAGGGTGATGCCGATGAACTCGGTGACGATCGTCAGGAAGTTGAGCAGGAACAGGTCACCGACGGAGAACCAGCCCCAGCCGCGGCCGAAGCGTTCGTTGATCAACCGCGCGTGCCCGACGCCGGTGACCGCGCCGAGCCGGACCACCATCTCCTGGTTGACGATCAGCACCGGGATCAACAGCAGCAGCACCCACAGCAGCGAGTAGCCGTAGTTCTGGCCGGCCTGGGCGTAGGTGGCCACCCCGCCGGCGTCGTTGTCGCCGACCATCACGATGATGCCGGGCCCGACAATGGCCAGCAGGGTCAGCAGCCGCGTCTTGAACGTGCGGGCATGCTCGGTCTCGCCCACGGCGATGCGGCCGAACGCGCCCTCGATGTCGCCCAGGTGTGCGCTGTCGAGCACGGCGCTGCGGCGGGCGTTCTGGGGGGCGCCGTGGGGGGCGCCGTGAGTGGCGCCCTCGTCGCCTGCGCTCACGCCCCACCCCCTCCCGGCACTGCCGAGTCGCCTTCGTCGCCGGGTTGAGCCGCGGGTTGAGCTCCGGGTTGAACTCCGGGTTGAACTCCGGGTTGAACTCCGGGTTGAACGATGTCCCGGACCGGGCGGGGCGCGGGCTCGCGGCGGCGCCAGTCCTCGGGGATGGTGGCCTCCAGCACGTCGTCGACGGTGACCACCCCGAGCACGTGGTCCTGCTCGTCGACGACGGGGATGGAGTAGAGGTTGAAGTCGGCCATCAGCAGCGCGACGTCGGTCAGGTCGGCGGCGACGCCGACCCGCACCGGGTCGGAGTCCATCAGGGCTCCGACGCGCTCACCCGGCGCGGCCTGCAGCAGCGCGATCACCGACACCACACCCGAGAGGTGCCTGTCCTCGTCGAGAACGTGGATTTTGACCAGCGCCTCGGGCTGCAGGGTGCGGGCGTCGGCGATCAGTGCGAGCGCCGTGCCCGCGGTCGCGGTGGCGGCACACGACACGAAGTCGACGTTCATCAGCCCGCCGGCGCTTTCGGGGTTGAACCCCATCAGGGTGATCACCTTGGTGCGCTGCGGGGCGGGCATCAGGTCGAGCACCCGCCGGCGGCGCGCCTGGCGCAGGTCGGCGATCGCGTCGGCGGCGTCGTCGGCGCGCATCCGGCCCAGCAACGCGGCGACCTCGTCGTCAGGCATGTCGTCGAGCAAACGGCTGGCCTTGTCGGGGTCGAGTTCCTCGAAGACGTCGGCTTCCAGTTCCGGGTCGCTGCGGACCCGGTCGAGGATCTCCCCGCCCTCGGCCTTGTCCGCGTCCTCCAGAAGGTCGGCGATCTCGGCCGGTTTGAAGCCGCCGACCCTGCCCCAGTGGCGGCGCACCGCGTCGGAGCGGGCGTCGCCGATCAGCGGTTCGAACGCCTTCCAGTCGCGGGCCGCATGCCCGCCCGAGCTCTTGATGAGCCCGAAGAACTTCGCCGGGCGCCGGGTGTCCAGCCGCGCGAGCACCCACCCGGCGCCGGTGTCCTCGAGTTCGACGTCGTAGGCGTGCACCAGCTCCACGGCGGCCACATCGATCAGCCGGTGCCCGAGCACATCCGCGCGCAACAGCACCTCACCGGCACGCCGCTCGAAGCCGCGCAAATCAATCTTGTTCTTGGCCAACACAACCCGGTCGGGGTTGTACTCGCTGATCACTCGGCTCCCGATGAACACCCGCCGCCCGCCGACCCCGGCGACGATGCCGGTCAGCAGCGGATACGCGTCGGCCCCGCGCAACCGCACGATCACGTCCTCGACCCGGCCCACGGTCTCGCCCGCCCGGGCCAGCACCGGCGACCGCAGCAGCTCCGACAGGTGGATCACCGGCCGGTCCCCGCCCCGCTCGGCCGCCGCATCTGATGGACTCACTCGCCCTCCTCCGCGCTACTTCCGTGGCCCTAACGGCTCGGCCGCCAGATCGTACGCCGCGACCGCCGCCGGTGACCACAACCGGCAGGTGAACGTGCGGCGCGGGTCATCGGGTCCCGGCGCCGGGCGCATCGCCGTCGACGTAGTGGAAGCGTGCGGCGCGCCGCCGGATCCGATGGGTGCGTCCGCGGGTGCGGCGCGGCTGTCCGACGAGGCGCACCGGCTCGGCGTAGAACATCATCTTGGCCAGTTCCACCAGCACCAGGTAGGCGAGCACGAAGCCGCCCAGCACCGCGAAGAACTGCCACGGCAGCGGCGTGAAGCCCAGGGTGTGCGCCAGCGGCGAGATCGTGAGCGCGACACCGATCGACACCATCGTCAGGCTCGTGGTCGCCAGCAGCGCGCTCGGGCGGCTGCGCACGAAGGGCACCTTGCGCGTGCGGATGGAAAAGATGATCAACGTCTGCGTGGCAAGGGATTCCACGAACCAGCCGGTGCGGAACTCGACGGCGCCGGCGTGCAGCACCCCCAGCATCAACCCGAAGGTCAAGAAGTCGAACAGCGAGCTGATCGGGCCGAAGATCAGCATGAACCGGCGGATGAAGGCGACGTTCCAATGCGCCGGCGCCTGCAGTTGCTCGTCGTCGACCCGGTCGGTCGGGATGGCCAACTGGGAGCTGTCGTAGAGCAGATTGTTCAGCAGGATCTGGCTGGGCAGCATCGGCAGGAACGGCAGCAGCGCCGAGGCCGCGGCGGCGCTGAACATGTTGCCGAAGTTGCTCGAGGTGCCCATGAGCACGTACTTGATGGTGTTGGCGAAAATCCGCCGGCCCTCGGCCACACCGGTGGCCAGCACGCCCAGGTCCTTTTCCAGCAGCACCACGTCGGCGGCGTCCTTGGCGACGTCGGTGGCGCTGTCGACCGAGATGCCCACGTCCGCCGCATGCAGCGCCAGCGCGTCGTTGGCCCCGTCGCCCAGGAAGCCGACGGATCGGCCGGTGCGTCGCAGCAAGGCGATCAGCCGCGCCTTCTGCTCGGGGGAGATGCGCGCGAAGATGGTGTGGTGTTGCGCCGCCTCGGCAAACTCGTCGTCGCAGAGGGAATCCAGCTGCGCGCCGGTCATGGTGCCTTTGGACGCCAAACCCAGCTCGGCACAGACCTTTTCGGCGACGCGGGGGTTGTCCCCGGTGGCGATCTTGAGCTCGATGCCAAGGTCGGCCAGTTGCGACAAGGACTGGCGCGCTGCAGCTTTGGGTTCGTCGGCGAACACCAGGAAACCCGCGAGCATCAGATCACCTTCGTCGGCGGGGGTGATCGCGGTGAGCCCGGCAGCGGGTTTGGCGGCCACGGCCACCACCCGGCGCCCGGCGTCGAACAGGGCCGCCAGGGTCGCTTGGGCCACCGCGGCCGTCAGCCGGCATCGGGCCAGCACCTGTTCGGGTGCGCCCTTGACCACCAGCACGCGTCCTTCTCGGTCGTCCACCAGCACCGACGTCGCCCGGCGCTCGTGGTCGAACGGCAGCATCGCGATGCGGCGCACGGCGCCCACCAGCTGGCGTGCCCGGGGGGACTCCCAGAGCGCGGCGTCGAGCGGATTGGCGCTGACCCCGCCGGTTTCCGGGTCCACATCGGTGGCCATGAGCCCCAGGCGCCGGACCGAGTCGCTGTGCGCACCGGCGGGGTCGATCGTGTCGACCAGGCTGATCCGGCCGTCGGTCAGGGTGCCGGTCTTGTCGGTGATCAGGATGTCGATGTCGCCGAGGTCCTCGATGCACACCAGGCGCTTGACGAGCACCTTGGCCCGGGCCAGCTGCCGCGCGCCGGTCGCCAGGCTGGTGCTGACCACGGCGGGCAGCAGCTGCGGCGTGATGCCCACCGCGATCGCCAGCGAGAACAGCACGGAGTTGATGACCTGCCTGTGCAGGAGCAGGTTGCTGGCCAGGATGACGACCATCAGCGCGATCGCGACCTGCAGCAGCAGATAGGAGAACCCGCGCAGCCCGACCTGGAACCCGGTCTCGGGTGACCTCTCCTCCAAACCCGCTGCGATGCGGCCGAATTCGGCGCCGGTCCCGGTCGCGTACACCACCCCGGTGGCCTCGCCGGCGCTGACGATGGTGCCCATGAAGGCAAGGTCGGACGATTCGGCGAGTTCGGCGCCGGCGGGCACCGGCTGCGGCGACTTCTCGGATCCGGTCGATTCCCCGGTCAGGATGCTCTCATCGCATTCCAGGCCGCTGACGTCGATCAGGCGGACGTCGGCCGGCACCGCCTCCCCCAGCGACAACCGGATCACGTCGCCGGGGACGAGCGCGGTGACGGGCAGGGTGACGAACTCCCCGTCGCGGCGCACCACCGCGTTGTGGCGGACCCCGCCGTGCAGGGCGGCCGCGGCCCGCTCGGCGCGGTACTCGTTGAGGAAGCCGAGGCCGATGCTGGCCGCCAGGATGATCCCGATGATGATCGCCTGGATGCTGTCGCCGAGGAAGTACGAGACGACCGCGGTGCCGGCCAGCAGGATGAGCACCGCGTTGCGCAGCTGACGGCCCAGCACCGCCAGCGCGTTGACGTGATGGGTGCGCACCGCGTTCGGGCCGTGGCGCGCCAGCCGCGCGGCCGCCTCCGCGGCGGACAGCCCGGCCGCCGAACTGTCCAGCCGGCGCAGCACGTCGGCGACCGGGCTCGCGGCGACCACCGCGGTGGTCAGCTCAGCGCCGGTCACGGCGCCGGAACAACACGTGGAGCGCGACCAGCACGCCGCGCGGTCCGGCTTGCGCTCGATACCGGCCTGACGACGTGAGCGAACGGATCAGCGAATGGATCAGCGGATGAGATTAACGACCTCCCTTGTCGGCGGTGCGGCCAATCGGCGCCGGGCATCATCCCGCCGACGGCGGTCGCTGCATGACGGTACCCAGTAGCTCCGACCCGAGCTCGATGTCGTCGTAGTCGCGGCCGGTGCGGCGGCGATCGCCCGGGGAGCCCGACGACGACGCGCCCAGCGGGGGCATCGCCATCGGCGCCCGGCCGGGCTCCGGAGAGAGCGGGGACACCGCGGACGCGAGCCGAACCGGCGACTCCGAGGCCCCCAGCAGCCCCACCACCGAGGGCGGCGCCGTCAGCTTGCCCACCAGAACCCCGGCGCCCATCGACCCCGTGGGCGCCCAGGCCGGCCCGGCGGCTCCGAGCGCACCGGCCAGCCGGGCCTCCACCGCCGCGAAGTCCGCGGCGCTCTGCGACAGGCCGGCGCCGATGTCGCCGCCCAACGCCTGGAAACCACCGGCGGTGGCCAACTGGGCCAGCACCGCGAGCATGTTGACCGGAAATCCGCCCGCGGCGATGCCCTGGTTCAGCCAGTCGTTGGCCAGCTGGAACCACGCATTGTCGACCAGGGCGCCGGAGGCGGCGGCGGGCACCGACGTGACCAGGTCGGAGGCGGTCGAGGCCGGGGCCGCACCGGCAGGGGTCAGCAAGCCCTCCGCGTCGGCGATCGGCGGCGGCGACGAGAACTGCACCGGCACGACGGCGCCCGCCGAGGTCGCGGCGTAGCGATACATCGCCGCCGAGTTGTTCGCCCACATGGCCTGGTACTCGGCTTCGGTTTCGGCGATCGCCGACAGGTTGATCCCGAAGAAGTTGGTGGCCAGCAGGAAGGCCAGCCGCGTCCGGTTGGCGATGACCACGGACGGGTGCACGACCGTGAAGTGGGTGAGCTCGAAGGCCGCGACGACCGCCTGCACCGAGGAGCCGACCTGCCGGCACTGCTGCGCGGTGACGGCCAGCCAATCCAGGTGGGGTTCGGCGGCGTTGGCCATCGCCGCCGCGGCCGGACCGTGCCAGGTCCCGCCCAGCGACGTCAACACCGAGGCATGGCTGCGCACCGATTCGTCGAGCTCGAGGCCCAGCTGGTGCCAGGCGGAGGCGGCCGCGAGCAGTGGCCCGGACCCGGGTCCCGCGTGGATCAGCGCCGAGATGACCTCGGGGGGCAGCATCCCAAAATCCATGCCGCGTTACCTCAGAGGCGCGTGAATGCGTTGCACGACAGGACATCCCGCTGTCCCGGGGGCCATTGTCCGCCCTCATCCCCCGCTCGGCGGGCGATGTGTCACCCGTTTCGGGAGTTCCACGCCGTAGTCGAGGTCCTCGAACTTCTGCTGCTTGCGCTTGCGCCAGCCGCTGCCCGCCGAGACCGGCGGCGGCACCATCATCGGCATCAGCGGCAGCGCGGACAACCCGCCCTCGCCCGCGCCGAGCGGCGAGGCCGCCGCCGCGAGTTGCACCGGCGACTGCGCGCCGGGCAACAGGCCCACCACGGCGGGCGGGGCGGTCAGCTTGCCCACCGTCACCCCGACACCCATCGCGGCGGTGGGCGCCGGCGCGGCCGATCCGACGGCCTTGAGCGCGTTGCCGAACTCCACTTCCGATGCGCCCAGCGCGGCCTCCCCCTCGGCCAGGCCCTGGCCGACCTCGCCGCCCACCGACTGCACACCCTGGGCGGTCGCCACCTGCGCCTCCACGCCGAGGAGGTTGAGCGGGAAACCGGAGGAGATGAACTGGTTGCCCCAGGTGTTGGCCAGCTGGAACCAGCCGTTGTTGACCAGGCCGCCGGAACCGGAGCCGAGCAGCGACGACAGAACCGAGGCGGCGTTGCCGGTGCCGGCCGTCGGCACGGCGCCGGCCTGGGCGGCCGCGGCCGTCGGGCTGGCGGTCGTCACCGGCGAGGCGAACCGGGGCAGCGCGGTGGCCTGCGCCGAGGCCGCCTGGTAGCGGCTCAGCGCGGCCGAGTTGTCCGCCCACATCGCCTGGTACTGGCCCTCGGTCTCGGCGATCGCCGCCGTGTTGCTCCCGAACCGGTTGGTGGCCAGCAACTGCCGCAGTCGCGTCCGGTTGGCGCCGACCTGCGCGGGCGGGACGACGGTCGAGTGGACGACGCTGAAGGCCGACGCGGCGGCCTCGGCGGAGACGGCCAGCTGCCGCGACTGCTGCGCGGTGGCGCGCAGCCAGAGCAGGAAGGGGCGGACGGCCTCGGCCATCGCGGCCGCCGAAGTGCCGTCCCAGGACTCGGCCAGCGACGACAGCACCGAGGTGTAGACGGCGACCGAGTTCTCCAGCTCGACGGCCAGCCGCCGCCACGCGGCGGCGGCCTCGGTCAGCGAAGCCGCTCCGGGCCCGGCGTGGATCAGCGCGGAGGTGACCTCTGGGGGGGCTAGGACGTCCATGGCATCTCTCGTTGACTGTGCTCGCAGCGATTCTGCGACACCGCGCTGAATTGCTGGGCAAACTCAGGGAAAGAAGGCGCGAACGTCTGGCTTCGGGCCCACGGTACGGTAACGCGCTGTCACAAAGCCCCCGCCCGCGACGGCCAGGATTTCCGATTGCCGTTAGGAAAGCGACATATTGGCGTCCCTTGCGGTTAAGACGCAATGGGCGACATGCCGATCACGCGGCGACGCCCGCGGCGCGCCGTCTCGCGGGCGAAGTGGGTGCAGTTTTTTCGGGTGCTGGGCGGGTTCGGGGTGCTGGACGGGTTTGACGGCTGTGGCCGCGTGCGGTGGTGATCGGCAACGCGTCGTCGCGGTCGTCGGCGGCGCGGCGCCCGGACACCGCCCCCCTCGGGGGACGACGTTCGCGCGCTCGTCCGAGACCCGACCCGGGGGCCCTCACGGGGCCGTGGACGACCGCGGCGAACTCAGGGCGCCGGCCGGCCGCTGACGAACTCGCGGCGCACCCCGGTGAGCGGATCGTCGAACTCGATCCGGCGGGCCAGCAGCCGCAGCGGCGCGCCGAAGTCGTCGGGAGCGACGTCGACGACGTCGGGATACAACGGATCCCCCAGGATCGGAATCCCCAGCGAGGCCATGTGCACCCGCAGCTGGTGGGTGCGCCCGGTGCGCGGCGTCAGCCGGTACAGGCCGTCGGACACCAGCTCCACCAGCGTCTCGGCGTTGGGGACGCCGGGCTCGCAGCACGCCTGCAGCCGCCCGCGCCGCTTGACGATCCGGCTGCGCACGACGCGCGGCAGCTCCAGCGCCGGATCGACGGCCGCGCGCGCCAGATAGGTCTTGCGCACCAGGCCGCGGGCGAACAGCGACTGGTAGGCGCCGCGCAGCTCGCGCCGCGCGGTGAACAGCACAACCCCGGCGGTCAACCGGTCCAACCGGTGGGCGGGGCTGAGCTCGGGCAGACCCAGGTCCCGGCGCAGCCGCACCAGGGCGGTCTGCGCGACGTGGCGCCCCCGCGGCATGGTGGCCAGGAAATGCGGCTTGTCGACCACGACGAGGTCGGCGCCGGAGTACAGCACCGGGATCTCGAAGGGCACCGGCACCTCGTCGGGCAGCTCGCGGTAGAGGTAGACGCTGGCCCCGCACGGCAGCACGGTGGCCGCGTCGACCGCCACGCCGTCGGCGTCGACGACCTCGCCGGACAGCACCTTCGCGCGGGCCTGCTCGCCGAACCGCTCGGCCAGCTCGGCCAGCACCGGGCCGCCACGCAGCCGCACCCGGGCCGGACCGAGCCCGTCGCGCACCGGAAGCGGCGGCGGCCTCGCGGGCCTCACGTGAGGGGCACCGGCTCGAGGAGCTCGGCGCGGGCCTCCGGTGCGCTGGCCCGCAGTTCGTCGGCCGACACGTCGTCGGGCTGGGCCTGCGAGAGGACCTCGGCCTCCACCCGCGCGGCGTAGTTGGCGACCTCGCGCTCGACGTCCTCGGCGCTCCATCCCAGCACCGGCGCCACCACGTCGGCCACCTCGCGGGCGCAGTCGACGCCCCGGTGCGCGTATTCGATGGAGATCCGCGTCCGGCGCGCCAGGACGTCCTCCAGGTGCAGGGCGCCCTCGGCGGCGGCGGCGTAGCGGGCCTCCACCTTCAGATAGCCCGCGGCCTCCTTGATCGGGTCGAGCAGGCCGGGGTCGTCGGCGGCCAGGTCCAGGACGTCACCGATCAGCGAGCCGTAGCGGTCCAGCAGGTGGCGCACCCGGTACGGGTGCAGGCCGCGCAGGGCGCCGACGTGTTCGGCCTGGTTGACCAGCGCGAAGTAGCCGTCGGCGCCCAGCAGGCTCACCTTGGCGGTGATCGACGGCGCCACCCGGGCCGGCACGAACTGGACCGCGGCGTCGACGGCGTCGGCGGCCATCACCCGGTAGGTGGTGTACTTGCCGCCGGCGATGGCCACCAGGCCGGGCGCGGGCACGGCGACGGCGTGCTCGCGGGACAGCTTGGAGGTCTCCTCGCTTTCGCCGGCCAGCAGCGGCCGCAGCCCCGCGTAGACGCCGTCGATGTCGGCGTGCGTCAGCGGGGTGGCCAGCACGGTGTTGACGGTGCCGAGGATGTAGTCGATGTCGGCCTTGGTGGCGGCGGGGTGCGCGAGGTCGAGGTCCCAGTCGGTGTCGGTGGTGCCGATGATCCAATGGCTGCCCCACGGGATGACGAACATCACCGACTTCTCGGTGCGCAGGATGATCGCGACGTCGCTGACGATCCGGTCGCGCGGCACGACGATGTGCACGCCCTTGGACGCGCGCACCTGGAACCGCCCGCGCTGCTTGGACAGCCCCTGGATCTCGTCGGTCCACACCCCGGTGGCGTTGATCACGACGTGACCGCGGACCTCGGTGGTGCTGCCGTCCTCGGTGTCGCGGACCCGCACGCCGGTCACCCGGTCGCCCTCCCGCAGCAGCGCCACCACCTGCGTGGAACAGCGCACGACCGCCCCGTAGTGCGCGGCGGTGCGGGCCACCGTCATGGTGTGCCGGGCGTCGTCGACGACGGTGTCGTAGTAGCGGATGCCACCGACCAGCGCGCTGCGCTTCAGGCCGGGGCTCAGCCGCAGGGCACCGGCGCGGGTCAGATGCTTTTGCGCCGGAACCGATTTCGCGCCGCCCATCCGGTCGTAGAGGAAGATGCCCGCGGCGACGTAGGGCCGCTCCCACCAGCGGTTGGTCAGCGGGAACAGGAACGGCAGCGGCTTGACCAGGTGCGGCGCCAGCGTGGTCAACGACAGCTCCCGCTCGTAGAGCGCCTCGCGCACCAGCCCGAACTCCAGTTGCTCGAGGTAGCGCAGCCCGCCGTGGAACATCTTCGACGAGCGGCTCGACGTGCCCGACGCGAAGTCGCGCGCCTCCACCTGCGCCACCTTGAGCCCGCGCGTGGCGGCGTCCAGCGCACACCCGGAACCCACCACGCCGCCGCCGATCACCACCACGTCGAACTGCTCGTCGCCCAGCCGTTTCCAGGCGGTACCGCGCTGCCGCGGTCCCAGCTCGGAGGCCGGCGAGCTGAGCTCGCCGGGCGTGCGCAACGGATCACTCACGGCTGCGGGCTCCTGTCGGTTACTCGTCGGTAGGTGTGCTCGTCAAAGGCTAGTCCGCCGGGCTCGCGTCAGTCGGCCTTCCCGTCCAGATCGTCGCTAGTCCAGATCGTCGTGGGCCATCAGCCGGCGGGCGGCCTCGGTGATCGAGCCGGACAACGACGGGTACACGGCGAGCGTCTGCGCAAACTCGTTGACCGTGATGCGGTTGGTCACCGCGACCGCGATCGGCAGGATCAGCTCGGAGGCGATCGGCGCCACCACCACCCCGCCGATCACCACGCCGGTGGAGCGCCGGCAGAAGATCTTGACGAAACCCTTCTGCAGCCCCGACATCTTCGCCCGGGCGTTGGTGTGCAGCGGCAGCATGATGGTGCGGGCGGTCACCGAACCGTCGTCGATCAACCGCTGCGGCACGCCGACCGCGGCGATCTCCGGCCGGGTGAAGATCGTCGCCGCCACCGTGCGCAGCCGGATCGGGGTGACGCCCTCGCCGAGCGCGTGATACATCGCGATCCGCCCCTGCATGGCCGCGACCGAGGCCAGCGGCAGCAGGCCGGTGCAGTCGCCGGCGGCGTAGATGCCCGGCACCGACGTGCGCGAGACCCGGTCCACCGGGATGTAGTTGCCCCGGCCGAGCTCGATGCCGACGCGCTCGAGGCCGAGGCCGCCGGTGTTGGGCACCGACCCGATGGTCATCAGCGCGTGGCTGCCCTCGACGGTGCGCCCGTCCTTGAGGGTGACCAGCACCCCCGTTGCGGTGCGGGTGACCGACTCGGCCCGGGCGTTCTTGACCAGCCGCACACCCCGCTCGGCGAACACGTCCTCGAGGACCCGCGCGGCGTCGGCGTCCTCGTAGGGCAGCACGCGGTCCTGGCTGGCCACCACCGTCACCGGCACGCCCAGCTCGGTGTAGGCGTTGGCGAACTCCGCGCCGGTGACCCCCGAACCCACGACGATCAGATGTTCGGGCAGCGCCTCCAGATCGTAGAGCTGGCGCCAGGTCAGGATGCGCTCGTCGTCGGGCTGGGCCGACGGCAGGATCCGCGGGCTGGCGCCGGTCGCGATCAGCACGACGTCGGCGTCGTACTCGCTGGTGGAGCCGTCAGGCCCGGTGGCCTTGACGCGGTGGCGTGCCATTCCCGGGGTGGGGTCGACCAGCTCGCCCCGGCCGGCCACCACCTGCACCCCCACGCCGCGCAGCTGTGCATCGACATCGGCCGACTGCTCGGCCGCCAACCGCTTGACCCTTCGGTGGATCTGTCGCAGCGAGATCTTGGCGTCGTCGATGTCGATGTCGAAGCCCAGGTGCGGGGCCCGGCGCAGCTCGGTGCGCAGCCCGGTGGAGGCGATGAACGTCTTGGACGGCACGCAGTCGTCCAGCACGGCCGCCCCGCCGATCCCCTCGGAGTCGATCACGGTGACATGCGCCGAGTCGGGGTGCGAGGTGGCGGCGACCAGGGCGGCTTCGTAACCGGCCGGGCCGCCACCGAGGATCACGATGCGGGTCACCACAGCCCTAACCTAGCTTGCCGGGCACGCCCGCCGCAGCGCACGCCGGTGCGATCAAACCCCACAAAACGATCGGGTGAACAGCGCGCGAGAGTATGGCGTTTAAGCTTTCCCCGTGCCGCTCTACGCCGCTTACGGGTCGAACATGGATCCCGAGCAGATGCTGGAGCGCGCGCCGCACTCGCCGATGGCCGGGACGGGGTGGCTGCACGGGTGGCGGTTGACCTTCGGCGGCGAGGACATCGGCTGGGAGGGTGCGCTGGCCACCGTCGTCGAGGATCCGGGCTCACGCGTGTTCGTCGTCCTCTACGACATGACACCGGCCGACGAGCAAAACCTCGACCGGTGGGAGGGCTCCGAGTTCGGCGTCCACAAGAAGATCCGGTGCCGCGTGGAGCGCATCTCGTCGGATACCGACACCGCCCCCGTGCTGGCGTGGCTGTACGTGCTCGACGCCTGGGAGGGCGGCCTGCCGTCGGCGCGCTATCTGGGCGTGATGGCCGACGCCGCCGAAATCGCCGGCGCCCCGGCAGATTACGTGCATGACCTGCGTACCCGCCCGGCCCGCAACATCGGCCCCGGCACCGGCGCCTAGGGAACCCGCCGGGGTATCGACCAAGGCTGAGGCGGGTATTTGGCCCTCGGCCGTGGCGGCCGGCGGCTCCTATGAGTGCGGCGGTGTTCTGCTGAGTGTCGCGTAGGCCGCCGCTGCACTCGCTGCGGAGAACACACTGTGGCTGAGCGGGGCCTCGGCGCCCAGCGATGCGGCCATCGCGATCCCGAATATCGTGAGCACCACGCAGGACGCGGCTCCCACGAGCGTTGGCCACCAGCCGGTGAGGAGCAATATCCCCAGAACGGACTCGGTGACGGTAGCGGCCCACACGATGGTGGTCAGTAGCCAGCCGAATGCGAACGGAAGGAGCTGGTGGGTGTAGTCGGCGAAGGGACCCATGCTCCCCCAGGCGCCCTGCCCAAACGGCGCCCACCAGCCGAATCGGTCCGCAACGGCGGAAAGGAAAGCTGCTGCGAGCGACCATCGCAGTGCCAGCCGAACCGCTCGAGTCAGGTCAGGCGCGCGTATGGCCAACACTGCCCTGCGTGTCATCACGGTGTCATCACGAACCTCCCGGCTGCCTCGACCGACCGCGCGGGCTAGGCCGGCGGAAGCTGCAGATGCGTTGCGACCGCGAGCCGATTCCACACGTTGATCGTCGCCACGGCCATCAGGAGATGAACGGTTTCGGCCTCGTCGAAGTGCGCGGCAACATCATCCCAGACACGATCGGGCACACCTGCCTGACCGATGAGGGTGACCGCCTCCGTGAAGGCCAGCGCGGCCCGCTCGGCGTCGGTGTAGAGGCCGGGAGCCTCCGGCCACGCCGACAAGACGTCAAGACGCCGTTGATCCTCACCGGCTTTGCGGGCATCGCGGTGGTGCATGTCCAGACAAAAAGCGCACCCATTGAGCTGCGAGGCGCGGATTTTGATCAGCTCGTGAAGTCGCGCGTCCAGGCCACTGTTGGCGACGTAGGTCTCCATTGCCACGACCGTCTGATACGCCTGGGGATCTACACGGTGCACATCGAGCCGTTGATGTCCAGTAGCCATGAGGTCCTCTCTGCCACGCCCGATCAATCAGAACGCTGCGGCCTGCTCGATGATGTTGACCATCACGCGCACGCCGATCGCCAGGGCCCGCTCGTCGATGTCGAAGGTCGGCTGGTGCAGGTCCAGCTGCGCGCCCTCGCCCGACCACACGCCCAGTCGCGCCATCGCGCCCGAGATCTCCTCCAGGTACCAGGAGAAGTCCTCACCCCCGCCGGACTGCCGGGTGTCGGCCAGCACGTCGGGGCCGACGGCCTCGATCGCGTGCGTGAGGATGTGCGTCGCGACCTCCTCGTTGACCACCGGCGGCACGCCGCGGTTGTAGCGCATGGTGTGCTCGACCCCCAACGGCGACAGCAGCGCGGTGACGGCCGCGCGGATGATCCCCTCGAGGGACACCCACGTCTGCCGGCTGGCGGTGCGGACGGTGCCCGACAGCACCCCCGACTGCGGGATGGCGTTGGCGGCCACACCCGCGTTCACCGCGCCCCACACCAGCACCGTGCCGTTGCGCGGGTCGAGGCGGCGCGACAGCACCCCGGGCAGGCCGGTGATCAGGGTGCCCAGCCCGTAGACCAGGTCGGCGGTGAGGTGCGGACGCGACGTGTGCCCGCCCGGCGAATGCAGCGTGATCTCGATCGAGTCGGCCGCCGACGTGATGGGGCCCGGCCGCACCGCCACCTTCCCGACCGCCAGGTGCGGGTCGCAGTGCAGGGCGAAGATCCGGGTCACGCCGGCCAGCGCCCCGGCCGCGATGGCGTCGATGGCGCCGCCGGGCATCAGCTCCTCGGCGGCCTGGAAGATGAACCGCACGCCCACCGGCAGCTCGGGCGCCGACGCCAGCGCCTGCGCGGTGCCCAGCAGGATCGCGGTGTGCGCGTCGTGGCCGCAGGCGTGCGCGACGTTGGGCATCCGCGAGGCGTACGGTGCGCCGGTCCGCTCGGCCATGGGCAGCGCGTCCATGTCGGCCCGCAGCGCGATCCGCGGCGCATGCTCGGGACCGATGTCGCACGTCAGCCCGGTGCCGCCGGGCAGCACCTTCGGGTTCAACCCCGCCTCGGCCAGCCGTTCGGCAACGAACTGCGTGGTGGCGTACTCCTGGCGGCCCAGCTCCGGATGCCGGTGGATGTGCCGGCGCCAGTCGACCAGCTTGTCGGCGTGTCCGGCCAGCCAGGACTCGGCGACGTCACCCAGGCTCACGAGTCGGCCCGGCGTTCGCGGGCCGCCAGCACCCGGTCGCGCTCTGCGGGGCTCTCGGCCAGGCGGACCACGGTGCGTGCCAGCATGATCGCGGCCTCGACGACGGCGCGGTCGGCGCTGGGCCCCGCGGCGGCCGCGGCGAAGGCGCGCTGGTGCACGGTGGCGCCGCCGGCGTCGACGCCGACCACGGGATGGATCCCCGGCAACACCTGCGTCACGTTGCCCATGTCGGTGCTGCCCATCGGCAGCGCCGCCTCCACCTCGGGGGCCACCGGCTCGCGCCCGAGCCTGCGCATCTCCTCCCGGCACACCTCGGCCAGCCAGCGGTCGGGTTTGAGTTCGGCGTAGGGCGGTGCGGGCCGGTTGATCTCGTGGTCGCAGCCGGCGGCCAGCGCGCCGGCGGCAAAGCACGCGAACATCCTGCCCTCCAGCTCTCGCAGCGACTCCGACTCGGCCGCCCGCATCGCGTATTGCATCGCCGCACGCCCGGGAATCACGTTGACAGCCTGGCCGCCGTCGGTGACGATCCCGTGCACCAGCTGGCCCGGGGCGAGCTGCTGGCGCAGCACCGCGACGGCCACCTGCGCGACGGTCACCGCGTCGGCGGCGTTGACCCCCAGATAGGGGGCGACGGCCGCGTGCGACTCCTTGCCCCGGTAGCTCACGATCACCTCGGACAGCGCCAGCGACCGCGCCGCGGCGATGTCGGATGGGCCGGGGTGGGCCATCACCGCCACCGCGACGTCGTCGAAGGCCCCCGCCTCCAGCAGCAGCGCCTTGCCGCCGCCGGCCTCCTCGGCCGGCGTTCCCAGCAGCGCCACCGTCAGACCGAGCTCGTCGGCCACCTCGGCCAGCGCCAGGGCGGTGCCCACCGCGGACGCCGCGATGATGTTGTGTCCGCACGCGTGCCCGATCTCGGGCAGCGCGTCGTATTCCGCGCAGACGCCGACCACCAGCGGGCCGCTGCCGAAGTCGGCGCGAAACGCGGTGTCCAAACGACCGGCGGGCGCGGTGATCTCGAAACCGCGCTCGGCGACCAGCGCCTGCGCCTTGGCGCAGCTGCGATGCTCGGCGAAGGCGAGCTCGGGCTCGGCGTGGATGGCGTGGGACAGCTCGACGAGGTCGGCGCCACGGCGCCGCACGATGTCCTCGACGTGGTCAGGGGCGGTGGCGGTGGGCATTCTCGCAGTATCTCACCGCCGCGTTGCGGCGACCGTTAGACCAGTCGGGCGATGAATGCCGCCGCCTCGCCGGGGTAGGGCGGCACCGAGTAGTCGTGGTGCGCATCCCGGTCCCGACCGCCGACGACACAGACGGGATCGCCGGGGCTGCACAGGTCGATGGCGCGGCCGGCGAACTCCCCCGTGGTCGACAGAGGCGTGTTGAAGCGGTTGCCCGGATTGCCGAACACCGCGACCGCCCTCACCTTGCCCGCCAGATCGGGATCCAACGCGGGAGCCGATCCCAAGTCGCCGATGAGCTGGCCGACGGGCGGCACCCCCGCCAGCATCGAGACCGCGGACGCGCCCTGTGAGAAGCCGCCGAGCACCAGCTTCGTCGACGGGCACTGGCCGGTCATCTCGGCGATGTGGTCGCGTGCGTCGTTGGCGCCGTCGGCAGTGGTCAGGAAGTTGTAGCTGGCCGGGTAGTTCACCGCATAGCTGTCGACGCTGCGCGAGCCGAGCGCGGGCCGCAGGGCGGCCAGCAGCGCATCGCCCACGGCCCCCAGGCCGGGCGGTTCGGCCGTGCCGCGGGCGAAGATCAGCTGGACGTCGGCACACCCGTCGGCTCGTGCGGACGGCGCGGAACCCGTGAACGCCGCCGCCGAAACCACCACGGCGACGGCCGGGCCGATGATGGGCCGGCTACGAAAACCCATGCGGGAGATCTTGACATATGCCGGGGTTGGCCATCGACGCCAGGCGCTGCCGGTGCTCGCGCCCGCAGAAGAAACCCGGTGATTGTTCGTGTCGATAACGACGTGGCGCGCGCTGACTTGTTAGCGTCGAACCGGCGTTTTGTCAGCAGTCACGTTGGCGCGGGGGCGGCGACGGCGGCCGGCCACCACCAGGGCTCCGCCGAGATGGGAACCGTCAGTGGCGAGTTTCTTGGTGTGGCCCCCGGAGATCAATTCGGCGTTGCTCTACACCGGCGCCGGCCCCGGCCCGATGCTGGCCGCGGCGGCGGCCTGGGATGGGCTGGCCGAAGAATTGCAAGCCGCGGCGTCGTCTTTTTCGGCGGTGACCTCGGGGCTGTCGAGTGAGGCCTGGCAGGGCCCTGCCGCCACGGCGATGGCGGCCGCGGCCACACCGTATGCGGGCTGGCTCAGCACCGCCGCCGCGCACGCACAGTCGGCGGCCGCCCAGGCCCAGGCGGCGGCGTCGGCGTTCGAGGCGGCGTTTGCCGCGACCGCGCACCCGGGCGTGATCGCGGCAAACCGCGGCCGGCTGGTGTCGCTGGTGACCTCGAACCTGTTCGGTCAGAACGCCCCGGCGATCGCCGCCGTGGAGGCGCACTACGAACAACTCTGGGCCCAGGACGTGGCCGCCATGACGGGCTATCACGCCGGCGCGTCGGCCGCGGCCACGCAGTTGTTGTCGGTCCAGGCCGCGCTGCAGGGCACGACGGCCCAGTTGGGCCTGCCCAATGTCAACCTGGGGATCGGCAACCTGGGCGGGCTGAACCTGGGCAACGGCAACACCGGCAACCTGAACCTGGGCAACGCCAACATCGGCTCCCAGAACCTCGGCAGCGCCAACATCGGCACCCACAACTTCGGCGCCGGGAACTTCGGCAGCACCAACCTGGGCTTCGGCAACGGGAGCTCGTATTACGGGGTCACGTCGAGCTTCAACATCGGCGGCGGAAACCTCGGCAACTACAACATCGGCTTCGGCAACGCCGGCCTCGATACCACGGCGGGGATCGGCAACATCGGCCTGGGCAACCTCGGCGTCAACAACATCGGCATCGGCAACGTCGGCGGCGGGAACATCGGCGCCGGAAACTCCGGGGCCGGGGGCACCGCGGGCTTCGGCAACGTCGGCTTCGGCAACAGCGGCAACAGCAACTGGGGTTTCGGCAACACCGGCAGCGGCAACATCGGCTTCGGCAACAGCGGCACCGGCGACATCGGCTTCGGGCTCACCGGCAACAACCAGATCGGTTTCGGCGGCTTGAACTCCGGAAGCAACGACATCGGCTTCGGCAACTCCGGCAACAACGACATCGGGTTCTTCAACTCCGGCAACGGCAGCTTCGGCATCGGCAACTCCGGCCTCACCGATACCGGCTGGTTCAACTCCGGCCAGATCGCCACCGGCTTCGGCAATTCCGGCGGCGGCGACACCGGCATCGGCAACTCCGGTTACTACGCGTTAGCCGGCGGCGGCGTGAACACGGGTTTCGGCAATGCGGGTGCCAACAACGTCGGCTTCGGCAACGCGGGCGATTTCAACGTGGGCAATTTCAACTCGGGAATGTCAAACGCGGGCAGCCTCGATTCGGGCAGCTTCAACACCGGCCTGTTCAACGCCGGCGACACCAATACGGGCTTCGGGAACTCGGGAAACATCAACACGGGCCTGTTCAACTCGGGCAGCCTGAACACCGGCGTGGGCAGTTCGATCACCCAAGCGGTGGCCAGCTCGGGCTTCGGCAACACCGGGAGCGGCACCTCGGGCTTCTTCAACACCGGGGGCAACGGCGACTCGGGCTTCGGCAATACAGGCGACACCCTTAACACGGGCATCGGCAACTCGGGCGGTCGAGGCGACACGGGTTATTTCAACCATGGTCCCGCCGGGGGCGACACCGGCTTCTTCAACAGCGGCGCCACCGGCAGCAACGCAGGCTTCTTCAACTCCGACACCGGAAACGGCCAGAACTCCGGCTTCTTTGACACCGGCGGCGGGTTCGGGTCAGGCTTCGGGAATTCGGGCGCCCTGAGCTCGGGCTGGTTCAACCCCGGTGACGGGCAGTCGGGCTTCTTCGGGTTCTAAGGCACCGCCGCCGGGACCCACGCATCTTCCATTGGTATGCGTTTCCGCCATTATCTTGATGAAAAGTATGTAAAAAGGCTATTCGCATGACAGTATGTCTGCTACGCGCACGGAGAACACCGAAGAAGACCGTGGCAGGAAATGGGCTCGAGGCGGAGCGCTCGACACGACACCGCGTGGCGATGATCGAGCGGCACACCGCCGGCCTGCAACCGGCTGGTACGTGCTCGACGGCTTTTTCTGGGACGACGGGTGTTCGGTCCTGGCGGGACCGTTCGCGACCCAGGCCGGCGCGCTGACGTGCCGCTCGGCGCTGGAACGCGACAACGCCCCCCGCCACTACTCCATCGACGAGGTCGGGTACATCGACGAGGTCGGGTACATCGACGAGGTCGGGTCCATCGACGAGGTCGGGCCCCGATTGCCGGGCGGGACGGCGCCGGCGGGCTAGGCTCGCCCAGTGTGAGCGACGCCGCGACCGAGGCCGACGAACTCGCCCGGCGGGCGGGGCATTTCATCGCCGAGCGCACCGGGGTCGCCGAGCACGACGTCGCCGTCGTCCTCGGCTCCGGATGGTCCTCGGCGGCCGCCGCGCTGGGCGCCGCCACCG
>Ga0207433_10002933_pt1 | contig 33667 bp, 28 predicted proteins | sample YelNatPaOPGAMG01_FD_187559 | JGI IMG/M metagenome (GOLD analysis project Ga0207433, IMG submission 187559) | Hot spring thermophilic microbial communities from Obsidian Pool, Yellowstone National Park, USA - OP-RAMG-01 (SPAdes) (version 3) | ecosystem: Environmental > Aquatic > Thermal springs... | reverse complement strand
TGCTAAATATGTTGCTGGTACAGTTGTACCACTATATGTATTAAATGCTGATTTTGCTAAATATGTTGCTGGTACAGTTGTACCACTATATGTATTAAATGCTGATTTTGCTAAATATGTTGCTGGTACAGTTGTACCACTATATGTATTAAATGCTGATTTTGCTAAATATGTTGCTGGTGCAGTTGTACCAGTATATGTATTAAATGCTGATTTTGCTAAATATGTTGCTGGTACAGTTGTACCAGTATATGTATTAAATGCTGATTTTGCTAAATATGTTGCTGGTGCAGTTGTACCTGTATATTGCTGATAAATTGATGTATCAAGTTTATTATTAATTAATGCTGCTGTATTTCCAGTATAACTATTAAATGTACTTACATTAAGCTTTGAATTTAATGCATTACTTAATGAACCACTATTAACATCAACATTAAATGTATTACCAGACCAGCAAATACTATTTCCTGCAAGTGATAAGCCACAAACACTTAAAACACCTGCCGTATAATTTAAACCAGTACCTGCAATAGCAGAATTAATATACAATCCCGATACATCTGAACATAACCCGCAATTATTCGCTAATTTTACTGAAACATTATAATTACCGCCTATTGTTTGAATACAAATACCATTACCTTGTGTTACACCTTGTTGAGCACTAAATATTTGGAATGCCAATGATGTAACACCCACTTCAATCGGATTGGGTGTTTGAAGTATCCATGAAGTATTTTTATTCGTATTGCCTGATAGAACAAAAAAGTATGAACCATGCACAACCTCATTATTTTCATTAAAATCAGAACTTCTTTGCCAAGTACCACCAGTTGCAATATAAACACCATTAGTTTGACCACTTGTCTGATTTTTAACTAATACTCTCATGCCATTAGTTAAACTAACACCATCAATTGTTGTTAAACCAGAGAGTACAATATTTTCAGTTGTTGCAACATCAACTGCTGTTTTGGGGATAATACTGCTTGCTATCGAATCCACGTACTCTTTATCAACCAAAGAACGATTTGTATATGTTGACGAATAATTACCAGCATATTCAATACCTCTTGGTGTTACTCTATAATCAGTGAATGTTATTTGAGTATTGCTTATCTGTAAACGCATTGATTCAGTACCAGCACTTGTCATACCTTTTATCGTAACAGTACCCCCACTACTATATAACTCAATACCACAACCATTTTTATCATATATTTGTCCACCCGCAGAAGTTGCAATATCAATTCTTTTTCCACTTAAACAGAAATCATATTCTCCTGAAATAATTGTATTTTCAGTAAGATTTCCGCCCAATTTAACTCGATGGCAATCTGCTTTACTTAAACCATTTGTTGCTCCAGTCACAACCTTTTCATGATATGATGCAGTACTTGCTGTATACGAATTAAAAGTATTTGTATTAACTTTACATATATTTTCAGTGCCACCGCTATACCAAATAAAATTATAAAGATTTACACCTGACAATGTAGTATTTACAGGTAATTCAGGTGCACCCGTAAAAATAGGGCTTTCCAAAAATGCAAATGTTTTTCTTGTATTACCACTTATTGTGCCATAAAATTTATCACCTGAAAATTCTACAGCACCAATTTGTGGTATACTAAGCAAATCGCCATTTGTGAATTTTAACGGCGCATTTATTGTTGTACCAGATTTTAAATGAATTACTGCTGTTGGAGTAATAATACCAAAACCGGTTAAACCACTTACAGTATCAATATTAATAACTGGTGTTATGCCATTTGCTTTTCTAAATTGTATTGCATTAACAGTATCGCCTGTTGGTCTGATTTTACCAGTCACTAAACCGCCATTAAATGTTGTTTCAATATTTGTTATTCCGCCAACTTCAGTTACTTCTTGTAGAGTAACACCTGTAAATGTTTCACCGCTTAAAATATTAATTTGATTTTGTAAACAACTTGTTGCACCAGTAAGTTGACTATATGTTGCTAAAGTACCAATTTCAATATTAATATTGGTAATTTGTGTTTGTAAATCATCTGTTCTACCAGTAAATTCGCCGTATGTAACATTATCTTCTGGAGTTGGGGGTGGTGCAATGCTATTTAAATAATCATTAATATTTTCCTGTGTATTCTCAATGATAATACCACCACTTTCTCTATAAAGATAAAGTGGTTGTATTTCAGGAATAAAATAATCAATATAAATTTCATCATAAGGTGGAAGTGGAGAAAAACTTATATTACTCCTATCCACTATTGTATTTCCAAAATTAGTATTATATAAATAATATTTAGCTGCCATTACTATTGTAATTTATTTTTCTCTTTAATTAATATAGCACCATTTGCTAAAGTATTTAATGTACCATCTAAACCTGTTCTAAATACAATTAAATTAAGAATATCATCTTTATTTAAAGATAATACGATATTTGATAAAACTAAATTCCCCACAACGCCTGCTCTTGCTGTTGTGGCAGCACTTGCAGTATTAGTAAGTGACGTTGTTCCATTTAGCATTAAATTAGCGCCAACACCTCTTATATTATTTGTACCAGTATGATAATAAGGAATATGATATGAGACTTCATAATCTGCGGTTTTATTAATTTTTATTTTAGTGCCACCATTCCACGTAAATGAATTACCCGAATATTCAGCGTTATGCCAAATAATTGTTGTTGGTGTAATTGTGTTAATATTTGTACCACCAGTATGCGTTAATTGTATTTGATTTGTTATTGTGGATGCCGAATAATTATTAAATACTGTTTTTGCCAAATATGTGGCTGGTACTGTAGTACCGCTATATGTGTTAAATGCTGATTTAGTCAAATATATTGCAGGTGCGGTTGTACCAGTAAAACTATTAAATGATATTTTAGAAACAAATTGATTTGGTGCCGTATTTCCTGTATAATCAGCAAATACTGATAAATCTACTTTTGTTGCCAAATCAGTTAAATATGCTATAGTACCATCTGAATCTTGAATTGTTAATGTTCTAAATATACCACTGGTTATACCAGATGTGATAAACATTGCGCCTTTTGTGCTATCTATGTTATCTAAAATTTGAAAATGATCGCTTCTCAATAAATCTGCTGGTGCTTCACCTAAATATTTCCAAGCAGTTCCAGTTGAAAAATAAAAACCTGCTGGTTTTCTATTTAAAGCATACGAATCACTTCCTTGTCTTACAACATATATTTTACCTGATACTAAACTTGGCAATGGTAATTCAGAATATACACTAACTTCAGGATATGTCATACCTGAAGTGGGTGTACTGCCACTACTAAAATCGTTATTAAATAAATATATATTGCCCGTTATTAAATCTACTGTAAATGTTGACATTTATTATGTTTTCTAATAAATACTATAAAAAAAATAAAAAAAAATGGGATGTTTTCACATCCCATAATAACCAATCTTATATTGGATTGGTTTTGTATCACCAATATTATATTTATTTGGTGTAAAATAGCATTTCTTATATTAAGAATGCTTAAATATTTTTTATATTTTACTTATTAATGTTGTCAATTTATTTACTTTTCTATTAGTATATGGCGTTATTTCTGGACTTAAAGGTGAAATGTTTCCATTACCATCTCCAATAAAAAATCTAATTTTTTTTATTTTATTTTTACCAATATGATTAATCGTGGATACATTTCCAATATTCGGTCTAACATTCCAATCAGTTTTTTTTACCAAAAATGAAATGTCGCTAATGATTAGATTGCTTTTAGTGGCATTTAATCTTTTTACAACTGGCTGATGATCATTATCCCCTTCATAATAATAAGCATATAAATCTTTTTCTGAAATATTTGGTATATAATTTAATCTAAAAGTATCCTGACCAATAGGTTTTAAAAATAATGCTGTTATATTATCTGAATTATGATCTCGTCCCTCTAACTTATACACTCTGCAATAACTATAATTATACGAATACATTCCATCAAAAAAAATATCTCGAAACAAACTAAATGTATTTTGATCTATTGGCATTCCTATAACAACAGATGATGTCACCTTTAATCTATAGCCATCATGCAAATGAAATGTCGAATCACCCCAGTTAAAAACATGTCTATTACCAACAATACTTGAATTAAACGTAATACTATTACCACTATATAATGGATTATATATATTACTATATGTTTGTGGAAACCAAATAGATTTAGCTGCAGCATCGTAATTATATTCCTGTAAAAAACCATCAAATGTAAAATAGTCCCACAATTTTTTCACTAAATCATGTTTAAAATTATCAATTTTATTTCCAGTTGAATATGCACCATCATATAATGTTAATATTCTTTTTTTATAAGAATTTCTACCCTTTAAAACGGAATAAAATAAATTCATCCCATATATTTTATTTATATTTCCAACTGAACTATTTATTTTAGCATAGCATTCAATAATATATGGAACAACTTCATTACCATTATTATTTCTTTCAAGATTATTATTTAAAAAATCAACCAAATCATTTTTACTAACAAATTGTTTTTCTAAAAAAACATCACCATTTTCACAATAAATGTTAAATAAAAATTTATTATAATCATCAAAATGTTCTTGTAATTGTGGAAAATATCTTTTTCCAAATTGTGAATCAATACTACTTGATAATGTAACAGGATATCTTGTATCAATTATATTAATGTTACCAAAACTTAATTTTTGTTCGTTATAATTAACATTAATCTTTTTCCAATTATTTGAATTTGTATAATCAATATCATTTAATATATATAAACCATTATTATTTGCATCATTAACAACACTAACAATCATTCCTTTATACACATAAGCATTTCCATCACCCTTATCCCAAGTTGCTGTGTTTGTTAAATCAGAATAATAATCAACAACAAATCTTGAATCAAGCGGAGCACCAATTTTTGGTTCAAAATTTGCTGAAAATATTGCATTACCTATTATTCTTCCCATATTATTTAATTTAATTAGTATAAAATCTTAATTGTCTTGCACCAATAAGTGCCCCATTATGTGTATATACCTTATAATTAACCATATTACCATTAATATTTAATTGTGTCGTCGTAATAGTAAACATTGTTAAACTATTTACTTTACTACCACCAATCCATTCCCAAATACCAGAAATAGTATTATAAAATTGAATGCCAGTAATTGGAATAAACGCATCTGGAAACCAAGCTGTTTGTTTATAAACACCACTTTCAGCAACCATATTAATTTGCCAATATATGGCGTTATGTAATGCTAATGCCTGTTTTGTTCTCGTTGTAATATTACTACTTGTTCCAAAAAACGGATAAACACCAATAATACTTACTGTTATTGTATTAGTTTGTCCTGCCGGTAATGGATAACTATAATTATTACCTTTACTACTTTTGGGTTGTTCGCCAGCATCATAACTTACGCTACCAGTCCATGATTGAACACCTTCTAAAACAACATAATTAGTTATTGTTTTAGTGTCAAAAAGTGATGTGGATGAAAAATTAGACAATCCACTTCCAGTATAATTATATGTATTTGGTAATCCACTTCTATATCCAGAAGTACCATATGGTGGATTTATTGAACCTCTATTAAATGTTGATGTAAAATCCAATGTAGGTAATGTGCTATTAATTTCTTGTAATCCATTTTGAGCCAAAACAAAAGTACTTGAAGGATTTGTTAACGTAGGAAATAATTCAGGATATAACAATGCATCCCACATTTGTTGCATTGTTCGATTATTAAATGTCATACCTGAAGAAATGCCACCAATAGTTAATGGCGTTGGTGTTGTATTAGTATAATAAACACTATTTCCTGTTGTACCGCTAATTCCTGCATTAAATAAATAATAATCGCCTCTAATTAAATCAAATACCAACATAAAATAACCAACAATTACACATCACATTACTTATAATGAATATATATATGAATATCTATTATCCCAAATCCATTTATATTCTTGATTTCCCGCATATTCTGGGTTTTCTTGCGGAAATCCAAAATGCCAAATATTTCCCACTTTCCAAATTTTTTTTATTTTCCACGTTGGTTTGGTTGTATCTGCATGATTTATAGAAACACCAACATAATATTCTGTCGGACTTACTTCATCCACCAACATAGCAGCATCTCTATTATGTTCTTGGATATTATATTCTGGTAATAAAAATCCGCTCATATTTTAAAATTTTATTTAAAAATTATTTATTTATTGTATTACTCTAACTTCAACAACATTATTACCAAAATAATTATTCAGATAATCTCTAACTTTAGTATATAACACTGCCGGAGTTAAAGTATATAAATCTTCCTCTGTAAATTCAATCAAAATATCATTAGGAATTTCAATCGTTTTTATTTCACTATATTTAGCCTCAAATAACTCTCGACTTCTATAAACTTTAAATTTTATTATAACATTATTACTATTTGCATAAAATTCGCTATCAAATTTTATTGTTGCACCACTTTGGACAACACTACCGTCAACTGCGGTAAATCCTGTTAATGTTATTAAATCTATTTTTGCCATATTTATTTATTTTTATTTACTTTTATTATTTATCCAATCACACTAACAACATATTGCACACCATTACCTGGTGGCGTATCAAATAAGACACAAATACAATTTGCATTTGGTCTTTGTACATCAACATAAACCGTCGAATAAGGTGTTGAGTTTTGAATAACATCAACACTCACAAACTGTCTATTCTTACTATGGTTTATTAAAAATCCACAATTAGAACCATCACCGGAAATTGTGTATTGAGAAATTGTAGCAGTATTTTCCGACGATTTTATTACTAAATTACTATCATCAACACCATCCTTATACCAATACTCCACATTATTAATATTTACAGTTAACCCAATATACCTAGTCCCACTTGGAATTAAAGTATTTACTTGTGTTACACCAGTATATGGCGTAAGATTATTTAAATACCTACTATCGGTAGGTTTGGGTGCATTTGTTTTAATATTATCGCTTAATACTATTGCCATTTTATTTATTTTTTAACTATTTCTAAACTCAATTGCTGTTGTTATTTCTCCAACAGTATCACTCATATATACTTTATAATTAACATTTGACCAGCAACCTTGTCCCGATGAAATTGATATTATACATTCATCCGGATATTTATCGCTAGGAGAACTTGCTATTCTACCATTATCTAATGCAGTACGATACCAACATGTTTTTGATGTTGATGCCGCTGGAATTGCAAGCCACGTATATTCGTTCGATGCGCTATTAAAATTAACCGTAACAGTTCCATTGCTATTGCCAACAACTTTAGTACCACCCGTTACTAACGAATTGGTTACAGGCGGACGTGAACCCGATGTCAATTTACCATAATAATAAGGATAAATACTACATTTACTAACATCTCTTGTAAAACAATGATGTTGAGTAGAGCAACCACTAATTCTCCATGTCCACGTCGTGGGCGAAGTATTCGTTTTACTTCCAATATTAACACTTGCACTACCAGTGTTTGCCAACCCAGTACACAGCACAGAACCACCCACCTCAGCAATACCAATACTATTAGTTGCAACATTTGAACTTGTTGTTGTAGACCAAGTAAATGTTTTTGATCCAGAAAATACACTTCCCACTTCAATGGGAAACGTTCCTGTCATATCAAACGCGCTAAATGTAGGAATAATATATGGTGCAAGTATATCCTGTAACAAACACATCATTGTCTTTCCCGTCAACACAGTACCAGCCGTAATACCCCCAACTGTACATGTCGATGGTGAATTAAGGCAATATGTCAATTGCTGCATTAAATCCGTTTGACCAGTAATATTTCCGGTAATTTGACCCCATTCAACAGTACCTGTATTGCCAGTTGAAACAACATAACCAGGATATGGTAATACCCATCCAGTTGTACTAGAATTTGCAACTAATACTGCTTTTACAACATCACCATCGCTCGATGGTTTTGTTGATGTCAACTGTCCTGGTGTTGATGAACTTAAGAAATATGTCGTGTTTGTTACTAAACCCGTTAATCCTGTAATATATCCCGATTGAGTTAATTCAAAATTATTACTATCAACAACCTTCGATACAATACCAATAGTTTCACCATCATACGAATTTTTAGCAATTGCTTTATTGTAAGTGCCACCAGACCATCCAATCACATCTCCAACATTAAATCCGTGAGATGTTTTATTAATTATTTTACTAACTTTTTCTCCACTAACATTATTTGACGATCCTGTGAATGCGCCTCCATATGATAATTCATGCGTAGTTGGATTATAATAAACCGCTTTTGCTGTTGACCCGCTAGTTAAATTCGTTATATATGTCCTGGCATTAATACAAAGTATTTTATTGTCAAATTCACCATAAATAAGTGAACATTCCCCACAATTTGCAATATATAATTTATTCGACTTCCTTTCATAATATCCTGCACAACTACCAATCATAACATTTGAACTTCCAGTAACATAATAACCAGCAAGTTCTCCTATTGCAACATTATTGCAACCAGTTACATTACAACGTAAAGCATTAAAACCATATGCAATATTAAAACAACCACTAGTATTATAAAGCAATGCATTTGTACCAATTGCTATATTATCATTACCAATCGTATTTGAAGTTAGTGCATTATAACCTAACGCGACATTTAGTTGACCAGAACTATTATTTATAAGTGTAGCCACACCAATTCCAATATTTTTTGCACCACTAATGTTGTTATAAAGCACATTATGTCCAATCGCAATATTATCAGTACCATTTTGATTAAAATAAAGACTATGATAACCAAACGAAATATTATAACATCCAGTTGTGTTATTATTAAGTGCAGATGTTCCAATTGCAATATTTTCGCAACCTGTTGTATTACAATTAAGAGAAAAATACCCAAGCGCTACATTATCAGAACCACTTGTATTATAAAAAAGTGAATGAACTCCAATCGCTATATTATAAATACCACTTGTATTACAAAAAAGAGCATCTGAACCTAATGCAATATTTGCTCTTCCTGAATCGTTACATACAAGAGTAAATTGACCAATTGCAATATTTTCACATCCTTTTTTATTACAAGCAAGTGCTCGATCACCAATTGCAATGTTAGTTGAACCAGAAATATTTCCAAAAAGAGCACAATATCCATTAGCAATATTATTACAACCTTTTATATTGTTAAATAATGTGTAATAACCAATAGCAACATTTAAAGAACCAGATTGATTATTATAAAGAGATAAACAACCAAGTGCAATATTTTCATGTCCTATTGTGTTACTAGCAAGTGCTCGATTACCAATTGCAATGTTACTTGAACCAGAAATATTTGCATAAAGAGCACAATATCCATTAGCAATATTATAACAACCCGTTATATTGTCATGTAATGTATTATAACCAATAGCAATATTATAACAACCAGATTGATTATTATAAAGAGATGAACTACCAATTGCAATATTAGATATTCCATTACCAACCGAACTTCCAGCACCACTTCCAATAAAAATTGAATTAATATCGGTTGTTTTTGTTTTTAATATTGTATTTCCACTAATTTTATAACCATTAATCGAATCAATGCAACCATTAGATTTAATATTAAAACTACCAAAAACATTTGTTATGCCAGATAATCCCAATGTATCCCCAACACATTGTTCAAATTTGCAACTATTTAGATTAGGTTTGGTATCTACTATTGCCATAATTATTTATTTCAAAATATAATATTAATACTTTAAAATAAATACTAAAAAAGATTGTTTATTATAAATGATATAAAATTAAAATACTAAATTTAATGAAATTTTGATATTTATAAAATTCCACCAAATCTCAAATAATTTCTAAAAGTGTATAATCTATTAATCCAAATAATATTATCATTACCTGCTTCATTCATTAAATTTTTAAAATAATCAATTTCTTCATAATAATTAATTTGATTAATTGTCCATCTAGTTTTATATATTCTTGGTACAACAAATTGCGCTGTATCTAAAACACCTTCCTTAACGCAACTTTCATCTAATCTCAAAATCCTTTCATTAAATTTGGGACTATATTGATTAAAAACTAATATTTTACTATTCCATTCATCTTTATATCTACATATTCTATCATACAACTTAGGGTGAACTATATTATCATCATCAAGAAAATACAAATAATTACCAATTGCATTTTCAATACCAATATTTCTTAATTTATTACATCTAGTTCCCCTTAAATCATTATTATCCGGAATTTTATTGAATAATTTTATTGATACTCTATCTTGATATTGCAAAATTCTTTTATCTACAACATCTCCATCATAAACTATTATCCATTCAACATCATCCGTATTCATATTAAGAATTGACCAATAAATTGTTGGTAAGTTTAATGGTCTACTACATGGAGTAATAATACTAACTAACATTTCACACCAACCAATTGCATTGAATTTACAATAGCATTCCACAACATACATTTACCACTAACACCACAAACACAAATATCTAATGTTTTAGTGGTATTATTTGCATATACATTAGCATCTGCACTAGATAATGCCGTATCTTTATAAAATACCTTTGATGGTGTTCCTATAATTGAAACAGTACCACCTGATGGACGTTTTATTAGTCCTTGAAAGAAAAATGAAACACTATCACCATTAATACCATCTATACCGTTAACACATGCATCAAAAGACATTGCAACATGGCATACATATTCAACCTGATAATTCCCTAACGAATTATTATATTCTTCACTTAAACCATTACACAAACGAGTTGAATTTGTACCATTAGTGGTTCCCCATTGAATAATCTTTCTATTACAATTACGTAATAAATTCAATTGATTTACAGTAATACCCGTTTTTTCATAATATAACGTATTCTTTATTGCATTAAAATATATATCATTCCCTTTCGCTACAACACAATTAAATCCATTAATTTCTGTTCGATCAGAATCAATTAGAATAGAAGAAGAACCGCTTGTATAATCATCACATGAAGAAATTGATAATGGTAAATTTGATTGAATTTGATAAGAACAACCATAAATATAATTACAATCATAACCAATATTTAATACATACATACTTGATGACCCACAAACACCTAAAGATAAAAATCCAGTTGCTCCTTCATCATAATTAAAATTTTTATATAGTGTAAATATAGTATCACCAGATGGTGTATATCCAGTTCCCCACGTAAACCCACTAACATCTTCTCTCCAATATAAATTAGTACCGTTTAAAACACCATTATCATTATATTGCAACGAACCATTACCTCCATTTGTTAAATTACCACTACTTAATGCATGACTTGATGTGTTATAATATAATATATTTGTTTCATTAGTTTTAGCTGGTATATTTGTTATAGAAAGAGTTGGCACATATAAACTACCATCTAAATTAATCCTAGTTGTATTATCAGGATTTGTTGTACCACAATAAAAATGTATCAACGAACTTTGCTTACTTGAATATGGCACATATCTGTTATTAGAACTATCCCAATACAAAAATGCCGATGTTGGCGTAACACCTCCAACACCACCAATTACACTAAAATTTGATCTATCACTCATATTGTTATTTTTTTATAAAAAAAAATAATTATCTATTTCAAATAAATACTAAAAAAATAAACAACAATATGAAAACAAAAAGAATATTATTATATAAAAAAACGTTTCATGACACCTAAAAATTAGGCTTATGAAACGTTACTACAGCAAAAAATTAATAAAATTAATAAAACCTGTTTATTTCTGTTTATTTACCGCATCAATAATTTCATTAATATCAAAAACATTTACAGTATCATATGGAAATTGCTGAACTTGTCCTGATATATCAAACTGTTCTAAATAACTAAATTTATTTAATTCTCGAACATAATTTGCTTTGGGTAAAACATTAATGTTTTCTGGATATCCAAACACCTCTGGTTTATTTCCAATCCAAACAACAGTGCTTTGTAAATCCAATGCAGCCGCAACATGTTGCGCAAATGAATCAATAAACAACCTTTTGGTCGATAACAAAAACACTGCATATAATTCTCTGTGAGGTAAAATTAATGTCTCTACACCCTGTAAAGCTGGTTGTTCGGGTAATCTTAAATGCAAAATTCGATATGTTTTTGAAAAAAAATTAACTAATTTTTGTGCAGTTTCAATTGGCATATCCCTAAACCAAGACTTTTTGCTATATTGACTATTTGGTGCACCTCCGTGCGTCTGTAACAACATTATTGGTCTTCCATCTGGCTTAATCTTATCCTTAGCTATTTCAATTTCTCTTGGATTTAAATAAATTTTAGGTTTATATCCATCATAAGGAATTCCATACATATCACACCATGATTGTGTTAAATGTTTTCTTTGTAAAATATGGTCTTCGGTATGATAAACTTCTTGACGAAATATTTTAGTGTCGGGTTTAATAAAATCGGAATAAAAATACTGAAACTGATTAAATGAATAAAAACGCCAAACATCTGGATTGTAAAAAAACGGACCATCCCAGGCACAAACCACAATTAATTTTCTATCCGGATATTGTTTTTTTATTGCTCTACAAACAGCAGTTGCCATTATGTTTTTACCATGACCACCTTCAATGTGAAATATCACATATTTATCATTTTCTCTTATTTTATCATCTTGAATATTTTTTACCATACTTTTTTTTTAACATCAAATTATTTTTTTATTAATAGTTGCTTTGAGTAATATAATCAATAAAACACAATGATACTAATGCACAACCATACCTAATATCGTTTGGAACCGAACCACTTTCAATAATAACATTGGGTTCTCCAAGAAACAATCCCTGATCTTTATATGTTCTCTCAAAAAGATTATTTAAGACCAAATATAATCTTTCTTCAAGACTTTCAACACTAAATTTTCCATGAACTTCACAAACCAATCCACCATGTTTTTCATTCAAATTTTCATCTTCATACATCCATGCATAAATAATTCCTGCACTAATAAATTCACCAAATTCTCCAAATTCACAAGACATTATACATTTTAATTCACTTCCGAACGACCCTAAGTCAATTTCATCCAACGTCACCAATTTAGAATCTGGAGATAATACAGAACTATATGTTTGTATATTAAAATCAGCTATTTTTGCATCGTATAATGCCATATGATATGCACCTGCATGCTTTTCATAAGGATCAACACCAAATCCCTTTGTAACAAAAAATTGACGCGGAATTTTATTAGTTTTTATTTTTTTTTCCTTCATTTTTTATTATTATAAGATTATCAATATATAATAGATAATAATTAAAATTTATTTTACAAATATAAATAAATATAATTAATTTATCAAGGAAATTTTAAAAAAAATTATACATTAAATTTTGAAGTTATATAATCTAATACTTTTTCTTTAACTTCATTATTCCATTCTGGATAATCAAAAATATCATCAAAAGTAATATAATGCTTAGGATTATTTTTTTTATAAAGTATCTCTTCATTAGGAGCTATAACCCAAAAAATTCCATTTATATTAATAATTTTTTTCTTTTCTTCTTCTTTTTGATATTGTTTTAATTTTTCTATTTCATTTTTTTCTTTCTTTTTAGCTAAGTAATCTTCAATATTTTTAATTACAACATCAACACCCAAACCACCATCTTCTCCTCTTTCATTTTCAACAGATTTTCGTTGAGTACTTTTTCTTAACATAATAGTTGTTATAACATTATCTCTAACAATTGCCCACATTTCATCACCTGTCGAATCCTTAGCAAAAATACCATCATTTGATATAATTTGATAAAAAGGTATTCCTGGATCATATATATTTTTATTAGTATAATATATTGAATTGGGATTTGGTTTAAATTTACCTAAAAATATCCCATAACTTTTAGAATCAAAATTATTTGATAAAATTAAATTCAAATTTTTTCTTATTTGTTCATATTCTTCTGGTGTAATATCACCAGAATATTTCATTGTATCAAGTCTTTTTTTTATTCTTTCATACGCATGCCCACTAACATCACTTTCAAACAAAAGAATTTCATCATTAATTATTGATATTAATCTTTCATCTATCTCCATAAAAAAAAATATTTAATATAAATAGTTTATTTTTTATAAAAATGATTGAGCCGATGAAGGGACTCGAACCCCCAACCCCCTGATTACAAATCAAGTGCTCTACCAATTAAAGCTACATCGGCAATAAAAATATTCCCAATATTTTCTTTATAAATATTGGGAATATAAAAAAAATATTAATTTTAAATTACATTATGAACATTTACTATATCCACAAGATAAACAAGTAAGGCATCCTTCTTTATATTCAAGATGCTCACTACCACAAATAGGACATTTTCCTTTTCCCTTCTCCCCATCTTTAATATATCTCTTTATTACACGAGCAACACCATTTTTCCACGTATTTATATGATTTTCTCTAAAATTTAATGAATCAATTAATTCATATGTCTTAGCAACTGGCATGCCGTGCCTTAATACTGCAGATATAAATTTGGCATAATTCCAATACTCAGGATTAAACGCATGATTTAAACCCATATGAACTTGTTTTTCTCCATTAGAATCAACATATTCAATATCATATCTTTTCTTTCTAACTTTAACTATATTACCATTTCCATCCAGTTCTTCCTCTTCAAAAATTTGTTTAACAATTTCACAATCTTTTACATTATTGGGTAAATTACTTAAACCATTTTCTAATTTACCAGTAAATATTTCATATGGTCTTCCATCCCTTAATCCAACAACTGCAATCCATCTTTCTAAATTATTCTGAAAACGATATATTTCACCCTTTAGTCTTTTCGGTCTTTTGGGTACGTGAATATCTTGATTTTTATACTCATTGTTTTCATTTGCATTTTTATTTTCATCTGACACAAGAACACCATTACGCGAACCTTCACGATAAATTGTGCATCCTTTACATCCTGATATCCATGCAGTTTCGTACACCTTAGCAACCATTTCTTCGCTAATATCATTAGGTAAATTAACTGTCACAGAAATGGAATGATCTACATGCTGCTGAAGTTTTCCTTGCATTTCAACCTTTTTTACCCAATCAACATCACTTGCAGTTGCTTTATAATATGGAGATTTTTTTACAATTTCATCTAATTGTTCCTTAGACATTGTTCTAATCACATTAACATCATAACCATTCGTACGAAGCCAAATTTCAAATTTATGATGAAATACTGCATATTCAGTCCATGCAATTCCTTCTTCATCAACAAAATCTATACGAATATCTTTTTCCTGAGGATTTATTTTCCTTCTACGCTTATAAAATATTTGAAACGCCGGTTCAATACCAGATGTTGTTTGTGTCATTATACTTACCGTTCCTGTTGGAGCAATCGTTAATAAAGAAATGTTCCTACGACCATATTTAACCATATCTTCGTATAGCTCACTATCCTCTTCTTTAATTCTTTTAATAAAAGGATTATCTTTTTCTTTTCTCCAATCATATATAGGAAATGAACCTCTTTCTTTTGCCATTATAACACTTGAACGATATGCGTTTAATTTCAATATTCTATGAACCTTTTCACTAAATTCCGTTGCTTCATCAGTCCCATATGTCAATCCCATTGCTGCAAGCATATCTCCTTCTGCAGTAACACCCAATCCCGTTCTTCTACCTTTCAATGACATTTCTCTAATTTTTTCCCATAAATTTAATTCGTATAATTTAATAAACTCATCTTCAGGATCTGATTTAATTTTATTTATAATCTCATCAATTTTTTCAATTTCAAGATCAACAATATCATCCATATATCTCATCGCAATTTGAACATCTGATTTAAATAAATCCCAATCAAAATATGCGTCTTTTGTAAATGGATTTACAACATAACCATATAAATTAATTGCAACCAAACGACAACTATCATATGGGCATAAAGGAATCTCACCACAGTTCGCAGTTACAACACCATTAAAGCAACCACGACCCCTATTTTTTTCAGTGAAACAATACACCTTCTCAGCATTTTCAATTTTTTCAATTGATTTTACTGTAATGAACCTACTTGCATCACGATTTGGATTAACATCATCTATTTTAACTCTGAATGTTCGCAAACCCAAATCATATAATTTCTTAACATTATATGCACTAATTATTAAACGATACGATTTATTACAATCATATTCAACACCTTTTATCTCATGTAAATCACTTTCTTTTTCATCAATAACACTACCATTAACACCCAATAGATTTAAAACATGTAATTTAATATCCATTAAAAATTGTTTATCTGTTGATGATATTGAGATTGAATCCTCTTCAAAATTACGCGAACCTTTACTATCAATAATACCAGCCAACCACATTAATGTTGAATTTGTCGTATATTGATGTAAGTTATGGTTTTGTGGCACAAATTTTTTACTTTTTTCAAATCCTAAAGCATATGCAACTGAAGGCAATTCAATACCGAATGAAATTCTATCACTTTCAATATTTTCGATAATTTCAGTTGTTTTATAGAAAATGCTTTCTAATTGTTTTTTTTCACCATATAATTGAATATATGGTTTATTATTTTTTATTGTACCATCACCAGCAAAAAATCCTAATGAATAATATAATCTATCTGAATTCAAAACAGTATCATCATCTAATCTAATATCAATAAGAGATCTTTCTGGAGTTAATATTGTTGGAAATTCATATTTTTCAAGTTTATCACCAATTTTTAAATCTTTGGCTTCCTTTTTTATTAATTTTCCATCACGTTCAAACCCTTCCCAAATATAAAATCCATGATATGTTGTACATTTCAACTCAGAACCATCAGAAAATATAATTTTTAACATTTCTTGATTTTCGCCTGTAATTAATGGTATTACTTCTGAAAATTCTTTACCGTTCCAAACATTTACCTTTTGATTTAATTTATCAACTATTTTAAAATATCCCTTATCGGTAAGTATTAATGTATCTTCACTCACACACGGATTGGTACTTACTGTTGAAAATCCTTCATCAGAATAACAATCTGGAATACTTTCACTCATAACTTTATCCCAAAAAAATATACCTGGTTCTGCAGATTTCCACGCATTATATATAATTTTCTTCCACAATTTTTCTGCATTAATTTTTCTAATATATCCAATATTTGGTAAATAAACCAATTCATTTTCTTTAGCATTTTCAATTATTTTCGAGTATTCTTCATCAAGAGGAATTTTTATATCAATTGGAAATTTTTGTATATAATTATGATCTTCTGATTTTATTGCTTTTCTCATAAACTCATCGGTAAGTTTTACTGAAATATTTGCATTAGTAACTTTACCTTGCATTAATTTCGCATCAATAAATTTTTCCGAATCAGGATGTGTAATCGAAATTGTTAACATTAACGCTCCTCTTCTTCCATCTTGTGCCACTTCTTTTGTACTATTTGAATACCTTTCCATAAAAGGAACAATACCAGTACTTGTTATTGCACTATTTTTTACTGGAGTTCCACCTGGACGAATATGTGACAAATCGTGTCCAACACCACCTCTTCGCTTCATTAATTGAATTTGTTCCTGATCTATTTTTAAAATTCCGCCATATGAATCAGAATTACCATTATTACCAATAACAAAACAATTGGATAATGAAATTATTTGAAAATTATTTCCAATTCCTGCCATCGGTCCACCCTGAGGTACAATTCTTTTAAATTCTTTAAGCGTTTCGTAAATTCTTTCTTCATCTAAAGGATTTGGATATTTCGCCTCAATTCTTGCAAATTCCTTTGCAAGTCTTTTATGCATGTCATCCGGAGAAAGTTCATAATAATTATTCTCATCCTTTAAACAATACTTTTTTACCCAAACATCAGCGGCTAATTGATCACCTTTAAAATAATCTAATGCTGATTTTAACACATCTTGTTTAGAATAACTTTTTAAAATTTTTTTTTCCATACGAATTAAATTTTTAATAAAAATTATAATTACGAAAATATAACGAATTATCAATAAATACAACAAATTTTATATTTTTTTAAAAAAATTTTTTAAAAAAAACATAAATAAGTAATCCTCAATTTTTTTAGAAAAAAATTTATATTAATTTGATTTTCAAACAATAATTTTTTTATTGAATTTATAGAAAATCAAAAAAAATAAATATATCAAGGCTTATGATTATTAAATTAATTTTAAAAAAAATGCTTTAATTTTTTTACACTATTTTTTGATTTTCACTATAAAGTGAAAAATCTATTGAGTATTTATTTAAAAAATTATCTCTGTGAATAAAATCATTTCAATAATCAATGAAGAAATTCAAAACTTCAATCGAGCAGAATATCTTAAATGGAAAAGACATAATGTTACCTTAAGAGGTATGCAGGAAGTCGGTAAAGAAAATAATGGAATGGCTTATTTTGGTCAAGGTTTATATACTGCTGCCTTGGGCAATCGTGAGTTGGCAAGAAAATATGGACGAGTTTATTTTGTTGTCGGTGCAATACCAAAGCATCCGAAAATTGTTAATACTTGGAATGATGCTGAAATTTTTTTGCAGAAAGTTATAATGAATTATGGCAAACAAAATGGTATTAATAACTATTCTGATGCCAAAAGATTTTTTGATAAAAATACCGACATTAGAGAAGAAATGCTTAGATTGGGTTATGATGGATTGGTAATTAAAGGTAGAGAAATGGTTAATTATACTCCCGATGAAGACAATATAAGATATTTTGAAAACGAAAATCAGTTGATTCAATACTACAAAGATTTCGTTCAATGATTGTGGGAGTGGAGGGATTCGAACCCCCTGAGTTTCTTATGTGTCAGATTTACAGTCTGATGCCCATCCACCATCTAAGCAGCACTCCCATACTCATTCTTTTTTGTGCGCCCGATGGGAGTCGAACCCATGACTCCCACATTAAAAGTGTGGTACTCTACCAACTGAGTTACGAGCGCATGTATATTAAAGAGCATAAAAATAAAAAAACCCGAATCTTTCGAATCGGGTTGTTACAGCTCTGCTATTAAAAATCTATTGCTTATCTTCCGAGCATACCATTCCCGATTCCTATAAGGCGTTTCTTATAAGATTTTTTACCGAAATAATATGAACGAAAACTAATCATCGTTTTATTCTTTATTTTATTTGTTAACACATCCCAAAAATATATCATAAATACGAAATAAACAAACAAATGTTACAAAATTTTCAAATTATTTTCTAACTTACTTATTTTCAGATTCTACCAACTTGATTATCCAAAAATCTGCCGAAATATTTGGTGTTTCAATAAACCAATATGGCAGATAAAAATATCCCTTATCCCCCCATTGGCTTCCCCAACTATTCCTAACAATAAGACATTTCTTATTATCATCATATCCTACTGCAAGAACTGCATGTCCGCCAACAGGAGTATCATTCGGATTAGGAATCGGAACAACACCTGTTTTTGCAACTTCATCTGTCATCATTGATTCATATATCATAAAACCAAATATAACAGGATAACCTTGCGCTAAACAATGTTTAACTTCATATAATGTATGTGGTGTTATTCTTAAATATTCTAACAATTGATTATTCAATGCTTCTATATAACAATTATCTGTTGGTTTTTGCTTAAACTTCCATTCTTTATACTCCCACATTGATTCAGCACAAACTCCTTCACTTACCAGTGTTTTAATACCAGTACGAATCATTGCTCCAGAATCTTCATTAACAGTCCCCTCCACAGCCCTTTCATTATAATAAATAAAAAGTCTTGAAGGAATCCAACTAGCTGTATTTTGTTTTATTCTTTCATATTGAAATGCAGCACCAATTGCATTTGCAGTACAGCTTCCTAAATTACCCTGATTATAAACAGGAGGCATTTGTGGTCTTAAATCAACATATGGCGGTAATGGAATTGGTGCAGTAATTTTAAATTTTTTATCCCTGTAATCAGGTAAATCCCGTTTCCACCCAAAATTTCTTAATTTCGGTTGCTCTTTTTGTTTAGTGAAAATTTTTTTTAAATTAATAAAAATAGACATAGTATGGTATTTTTATATAAATACCATTCTATTTTTTTTGTATTAAAACTTTTTTTAAGATTTTTTCAGATTACCTTGCTTTTTTCTATATTTATCAAGAATTTCATGAATATTTTTTGGCGAATTTGCTTTATTTACTTCATTTTTATCAGAATCATTTTCATTTTTATTATCCTTACTATCTAAAACATCAGTTTTAATTATTTTATTGGTAATAATTTCTGATTCATCATTCCACTGTATATTATTATTTTGAAGTTGATTATTTAACTCATATTCTTTATTAGAAATATCTTCATTATCCATCATTTCATTCACAAAAACATTACTGCTTTTGTTAATATCATTTTCTTTCGTATCACTCATTTCAATTAATTTTTCATCTTTCACATTATTTTCATTATCATTAATAATATTAGCATCTTCAATATCAACATTATTATTCAATAAATCATTATTAATTTCATTGTACATATAATCAAAAGATTTCTTATATAATTCATATTTTTCGTCTTTATTTAATCCAATATCACCTACTTTTATATCGTCAACATCTTCATTAATATTTTTTTCATATTCAGATAAATAAGAATGTATTTCACTAATTTTATTCACTTTTTCTTCTAAATTCTCAATATCCTTTTCATTATGATGTTTAGAATATTTGTTTATTTGTGAAAATTTATATCTATCATCTTCAATACGAATCTCCATTGTATCATTATTAAATATCACATCATTAAATGTTTGCCCATCCGGAGCAAATCTTGCCTTAATGATTCTGATATTTGCAAGTTGTGCTTCTTTTTGATCTTTTGTTTTTGCAATAGACATGAAAAAATGTGATTTCTGTATTCTTTTTATACTACCACCCGTTTGATATGCTTCAACATATTCAGATTCAAAACCAGAACGATTTGTTTGAATTGCAGTCCATGCCGGAATTCCAAAATCTGTTGATAATGCCAAAAAAGATTTTACTATTTGGTACTCCGCATCATTTTTATCTATAACTTTTTTATGTGGTTCAACACAATCAAGATAATCTAAAATCAAAATATCGAATTTTATCCCGAATTTTTTTTGATAATTAATCATCCATTTACGAATATCAATCATTGTTGTATTTTCCTGACTAAATGCCTTAATAATAAGAACTCCATTATCCTTCATCATTTCTTGCTTTTCCTTTACAATTCTATAAACCTTCGCCCTTTCCTCGTCATCATCCATTTTACTCAAAGGAACCTTTGACCATATTGCAAAATGTTTACGCTGAATTTGTTCAATAGTATCTTCAAAAATTATTTGAAGCACATTCTTGCCCACTTCAAATGCATAATTTGCAATTTTTGTTAATAAAGTTGTTTTACCAACACCAGATGGCGTTAATATCATACCAATCTCACCTTTACCAAGTCCACCACCAGTAATTGCATCAAGAACATAAATACCAGTAGGTATTGGCTCTCTAAACTCTTTCCTTAATACTTTTTCAATATTATCCATAGCCATTACCCCATAATCTTCCTCTTCTCCAATAGATGAAATTTTTTGAATTTTATCATCAACCTCTCCCAAAAAAGTCTTTTTTCTTATTTCACCACTTTTTACTTTGTCAATAATAAATTCACCAAATTTTCTCCATTCCTGTTGTTTAATAAACACATTTGTTTCTTTTTGAACAATATCACCATCATGCAACATTTCTTTATTTAAAACCCTTTCATTCCATAATGAAATTCTTTTAACAATTGATAATAGTGATTCTTCTTCTATAATATTATTGGGAGTTTTATATTTATTTATTGCTTGATATATACTTTGATTTTGAAGATTAGGCACCTTTCCAAATTCTTTATAATATTCAAGTATTATAATAAATAATCTTTTTAAATTTGGATCATCAAAATACTCAACAGCTAAATTTGGAATTGTTTTTTCCGCAAATTCTGGTTCTACTAATAATTGCCACATCAAACGATGCTGAAATTCTGCACCAAGATATGCGGTAAATGTATTTTCTATATTTTCGCCCATGAAAAAATCATTCTTATAGTTTTATTCAAACTATTATTTTATTTGCGTTTTTTCTTTCAATTAATCAATACATTAAATGCAACCAATGAATTACATTTAAATATATTTATATATTTCATTTTTTACCAATTCTTCTCAAAAAATCTTCTCTTTTACTTGGAGAAAGTTCCCTAATCTGATTAATAGATAATCCCAATATATTTATTAAATCATAATCATCCCACATATTATTTACATCAACATTTTTTATATGATTGAAAATAAGATCAGCAGTTTCTATAATAGCATCTATTAATTCTATCGACCATCTAGATACTGGATTAAATCCATTAACATAAAATAATCTTTCAACAATAGTTTTATCATTAATATATAACCCAATTTTACATTCAACACCACTAATTACTTTATCTTCAATATGGTAAACAACATTTTTTGGATTATAAATCAAATTATCACGAATATCTTTTGGATATGAATTAAGAATTTTTTTATAATATTCATAAAAATCTAAATTATCATCATATTTTGTATAATATTTCTTTCCAGATAATAATTTTTGAAATTTATTAATTATTACCGGTAAAATTTCTCTGATATCAATCGAATACCTTGTAAAGGGATTAAACAAATCTGCATCAAATATTTTTTCTCCCAGCAGAACATCACCTTGATAAAGTGAAAATCTAAATTCATTATTCTTCTCATTCATATATTTTATATTTTAAGGATTAATTATACAAATATATTTTTTATTTTTTTAAAAAACAATGTTTTTTTCATAAAAAAGAAGATTTTTTTTCTTGATATTCTTTAAGTAATTGTTTTTCATGCATTATAACAGTATAAAATGGTTCAATATAATTTGTATATGTACCACCATAAATTGATAAAAATTCATCTTCTTTTACCATCCATTCATACAATCTTTCACCTCTTTTTTCTTTACCTTCTTCATCATATTCCAATAAAGGCATTTCCAATTGTTCCAATTCAGACACCGCATTTTCTGTCAACATTGGTTTTGATAAACAAACTAATTGATAATTTATTTTTAATCTATCAATTCCCTTTAATAAATTTTCAAATATTTTTAATGGTTTTTTCTTTTCAATTATTCTTTGTTTATTAATTTCATCAGCCTTTTGACAAATTTCTTTTACCGAAACATATTTATATTCCATTTCAGGAAAATACTTCAATAATATAGCTTCTTTAATACCATCAATTCCCTTTATATTATCCGAAGGATCACCACAAATTATTTTTATAGTTAACGCATTAGAATAATGATGCCTAAAATACATCATATAATTTGTTTTTGTTATCGGTTGATCAATATCAGGTAAAATAATACTAATATTTAAATTAAGCAATTGTGCGTAATCTCTATCATTTGAATATAAATATATTTCTTCTTTGTTTGAATATTTCTGACAATATGCTGCAATTAAATCATCCGCTTCTACTTCATCAACTTCAATTTGTCTTAAATATAATTGTTCAGCATATGCTTTAATTCTTTGCCTTTGTTTTAAAATGGATTCTTCTTTTTCCTTTTCACGCCGAATTTGAGCTTCTGATAATTCAATTTTACTATACCATTCCTTATTTTTCCTATTTGCTTTATATGCATTATCAATTCTATATCGCATAATCCCACCATTCTCACCATCCCAAACAAGTACTACTTTATTTATTTTATATTTTTTTATCAATTTACGAATTGTTGTCATAAAAGAATATAAACCGCCAATATGACCAAACTTGACGGTATATATTTCTTTTGCGCCATAAAACGAACGTTGCAAAAGGTAAGAAGAATCCACCAACAAAGTTCTTGTTTTCATTCAATTTCCAAAATCTCACCTTCCTTAATTTCAGTAAATTTATCACTAATGTCCTCTGCATTTATATCAGCACCCAATTTTTCTCTAAAATAAAGAATATGCTCTTTTTTATAATCATCTATTTCTTCAGGAAGAATAAATCCATGAGGTGTTGAAATTATTTTCCCTTCAAAAGAAATCCCTCCAAGTTCTCCATCAATTTGATTTTTTGCAACACTCACAGTAGTTTCAATTCCATATGTTACTTTTCTTGTTTTACTTATAGCTTCAACTTTTTTAGTTGCATGAGCAACAATACCGCCAAAATGATAAATTAATCTTGAACCATAATAAAATGTTTCACCACCCTTATGTTTTACAACACCATTACCTAAATTATCAATCCAAATCTTTTGAACACCAATTATAGTATTTGTATATTTACGATTTGACTGCCTGCTACTTGGTATTGTGTTATTTAACAAATATTTAAAATGCTTTTCAAATGCACCAGCATTCCACATATTATTATCTGTGGTATTATTTTCTTGTGCCATAATTGTCTTATTACAATCAAGAGTACCTAAACTATCAATTGCAAATAACAATTCATAAGGTAAATCACCATTTTCTTGTGCATCAAGAAAATAATCAATAGCCACTCTTAAATCTTCAATTGATGCCTCATTACGATTTTTATCAACCTTTTTACCAAATTGTTTTAATAAAAAATCATTTTTAACTAAAATATGATCTCCTTTCCAATTAAATCCCATTCTTTCTAATCTATCATGCCCTAAATTATTTTCAGTATCAATAATAATCGGAAGAATTCCCATCTTTTGCGCACTAACAATAGCTTCACATATTGCAGTAGATTTACCTGTATTTGTAAAACCACGAGCCAAACTAACATATCCCATTGGAAAACCAGGTAATCCTGTTGCAACTTGTAATGCTTTAGATGCCGGAATCCATCGTAACGGTTTTTCTGTTGTATTTTCTGCTCCCACTTTTTTCTTAAAATCATCTAATGAAAAACTTTTCATTGGGGTTGGTTTTCTAGATGAATTTGAAGGAACTTCTTTAAGATTTTCAATATCCTTTGCCATAATTTTAAATTATTAATTATTTATTCAATTATCACTTATTTTAAATAAAGGGGGAATTGCTTCCCCCTTCATATTTTTAAAAAACTTTAAAACGGAAGATCTTCATATTCAGTACTACCTGATGATTCATCAATTTCAATATTTTTATCGTCATCTTCATCATCAGAATCTAATTTAACATTTGAAAGATTAACTGCATTATCCTTATATTTACCCACATCAGATTCAGTTATGTTGCTAATATTTACATTATAATTACTTTCATCATCATACAAATCTGACGCATACTCAAAATTATAATCATTTTCTGCATTAAGATTACGATTTTTAGTATTAGCAATTTCTTCCAAATCAGGACGTCCTGGAAATACCCAATGCTTATTATTTTGATCAATATCATCCCAATACGGATTTACTCCATTAGCAACCATTTCAAGATATTCATATGGTGTAATACCAGGAGCACTTCTGGGTTTATATACATCTCTCCAACTTATATCATCATTAAGCCATTCATTTGCTATTAATGAATCTAAATGCAACGGAGATTTTCCATTAAACAAAATTGCGGTTACCGCCTTATATGTACGACCATTAAATTCACTATCGGTCATCATAATTGTCAAATCAGTACCATCAGTAGGACTTGCATAATCAGCACCATATGTTAGAGTGTACTGTTCAAGAACAGGAAGAAGTTTATCAAGTATACCCTGATTTTTAAAATTATGCTTAAATCTCCAAAATTTTACACCATCTTTTTCAACCCCCCTATCAATTCCACGAAGAATGTAAAACTTTTTGGCTTCCCACAAACTAGCTTCTAAAAATATTTTCTTATTCCTTTCATTAATTTCCAGTTGCTTGGGAGTCATATTTTCCTTTTTAATCCCCTTTATTGTAGGATCCTGAGTGGATAAAATTTTCTTATGTTTAGCACATAATGGACAAGGTGCAGGTACCATTATAGCATTACCGTTTTGGTCAAGAATGGGTTTTCCATCAGTGCCCAATTTAGGAACTCTAGGGTCATTATGCGCAGGGCAATAAATAACCGTACCATACTTCTTTTTTCCGCCAGCGGTTAGAGTCGGAACCACATGAAAAAACGCTTCTTCAATACGTTTTTTTCCTGGTTTAGGGGGAAGAATTCTAAAAACCTCTTTGTTTTTTCGAGGAACAAAATACTTCGCTAAAAGTTCTTCGCGAGATTTTTTTTTGATTTCACCTGCTTGCTTTTTTTGATAATCAGCAAACATTTTTTTCAATTCATCTAATTCATTTAGTGTACTCATAATAATAAATTTTACAGTTAATAATAATTTCAAATAATAATTCCACTTACAGTTCACTATTTCAGTTCACAAATTCCTTACATAGAACGTAAGTAAAAAAATAACATTACAAATATAGTAAATTTTTTTCAAAAATACAAGTTTTTTTTTGTGAATTATTTATTTATTTAAATTACCATCAGAAACAATTGTAAATGAAAGTGTTTGCTTATTTTCATAATAATCACCATTCCTCATTCTTATTTGCAAATAATAATCTTGTGGTATAAGCCAAGAAGTATCTAAATTAAATTCATATCCATAATTTGTTCGATTTACAGGAGTATATGGAATTACATCAATTTCATATTTTTTACCCAATGTTGTAAATAATCTATATTCAATATCCAAAGGTATAAATTTATTTTGATTTGGATACATTTCTTTTATTGTCAATTTTATTTTTCTGATATTACCTGCTGTAATATTTTCATTTTGACCAATTCCTGAAAAATAAAAATAATAATTATCAAAATTAATTGTATTCAACTGATTTATTCTATAATAATTATCAGGAGAAATTAAATAAAACACACCATCATATTGAGTATTTCTACCATTAATAGTTAAATCCCAAACATCTTTAAATAAAACTGAATCTACAAATTCATTTGAACTTAAATTTAAAGTAATTTTATATATACCTTTATTTATATTTGTAATCCCACTCGTGTTAATAGTTTTAACTAAATTATCATTATGGTCAAAAATATCCACCTTATTTACTGTAATATTTTGTGGAAAATTGCCAATATTAATATATAAATAAATATCATTATTTTTATCCAAATAAAAATAATTTCTATCATCTTTAATTGTATCATCAATTATTGTTTCAATATAAGGTTCATACCATGTATTCGTATTTTTTGCATGAAATGCAACCGCTTGACGATCTATTGTTTCAGTAAATTCAATATCATCAGGAAATTTTATTCCAAGTCCAAAGGAATTTCCACTATATGCTGATGTTCCTGTATAACCACTACCAAATAATCTCTGATTAATATAATCAGTAACATCAATATCAATATTTTCATTTCCTTTATCAAAATATTGATATCCTATAATTTGTGTTCCACCTGTATATGCACCTTCATACGTCCAGGGAATATTTGTTTTTCTAAAAAACCAATTCGATGCACTTCGATTAAATGAATCAGAATATACGTATAAACTATCATTATAAATAAAATCATATCCACTTCCTTCGTCCCAATCCTCATCAATATTAAACAAATCCAATTTAAAACCACTTGCTCTTTGAATATCAGATTCATAAGATTTTTTTCCAATATATTGTGGTGCATAACTAATCGTATTAGTCATGTGCAAAATATGCTTAACAATTCTATTGGGATTTATTAAACCATTAGAAATTTTATTTTTTAAATTATCTAAATCAATATCAAAAATAAATCTCGACGGCTGTTTATCTAATGTGCCATAAGATATCTCAGTAACAGGATTCTGAGAATTATTTGTTAAATTGTTATAAATTAACGTATTATTCTTCTTAAAATATGATCTAAAAACCGACATCTCTTTATTTTAATATAAATACAGTTATATTAAAATAAGAGAAATATTTTGAATGCATTAATTAAAATTCGAATTATTTTTTCATACTTTTGAATTTATTCCAAATTTCAAAATAATCCCGTTTTTCATCATCACTCATTGAATTAAAATCCTTATTTTGATAATTTAGATATCTTTGATACGCATTTTTAACCTCATCTTCTTCATTAATAGTTTCTTCATACTTAATTCCATATTGATTTAAAACATCTCTGGCTTCTTCTTTTGTCATACCTCCCATAACACCAAGAATTGCATTAGGCATTCTTAATGTTTTTTTCGCAATTTGCACTCTATGCCATTCTGCAGGATTTTTTTTCTTTAATTCACTTTCAATGCTTTCATCTATGCTATCACCCACATTTTTAGATTTATATCCTAAAAGCATATCAGTCATTTCTTTATCTTCATCTTCTTCATTTTTATTTGCATCCTTTGCTGCATTATATTGTGCACTTGCTTCCGGATTATCTTTAACCGTATAATATTCAGGATCTTCTGATAAATGATCTAATGTAATTTCAAGTGCAATCATAGGATCATCAGTATGTTCCATCTCAACTTTCATACCCATTAATATTTGTTTGGGATTAAATTCAAGTGGTGATTTATTATCACCCAGACCACCTTTAATTATTTCTCCCCTCTTTTCTTTTTCTTTTGCCAATTTTTTTACTTCATTTCCCGGATATTCATCATTCAAATTAACACCATCCTCAATTTCACTAACAAATTTATTATATTCATCACCAGCTCTTAAATCAGGATTTGTTGGTTTTTCATTTGCATATTGACTATTTTTAATCATAGATTCAGTGCCTTTTTTATACGGAATTGCATCAATTCTTTGAATGGCACTCATTGCTTTTTCATCCAATTCAATTTCCATTTTCGATGGAATATTAATATATTCATAAACAACATCAATCAAATCTGAAACATGCTGGGCATTAAATTCACTTAACATATCTTCATTAAAAGCAACACCATAATTATCACTCAACAATTTAAAACCAATAAGTTTTGAACTTTCAATAGTATAAATATTATCTTGTTCCGTTTCTGTAACAATAACTTTAAATTTAAAGATAACAGAATCTTTATTATTATCTAAACAAATTAATTCCACATAAAACACATCATCAACCATATTAGAGCTGACATGTTTTATTTCAAGTTTTTTATTTTTTAATTCTTCAAATTTTTCTTCCAATAACTTTCTATTATAAGAATTTAATACCATTGATTCATCTAAAGTAATTTTATTTACCTTCTGAAACATTTCAATTAAACGTTTCTTATCGTCTTTAATTTTTCTATTTTTCATAGTCTGTTCGTATATTATTGAATTTCTCTGCCCAAATTCCCGTAACAGCGCACCCGCAACAGCATTTGCCTCATTTTCATGTTCACTACCTGTTCTACCGGATTCAGGCGTTAATTTATTTTCTATTTTTTGTTTATGATGTACTAATTCATGTGCTATTGTTCTTAAAATATCTCCTAAATTTCTATTGGCAATAATTACTTTAATTTCATTATTTTGAGGAACATACTTACCAAATGATTTCATTTCTTTTGCTTCATCTGGATTTTGTGATAATGAAATATTCGGTAAATTCCCTTTTAAATTAAGTTTATCATTAACAAATTCAATAAAATCTTTAATAACATTAATTTTTTTATCCATGGGGACAATTTCTTCATTAAGCCTATTGACTTTCATCATCATCTCAAACAATTTTTTTTTAGTCCGATATATGTCCCCCTTTTCCATATTATTCTCCCATCAGCCATTTTTGTAATTTCTGCGGTGTTGGAAACATTTCCTTTCCTTTATCAGTAAAAACCCAAACATTATTAATTTCTTCAATAATACCATTATCCGCCAACTTATCAATCAACCATTTAGGTGCAAACCTATCATAAATTTCGGCAATACCATAACTCATAAGAAATGTGTGGAATTCAATCATTTGAGGAGTATTTTTAGGATTTAAATACGTAACTTTTTCCACATCAAATGGATTTTCAACCGTTTCTTTAAGTTTTATTCCGTTTACCTTTTCAAACATTTCGAAAAGTCTTTTTTTATCATAAACACTTGGCATATTACCACATTTTTTATTATATTATTTATTTTAATTTATACATTTCAACCAAAACAAAAGTTATATCATTTCATTATAACTATTTTGAATATCAATATTTGACACTTGGGGTAAATCATCAAAATCTGCTACAAATGTACCATCAGGTAATTCTCTAATCCAACCACTTTTTTCTTTATTTCTATTATAACTAAACCAATTTCCATCCCACAAATCATTTAAATTAAAATAATAAGGATATGACACACTTTTTTTATTTATCAATTTTTCTACATTTGACGGTTCCCTCACTTCTTCAACTTCCTTATTTAATGATTCAACTTTTTTATTTAATTCTTTAACACTATTATCCAATGATTGAAGCATATTGTGTATATTTTTCATTGCTTCAATGTTGTGCTTAATAATTTCATTTTGAACCAAATCTACTTCTTTATCCAAATCACCAACATTTTCCGGATTTGCATCATCATTTTGATTTGGTTCTTCATTCGAAAATGATTGTTTACTTTTATCATCAAATTTGGGGATTGGTGCATCAGTAGTTATTGGTTGATCATTTGATGGTTCTCTAACATCTCTACCACCACCAGGTATAGGTGCATCCTCTTGTTCACCAGCTTCGTTTGTTAATACAGGTATACTATCAAATTCTTCACCATCATCCATTATTGGACGATATCTTGGTGTTTCATTTATTTTATAGTTTGTACGATATTTTATTTTATCAAGATGTTCTTTTAATTGAACATTATTTTCTATATTTTTTTCCATCGCACATAAATATTAATACCATTCTCTAAGTAATTGTCTACCATCTTCTGTAATATAAATTTTATCTACACGCTCAATCAGTCCTTCTCTTTCATCGAGAATAACCTTTTTGGCTTGTATTTTTTTTTGCTTTTCTTCTTTATTTTCATCAACAAAAGCATCAATTGTTTTTTCAATTTTATTTTTCATAATATAATATTTTAATATAAATACTTACAATAATTAATTTTTATTATGACATTCAATATCATAAAAAAAAATATGTTTATAAAAAAAAATAAACAGAATTTATGATAAGATAACCACCATATATCTTTTCAATTGTTCAAATGTGGGAAATATTTTAAATTGAGTAATATACAATTCTCCGTCTTTATCATCAAACACTTTTTTTGATTTTTCAATAAAACTATTTTTTATAATTCCAATATCAAATAAAAAATATCGATATAATTGTAAATTTATACCCCATATCTTATTTTCTTTTAATAAATATAAAAAATCATCCTTAAAAAGATATATAGAATCAATTTCTTTGGGTGTTATTGTAACTAAATCTTCAATATCTGCAATTTGAAAAAACAATGGATCTAAATTAACATATTGATATTTAGGTGTAAAATAAAGTTGAGGCACCAAATTAACAAATTTCTCAATACCATTAACATGTGAGGATTTATTTTCTTCAAAAGAAAATTCCCAATATAATTCATTTGTTATTATTTTCTTTTTTAAAATATTAGCACTCTGTATAATTTCATTATTCGGATTGCATTGTTTCATAAATGACCATCCTACATATAATGTGGGTAGTGATTTGTCCAAATCATCATAAATTATTTGTTGATTATAATAATTAATATAATCAACCTTAGTGTGATTTACCAAATCTTTTTCATAAACAATGTTGGCAATTTTCATATATTTAAATTTATTTTATTCAAAGCCATTTTTTCATAATTTCATCGTCTATCTATTTTATTCACATCCACAACAACCACCCCTTTTTGTGTCACTACCCATGAAGCACATTTATTTGCAAAATTAATAGCATCACAAATATCATTATTTTTTAAATAACTTGCAACTAATGCCGCAAAAAAAGTATCTCCTGCACCTGAAAGATCGCGAACGTCATGCTCTTCTTCAATAGAAAAATATTTTTTACTTATAATACCATTATTATTTAATATTAATAATGCACCATCCTTTCCCAAAGTAATTACCGCATTATGCGGATATTTATTATCTAAATACTTAGAATTACGATCATATTCTTTTTTGTTAATTTTGATAAATTTAATTTTATTACACCACTCACCAAGCTCTTTCTTCGTGTCTATAAATGTTAACGAATGATTATCTGCAATCCACATAATATCATCAATATCTAAATAACCTTTATTATAATCACTAATCATAACAGCAGCATAATTATCTAAATTAATACTTTCAAGTTCTTCTTGAGTAATTCGTTTAACATTATCATTTTCATCAATTCTAATTAACATTTGATTACTTATTTCATCAACATATCTAGTTTTTATCGATAAAAACTTATTGGTTAATATATCGCATTCAACACCCAATGCTTTTAAGTTATTCAAAACATTTAAAGCCATACCACCATTCTCTTTCTTTTTTGTTGGTAAAAAAACGGGAACCGGTGCTTCTGGACTTAATCTTTCGCACCTACCATATTGAAAAACATCCAAACAACTATCACCAATCACCAAAACCTTTGTCTTTTCTTTCATCATTATATATTATAATTTACTGAAGTATAATTTATTTTATTATTTTTATTTTTCATATAAAGAGAATATTTTTTACTTTGTAAATTCAAATTAATTTCTGGAAATACATCAACATAAACAATTCTAATATTTTCACATTTTTTTAAATCATATCCACGTTCACGCATTTTATCATTTAGCACAAAATCCCAATAAACCGATTCATTAACAACCCAAAATCCAATATCTTCCACTATTTTTCTTCTTTGGATATTAACGCATGTTACCCTCAATACATCACCAAATCTAACACCATTAAATTCTTGAATATTGCTAATTGGTATTACATTACCAACACCATTTCTTTTTAACATTAATTGACCAATATTTGGAAAAGCGTCCATTACACTTACAATATCACGCAAAAAATATTCGGTAATTGGTGGGCAATCATTATCCCATTGCATCACATATTCACAATCATTATCAAGATTTTCATATCCAATTTTCATACCACCAAAATCTCCCGCATTATAACCAAGAAAAATTGGTTTTATCTTATAATATCCTTCTTTCACTAAAGATTTTAACCACAAGCCTGTACCATCAGTACTTGCTTGGTCAACTATTATCATTTTATAATCATCATAACCAGCCAAACGATCAATTTCTCGAACTGTAAGTACAGTATATTCCAAACGATTAAAAGATCTTATTATAAGATTTACTCTTGCCATAAACTATAATTTTATGCATTTAAAATATTCTTTAAAATATTAGTAATTTTTTCTGCAGAATGTCCATCACCAAAAGGACAATCATATTGAAACTGATAATCATTTACATATTTTTATATTCCCAAATATATGTTGGTGTTGCATTAAATCTTATTCTCGGAACTTCATATCCTAATGGAATTAATATATTATTTATTTCATTAAATTCTAATACAGTTGCTGCTTCACAAATAATTACTGGTGA
>Ga0207433_10002932_pt1 | contig 33674 bp, 24 predicted proteins | sample YelNatPaOPGAMG01_FD_187559 | JGI IMG/M metagenome (GOLD analysis project Ga0207433, IMG submission 187559) | Hot spring thermophilic microbial communities from Obsidian Pool, Yellowstone National Park, USA - OP-RAMG-01 (SPAdes) (version 3) | ecosystem: Environmental > Aquatic > Thermal springs... | reverse complement strand
TATATACAAAGTTATAGACTTGATTTTAATGCCATATCTCTGGGCAACGTACGAATGTGCAAGTTCATGTGCAAGAACAGAGGCGAAAAAAAGTATGGCTGCTATCGCCCCAAATATAAATCTTACTATGATAGTATCTTTGATACTACCGAACCCGATCTCCAAGCCGAAAAAGTCCAGACTTACAACCGAAAAGACCCAAGCAAAGAATGGAAGTATAAGAAGGAAGGTAATGTGCAGGTTTATAGGAATGCCAATTATCTTTCCGATATTAAATGAAGTTTTCATTAAACTCAATTTCTTTTATTGGATTAAACTATATTATCTCTTCTATATTTTATTGCAGAATTTCCTACTCCAGAATTTGTTTCGATATTTGTTATAATGTTTCTATATGCTTTGATGTCTGTATATGCTTTAATCTTTGTGTCTTTGTTTTAATATCTGCTTGGAGGGAATATATGGTTGGAGGGGGGTGTATAATTTCGTGTTTTGTATGTGTAACTTTGTATAATTTTTATTTTTGTATTTGTATGACTTACCCTGATAAGAAGGTAAGCAATTCAAAAATGAGTGATAGGATAAACCTAAATATAGGAATTGCATTTTCGGGCTGAAAAAAAGATGTATCGTACATTAGAAGTAATAGGACCAGAGCATGAGTTCTCGGTAAATACCCACGGCTTGGCGCACTTATCGATTGTTGATAAGATTATAAAAGATAAAAGAGGAAGGCTTGCAAATTCAGTTAATCTAGGCAAGTTTGCAATTTCAAAAGAACTGCAAAAACATGTCCTCGAATTTAAGGCAACAAGACCTTTTTACACGCCTGAGGAGTTTGATGAGGTGATGTATGCCGGCTTGGAGCAACTTTTGGAACATCTTAATAAAAAATATGATGCATTTCTCCTTGGTACGGGCATACATCCGCTTGCAACTTTAGATAGAATAGAAATTTGGGACCATTACAACAACAGAATCTACCAGGCATTTGGCAAACTTTTCGACATGAAACAGCATGGCTGGCTAAATATCCAAAGTTTTCATCTTAATCTGCCATATACTAATGAAAAGGACTGTTTTGCTCAGTATAATGCAATTGCAAACTTTCTGCCATATCTACCTGCACTTGCAGCCTCATCGCCAGTTTACGAAGGTAAGTTTGCTGAGTATGTTGACCAGCGCATGTTCTTTTATCCATTAAACCAAAAAGAAGTTCCTGCAATATCAGGCAAGATAATACCTGAATATGCGGAAAATTTTGCAGAATGGAGAAGGAATACGATAGATGCATATTCTGAAGAACTGCGCAGGCTTGGAGGACCTGAGTTCTTAATGGCAGAGTGGTTAAATTCGCGTGGTTTAATCATCAGGCAGGACAGAAGAGCACTTGAGATAAGGGTAATGGACGAGCAAGAATGTATAAAGTCAGATGTTGCATTGGCATCTTTTGTGCGTGCTCTCATTCGAAAAATGCTTCAAGATGGAAATGAGGGATATACTCGTGCGCCTTTTGAGACACTTGTTGAAGATTATAATAATGTGATAAAGTATGGCTTGGAAGCGAAAGTAAAGGCGCCGCAATTCTACCAAGACGGCTCGAATGAAATTAGAAGTGCAAGGGAGGTTTTGAAAAAACTTGTAGAGATGGCGAACGAATATGCCACGATAGAAGAAAAGAAGTATTTGGACATTATAAGAAAAAGGATAGAAAAAGGAAATCTTTCTAACGTAATAAGAAAAAAGATTGAAGAAATGAGTAAAAGTAAGGATTTTCGAGAGGCGATAATCGAGGTATATGAGAAATTATCGTTCCATCTCGAAAGAAATGAGCCTTTGTATGAATAAAAAATCGATTGAAAAATAACCAAAAAACCAACAAATCAAGTCGAGATAACGAAAAGATTCGAGGTAGATAACAAAAAGATAAAGGAGATGATAGGATGGTTGAAAAAATCGATAAGAATTCAAATGTGTGTCTTGCAGAGTGTACGACCGTATGCTGTCAGCAAGTTCGTCCCCCGCTCAGCGAGAGGAGAAAGAAGATAATTAAGGAATATATAGAGCAAAACAATCTGTTTATAGACGACCCATTTGCATTTAATGGAGTGTATTGGTATCCGAAAGAAGACGAAAATGGATTTTGTATATTCTTTTCGAAGAAAAACAAGAGATGTATAATCCACAATGCCAAGCCGGAGACTTGCGTTGCAGGTCCTATCACATTTGACATAGATATACCTAAGAAAGAACTTGTTTACATGATTAAAAAACCAGAAGTTTGCAAACTTGCAGAAAGTTTTCTCAAAGACCCGAATAACTTAAACACATCCAAGAGAATGATAAGGAACCTGCTAAAAGACCTGCCAAAAGAAATAATACTCGTTCTACTTGAAATACCCGAAGATTATGCATATGAGTTTGAGAGAGAGCCCTTGGAACCTGCAGTGGCATTGAAACTTCAATGAGTGCGATAAACTTTGATAAATTACTATATTTTTAAATTGATATATTTCAGAACTTTCGGGCACAACCTGGGCATTCTCCTACTCTATTTGCACATGCTTCATGGAACTTCTTACCGCAAGAGCATATGGTAACAGGCAAGCCTGGTTTCACATGTCCCATACAAATTGCGCATCTTACCACTGCAGTAACCGTGCGGTCAGGCGAATTCAGCCAGTTTAGATGTTCTTCTGGGTCGTCCACGGGGACCGTGAGTTTTCTCAATTCGGAACGTTCGGTTGCAGAAAGAAGTGCAGGAGACATAGGTATCAGGATACATGCAGATTTACCTTTGAGTAGCCTGTCAAGTGCGGCAATTAACCTGAAAGTACTCCCTGTGCCTGATATTGTCATAAGGCTTGGAAGAAAATCAATCATTACTGCAAACCTTTTATTATTCGAAATTTTGAGTATAGCATCCATTATCACTTCAAATTGGTTTTCTATACCTTTCAGGTCTTTAACTTCAATATCAGGTGGAATGTTGAGCCCTTTTGTAGTTTCAGGAGCATCGATTGTCAGCCAAAGTGTTTTTGCATCTTCTTCAGATAGACCTTTTAGAATTCTAAATGACTTTCTGCATCCAAGTTCGTTAATATGATACACTTTTCCATCTAGAAAAACAAGTCTATTTTTGTTTTTCTTGGATTGAGCATCCTTTACAATCTTATTATCATTTGTGGTTTTTGGAACTGAAGGAGCACCTAACATGCTTGAGACAAGGACAGGAATGTTTGGAACAAATTTTTTCATCTCAGAATCGAGTTGTATGAAACCATCAACCATGCCTAAATAATTCCCTTCGCCAGTTTCTTGTTCTAATTTCTTTATTATCTCTTTGATATTCTTGCAATCGTTTCCTTCAGATTCGTGTTGAGCAATCTTTTCTCTTGATACTTTAATGGTTGGTGGTATTGCCTTTTTCAAGGCAACTTTTAGATATAGTTCTGCGACTTTTAGCGTGTCTGTCCGGGCTTCTGGCGTTGAAGCATTTTCCAGTTTTTTAAGGTATTCCTTTGCTTTTGAGACATCTACGCCATAGGATTCGCAAAGTTCAACTCCGTTCTTCAATCTATCTTCACGTGATAGTTCCTTTTGCATTGGCTTGGATTCTTTTGGTTGCGGTGGTTGTTCGATTGGTTTTACGCTTTGGCTTGGTTGGTGTATCTCTTCTTTCAGCTCAACCTTTGATTCATTTACTCCTTTCACAGGCTCAATCTCAGTAGGTTCTATAACGTTTTGTGCAGATAGGCTAGATAAACTCTTCGTATCCTTTTTTGGCTCTATCTTTTCGTATGCATTCTCGGCTATATTCGTTTGTGGAGTAGAGGATACAGTTTTTTCGATTTTTTCATTTTGAGATGCAATAGATTGAGATGCGAGAGATGCAGAAGGTTGAATAGATTGAGCAGGTTGCACAGATTCGACAGATTGAATAGGCACTTCGGCATGTTGAGTTTCTTCATGTGCTTTAGGTGTTTTTACAATCGGAGATGTAGTCGGATATGTAGTGATATCTGCAGTTGTGCTTTCGTTGTAATTTTCGCTTAAACCCTCGTTTAATTCTATTGTTATTCTCTCTTTCTTATCTCGTCTTTTTGTAACAAATGCGAACGCAATTATGATTGAGACGGCAATTAAAGCAATGAGTATTAACCATGGGAAGATACTCTCTGGTATAGTTGTGCTTCGGATAGCATCCATTTTAACATGGATTGTAAAGGTATCATAATTTCCTAACGGGTCTGTAAGTATTATAGAGAAGGAGTCTTCGCCAGATTTTGTGGTGTTTCTTCTGATTTTTATTAATGCGTTCGACTCGTCGAGATATACATTAAATAAAGAGGAAGAGGATTTAACTGACCATTTTAGAGTAGAGGGAGCATCGTCAGGGTCAAATCCTTTGCCTGCAATCGAAAATGAAATTTCTTTTTTATCCTTCATGTTAATAGATGCGTTTAGACCTGATATTACAGGTCGTTGATTTATCTTTGAGATTATTACGAATGTGTAATTCTGAGTAAACACTTTGCAGCCTGAATATGCATGAATCGAAAAAGTATGCGTGCCATTCGAGAGTTGGACAGTATAGATGACATAACCGTTTGTAAATTCATATTCACCCAAGCCGTCAACGCTGTAATTTGCATATGTGGCGTTAGTAATCTCGAAAGATATGTTGGTGCCTTTCTCGATAGTAGAACCATCTGAAATTGATTGAAGGACAATAGATACATTAAGGTAAATGTTGAAGTTGAAAGTTTTTTCTGCATAATTTCCTGCGAGGTCTAATGCGCGCACTACTAAAGTTATCTCGCATGCGGTTGGTTCTGTGATGAGAATCTCATAAGGTGAGGTAAATAGATTAGTTTGACCTGAAACGCCGTTTTTGATAATAGTCCAATTTACATTTTTGATGTTGGCATCGGTAATTTGGAACCTAATAAGTGAGTTTGTAGGTATGCAGCTTTCAGTTGGAGAAATGAGATAAATTGCAGGTAAAGTAGAATCGACTTCGATGGTATTGGAAACAGCCCAAGCCGTCTTGCCATTTGATTCAAGAAGGATACCAAAGGTTATTGATGCGTCGATTGAGGGTAAAATCCATGTGAAGTTTGTTGCAGAGGTAGAAACTATCGAAACGTTATGGGAAACAAATCCATCTGTAGAGTAAAATAGAGTAAATTTAGGCGAAGGAGCATATTCGTAATTCCAAGATAATTCAAACAACTGTCCGCCTTTGTATATGCCTGATATGGGAGCAAAAGATACTACGCTAGGCAATCCGCTATAAACTACCTCGGGACCTGAGTAGGTATCGTTATCTGGCAAATAGACAGTGTGGTTTCCATCGTTGAATACAAAACTATAGTTGTGCATGCCTACTGGTAGATAGGTAGAATAAGAGAATATCGCACCTGAGAAGAAATCACCTGAAGTAAAGTTCATTTGGTAAGGATTCCCATCGATATAAATCAGAGCAGATGTAGGCATGTCTCCGTCTGCATCTGTGTAGATTATGGAATATGTGAATAAAGTCATTTCATTCCCAGAAGTAGGTACAAGTAATGGCGAAGTAAGGCTTGGAGATATATTTTCAAGAACAGTAGGACCTATGAGAACAGCAGATGCAGGGAATCTTGAGACTGAGCCGTTTTCGTCTTCGAAATAGAAATAGTAGTTATGTTCGCCTAGAGCCAAAGTAGTTGTGAAGGTGTAGTTTGCGCCGGTCATGAATGAGCCTGAGACATAAGTTAGGTTATGAGGAATGCCATCGATATAAACCTTTGCGATTGCAGGTTGTGTGCCGTCTAAATCGAGATAGGTAATGTTGTATGTAAAAAGAGTATTTCTGTTTCCAAGGCTTGGAGAGACATATCCGACTTCTGTTCTAGGTTCGTGATTTACGATAGGCCCGATATGGAAACCTGCGATTGGACTGTAAGATTCGCTTCCGTTACCGTCGTTGAAATAGAAATAGTAAGTATGGAACCCTTCGGAAAGTGTAGTTGTGTATTGATAGAGAGCACCTGTTTGATTAGAACCTGAAATATAGGACATTGCGCATGGTGTTCCGTCGATGTAAACATAAGCCTGAGATGGTGAATCTCCATCGATATCGTGATAAGTTATAGAATATGTGAATATAGTAGAAATATTTCCTGAGATTGGGGAAAGGCTTGGGATGGTTAGGGTAGGTATGAAATTAACTTGAGGTCCTATGAAATAGCCAATTGATGGGAATCTAACTGCAGAGCCGTTACCGTCTTTGAAATAGAAATAGTAAGTATGGAACCCTTGGGAAAGGGTGATTGAGTATTGATAAAGAGCACCAGTCTGATTAGAACCTGAAATGTAGGACATTGTGTATGGTGTTCCATCGATATAAACCTGAGCAAGTGATGGATTGTCGCCATCAACATCGGAGTAGGTTATAGAATAAGTAAATAAAGTAGAAATGTTGCCCCCTAGAGGAGAAACTGCATGAGATGATAGCACAGGGATATAGTTCACATAGGGACCTGGGTAATATCCGATGTTAGGTTCGATAATTACAGTGCCATTTTCATCTTCGAAATAGTAGTAATAATAATGTGGGCCTTCTGATAATGTTGTTTGGTATGAGTAAAGAGCGCCTGTGCCATTTGACCCTGAAATGTATGTCATTTCGTATGGTATTCCATCAATATAAATCAACGCAATAGATGGTGGCAGGTTGTCTAAATCTGTATAGATAATACTAAAGTTAAAGGTTGTTTCGGTAGTGCCATTGTTCGGCGTTAATGAATGGAAAGAAAGATGTGGATTAAAATTAACATGTGGCCCTGAAAAATTGCCTAAAATAGGGGATGTGGTAATTGAGCCATTACCATCGTCAAAATAGAATGAATAATAATGCGGGCCTTCTGGGAGTGTAGTAGAATATTGGTAAAGAGCGCCTGTAGTATGGTCTCCTGATATATAATTGAGAGAATATGGAACTCCATCGATATAGACTCTAGCAACGAAGGGGATGTCCCCATTGATATCAGAATATGTTACTGAATAGGTAAATGTAGTATGGATAGAACCGCCAATAGGTGTAACAGAAGACAAAGAGAGAATTGGAGGGAAGTTTTCAAGTATGAATGGTGTTGTTACTGGATAATAATCTTTCCTACCTGCAGAACCCGAAAGAGAATATGGAATATCGACGATACCATTACCGTCTGCATCAGGTCCAAGCCAGTTAGACCAATAATTGCCTGTATTTGTCTGATTATCCCATTTATCAGTTATATCTACGGGTGTTCCAATATCCCAATTATTATTTGTTCCGCCGAAAGTCCACCCTGTCAATGTCTCAAATCCATCGTAGAAAATTATCGAAAAATCAGAAACAACAGTTAATTCGTCTATATTCCAACCTGAATATACAATTGAACCATCAGATGTTAATCTAAATCTTATTTTGACGTTGTTCTGATTATCTGCAATCGTAGAGATGTTAAGGTCTATAAAATTCCAGGAAGTATCCCGCAAATTAAGAGTTGGTCCTACTTGGTTATAGTTCAAGCCAGTATCATTACTTACTTCTACATAGCCATAATCATAACCTATTTCAAGAACGAGCCATCTGTAAAATTGAAGATGGACGTTGAACTTTCCTGTGCAGTCGATTGTTGGAGATTCTGCATAACAATTTGCGCTATTAAGATAGTTGCCTGCTACATTTGTTCCCATGATAAAGTTTCCTGCATATGCAGTTGGGGGTGAATTTACTACCTGCGCGTCGTAGGCTTGAATATTGTTGTCTATAAAGTTGTTGTGATGAAACACATTATTTGCAGTAGAACTTCCAGTAACATAGGCACCGTAAAGAGTATTGAAGTAGAACCTGCATCCAAGGAACGAATTGTTACTGCTACCTGTGATGTATACTCCATATCTATTCGAAGAAAAGTTGTTGTATAAGAAAGTATTATAATTTGCACTACTGAGGTAAATCCCATAGTTTGAATTAAAAATAAAGTTGTTCCATGTGAAGTTAGACGAAGATATCAGCCGTCCATAAAATCCATTTTGAGAATTGTAATTGAAATTGCATCTAATAAATTCATTATTTAAACATGAAGTGGACGTATAGAAACCATAAGAGGAATGGTTAAAGTTGCAGTATGAGAATCGATACTCACTCGAAGAAATGGAATAGAAACCGTAATTACCGCAATAATCTATGTTTAGGGCTTGGAAGGTGTTTCTTTGTGAATTACTGAAATAGACACCGTATCTTGTTTCATTTTGACAGGAGATTTTTGAAAAATTAGAATCGTAGATATTGAAAGAATATAACCCATCTCGGTTCCTATCAAAATTGGAATTTTCGATTGTAAGATTATAGACAAGAGTAAGGTAAATGCCTGCATAATTTACATTGTTTTGAGAACTTAAATTTGAAAATCTCGAATCCCTCAAATCATAGACATATACGCCATCGTGGTAATTATATGAAGTAGAAACGTTATTTAAAGTGATGTTGTTACTATAAACGATAGAAACGCCCACACTTCCCCAAGCCATCAGATGATTTTTTATCGATAAATGAGAATAATTTGCAATTATGACCTGTCCGGCGTCTGCAGGGACATTTCCACCGGTACCATTTTTAAAGTAGTAAACATTGCCACCATTAACAGTATTTGTTGACGAGATTTCATGTGTATTCCAGTATTGAAGTGAATTGTCTGAAATGTATATCCCCCCATACGACATTTTATTCTCTTTTAAAACTAGGGATTCACTTCCATAGATATAGATTGCATCATGGAAATTGTCGTAAATCTTATTGTTGATAATTGTATTTGCATTTGAATAGTATAGATATATGCCGTACAGAGAATAACCCGAAAAATCATTGTTTGATACGTTGTTACCTTCTGAATAATACAAGTAAATCCCTACCATATAATTTGAATGTGCATCACAATTTCTTATTATGTTGTTGTACGAATAACCGAGTAGAACTCCTGCACTTGCACAACTTAGATTTAATCCATCTACAACAGCACCGACGTAATTTGCAAGTATTACCTGCCCACCGTCTGAAGGCACAGTTCCGCCCAAGCCGTTCTTTAAGTAATATACTATCCTCCCATTTACCGTGTTCGTAGTAGTGATTACATGTGTATTCCAATATGAAATGACAATTCCGTAAATATAAAATCCACATAGATACATCTTATTTCCATCGAAATAACATGATTGTGAGTTATATAAATATATTCCAGTCCAATTTCCTTCTATTCTATTACTTATAAAAGAAGAAGAATCGCTCATATATACATAAATTGCAGTTTGATTTATAGAAGTTATGTTGTTTCCAAAAATGTAAGAGTTGTCGCAACTAGACAGATATATCCCATATTGATTACTTCCTGAGATAGTATTCGAATAGAACTCAACCCTTGCAACAACTGAAGATATGCCACGATTTAAATTCGACAATATTATGCAGTTAGAAACGATTGCGTTTATAGTGCTATCTATATATCCCCCATAATTTAGGTTTTCATTTATGGTAGAATTCCTTACAGAGTTGTTCTCACCAGAAAAGAAATAGAAACCATACGATGTGCTTTTTGACAAATTGCTCCATTCTATAGTGTTGTTTTTACAAGAATCTATATGGATTGCATAAGTGTGAAACAGAGCAGTAATATTTTCGAATCTATTCCAATTTGATGAGTATACTCTAATGCCTCTTGCTCCATTGTTCATTATAGTTTCATTTGAGAATGAATTTTGTTCTCCTCTGTAGATGTATATGCCATAATTGTTTCTGTTGATTTGATTCCAAGAAGAAATGGTACAATTGGATTCATAGAGATAGATGCCGTAAGAAGTGCTGTAATTTATACCGTTCTCTGAAATCCTACTATTGTTTGATTGGTATAGATAAATACCATACTGGTTACCGTAAAAATCGTTCTTCTCAATGAGGTTATTAAAAGAATTTCGAATTAGAACGCCTGCGGAAGATGCAGAAGTTATATTATTTCTTCTAATGATTCCATTTACAGAATTGTAAATGACAATGTTCGAGTTCCAATAGTATGTATTCGAATTTCCATTTGCATTAGTTAAATTGCAGTTCTCAATAATGAATGGCAGAGTGCAGTTGCCTATGTAAATGCAAGTTCCTACTCCACCGCCGTTTATATCAAATCCTGAGATGACCCTACCTGGGAACTGAATGTCAAAATCAAGGTCAGAATCTATTCTGATTGGTGAATGTGGTGCTCGGCTTGGGGCAAAATGCACTACCTTGGGCGTATCTATGAATTCATTGGATTCAGGCATATCTTCGGGCTTGGAGTGAGCGTTCGTTTCTTGTTTATTCGAAAATAAATCAAATAAATCGGATGTCTCTTTTTTACTCTCTTCAAAGAAAGGAGTTTTCAAAATTGATTTTTTTTCGTTTGATGTTTTTTCATATTGTAGTTTTTGGGTATAATTATTTGTTTTCAAATCAGGCTGAGTTTCTTTTTCAAGGGTAATAGAGTTTTTCAACATATCACTTGGTAATTTTGGAGAGATAGTTAAAGAAATCTCTAGAACAGAGATGAATATGCAAAGTGATAGCAAGATGCACACAATATCTCGTAATCTACCTCGGAATATCATTTCCAAGCCCCCCCATACTTACCCCATTTAGTGGAACTAACTAGGCATTCTAATATATTAATATTTGTGGTTTGACTATTTACATGTGCGGTGCAGAAATTAGTTTGGTAGGAGTACAAAAAGAAAATTTTTGCGGATACTACAAATACGACCAGAAATAAGAAAAACTTATAGGGTTGTTATTCCATGTATTGTGAGCATACTTAGCATTCATGCAGTTGAGCGTGGAAGAAGATGAGATATCTATCCGTAAAAAGATATGGTCAGATTGTGGATTATTGGCTTGCCAATTTTCTTGCACAAGAAGCAATATATCCATTCTATGCGTCCTTAAAGATAACACACAAATGCAAGTTCAGATGTAAATTCTGCAACGTCTGGAAAGAAAAAACGCCTGACATATCCAAAGAAGACGCGTTCAAGGTCCTCGACAATTTAGGCAACTCGTCTATAATTCTCCTTTCTTTTGAAGGGGGAGACCCACTCTTAAGAGCCGATATGCTTGAGATACTCGAATATGCTCATAAAAAACCATTTTATAAATTCATAACTACAAGTGAACGAAACTTAGAGAAATATCCTCTTGAGGAATACGCAAGGTATCTCGATTTTCTCCATATATCTATAGATGAAGGGCATAAGAATCTGTATATGTTCGATAAACTGCATGAATTTACAAAATATGGAATGGGAATATGTGTGCAAATCGTGGTTACTAACGATGATGTAAATGCGCTTGAGAGTAAGGTAAAATGTGTAAACCAAGCCGGTGCTAAAACAGTAATCATGCCTGCAGTTCATTTAGATGACACTGAGAATTATATGCCTGATATTGATGCATTTAGAAATGAGATTTTTAGATTAAAGAAAAAATATCCTGCTACGATAACAACGCCTGATTTTTACCTAAAGAAGATGGATAATATACATGCATGCAATACAGCATCGATTATAATAGATTCTGATGGAGGCATGTTCTATCCATGCAGAACCTTGAACGAAAAACCAGTAAATCTTCTTGAGACTCCATTAAACAAGTTCTTAGTTTCAGAAGAAGCGAAAAGAGCCCGTGCTCGAATGAACAAATGCAAAAGACATTGTCTATGGTATCAGTACTTTGCTGCTAATGCATTCATATCCCCCATAGAAATTTGGTCTGCACTTAGACCTTATTTTGCAGATATTCTTGCAGGAAATTCTAATCGGAATGGATGTAACTCACACACTCCACATTCAGAAAGGAAAGAGAACATCTCGGAATGTCCTGAGAATGCATAAGTGTTAATATCAGATATGCGATTATACATTCTGTGAGAGGAAATCAGTTAATATCTTATTCATTTACTGTAAGCATTCTTTCAGGTATGGTAATTGGTTTTTTACTTGTCCTATTTTTTCTTACTCTTGATTTACCAACTGTGTTAATACGTCCTAACGAGGATGCGTTTACTGGCTATGTTCCCATATACGCGATAGGTCTAAGTTTTTCTTTAATCTCCGTCCCGATATACTTTGCTTCAAGGAATGAAACTAAAAAGTATCTTCTTTCTTCCAAGCCTGGGCAACCTAAATTTCCTTATCTAAAAGATATTTTTGCGTTGGGAATCTTATTCCTCTTTTTCGTATATAATTTCCTCTCTGTCATTCGTGAATATGTACCTTTGGTTCCAGAACATGTTTACCTGCCTGTGTCTTTTGCTCTACTTTTTCTTGGTATTATTATTCAATTTCTTTTTGTATTTTGGGTAAAAAAGGTTCTCAAATCGAACAAAGATTTGCTTCTTAAACATGCGCACGAACTATCTAACGAGGGTAAAAAGGAGTTTGATAAAGAAAATTATGAAAAGGCAATACAGCATTTTCTCTATGCAAAAGAATATTTCGAAGAATATAGAGAGATAGCAGGTAGTATAGGCAGAGTTGATGAAAATATCAAATCTTGCGAAGAGAACATAAAGGTCTCAGAATTGGGAATACACAAAAAAGAGATTGAGATGCATATAGAAATAGCAAGAAAAGAGATGGAAAAAGCAAAAAGAACTTCAGATAATTATGATAGAAAACAGTTACTTTTATCATCAAAAGGGAATCTTTCAGAGGCAAAAACAAAATCTCAGAAGTATGGCTTGGAGGAGTTTTTATCGACAATAGATTATCTTGGAAAGGAGATATCTGAGATAGATGGAGTTTCTGAAGACCATTTAGAAGAGATGCTTGCAAAAGAGCGGGTTGAGAAATTAGATTTAAAAAAGAAGGAAATAGAAATCCATAATGGAAAAGTGATGAAGAGAATGGTAATCGAGGATGAAAATATGGCATGTGAAGTTTTTGTTAGGGAAAAAATTGGCATATCAGGTGAATTTATCCTCGAAGATGTAAAAGGAAAGGATGTTACATACCTTCCCATAGGAAGTATCGAAGGACCCATATTCATAAAAAAAGAAAAGTAACTTTTTCACTTTTTTTATCCTTTAATTGCATTTTTGATTATCTCCACAGCCTCTTCTGCATTTTTTGGAATCTTCCTTACCTTGACAATATCTTTTTCTCTAAGGAGGATGAAAGTTCTTGCAAGTTCATGTGGTTGAAGTTTTGCATTTTCAAGTATTTCTGACGTTTCGAATAATTTCTGAATGGGCAAGTCGGCAATCAACTTCTTATTCATAACGATAGCCCTATCTGCAATAGACAATACCCATTCTATATCATGTGTCGCGATGAGCATTGTTTGTGGTAAATTTGAAAAAATCTTGAGAAGTTCGTTCTTGCCATAAGTATCCAAACTTGCTGTCGGCTCGTCTAAAAGGAGCAAGTCTGGCGAATGTGCAAGGATTCCTGCAATCGCTACTTTTTTCTTTTCGCCGTAACTTAACTCATGTGGTCTGCGTTGTGACAGATGCGAAATACACATTCTCTTTAACGATTCGTTTACTCTTTTCTCAATCTCATCTTTTTCCAAGCCGATATTTGCAGGCGCGAAAGCGACATCTTCGAATACTGTAGGAAGAAAAAGTTGGTCGTCAGGGTCCTGAAATAGTATTCCAAGCCGTGCTCGGTCTGATTTTTTCATCTTTTCTGAAACTACAAAATCGTCGTAGATAATCTTACCTTTATGTGCCTTTTTCAAGCCTGCAATAAGATGTAACAATGTTGTTTTACCTGCTCCGTTAGGTCCTAAAATAGCAACCTTTTCGCCATAGTTTACAACGAATGAAATGTCCTCAATAGCAACCAAGCCATCATCATAAACAAAACTTACATTCTCAACCGAAAGTGTTTTCACTTGTTTCGCTTGTTTTGTACCTACATTCATCGACACCCCAACGCTCATATCCATACACATTCATAAATTCTAAGATACCTTCCAATCTGCATTTCAAACATGCACTCAATTAACATATCTTAAATATTGCATACAAACCAATATCACAGATATGAAAATAAAAGAGAATGCAAATGCGCTGTTGAAAACTAAATTCTTTCTATTTTCTCTTCTGTTTTCTTTTGATAAATTCTTAGATGACACATTTATATTTGGGATATTTGGAATATTTCCGTCGTAACCTCTTGCTACCATAGCATCATATATTCTTTCTCCTCGTTTATATGCTTTTACAAGTAGCATACCTGCTGTCGAACTAATTGTATTCATAGCAACTTTGTCTCTAAAACTTCGACCCTCTGAATATAGGCGTGCACGTCTTGCAACCATCATCCTTTCTTTTTCTTCTGAAAGGACATGAATATATCTGCTTGTAAAAAAGAGCATTTTTACTATTAAATCAGGCAATCCAAGCCTACGCAGTCCTTTCATAATCTTGTCTTCAGGGGTTGTCTCCATCAATAGAATTATTGCAAGAACGCATGTTGAGGCTCGAAGAAATAGCACAAATGCAACAGACAATGCATTCAGAAGATTATTTGTAGAATATAAATAAGAAACAAAAATCGAAACAGATGCAAAGAATATGAATAGAGAAGCAATAGCATAGTTCCGAGATAATTTTTTTATAGATATACCTGAAATGATAACAAATAAACTTACAAAAAGGATTGCAAGAAATGCAAGAAATACATATTTCAAATAAGAAACAGAAAAACAAAATACGCAAACCGAGATTATCTTAACGCAAGGGTCAAGTTTCGAGAACGCATACGATTTGTTAACTTGCTCCATTATCTTTTTCACCTTTGACATCTCTAACTTTGCTCTTTTTGCTCTTTCCAACTCTTGCTAGCAAGTAAGTCAAGCCAAGGCTAAATATCAGAGTGATAATGATTCCTATGACCCCTGCTGCAAACGCGCTCGGATAATCTTCGCCATACGATAAAGGCGCCTGATACACAGGTTCACCTTCTGAAACTCCTGCATCTTCCATGGTCTTTTCCAAGCCGTCTCCTTTATCTGCCGAGAAGATAAAGAAACCCACTAATCCAATAGAAAAGACTACTATTATCCATACTATTTTCATTCCTATCTGTCTAGCATTCAACTTCTCCCCTCCTCTTCCAAAGTTCTATCTTTTCCACTTTAAGCATATCAGGCGAAACCCTAGAAATGTATTCTATTATTCCAAGAGTAATGATACCTTCGCCTATTGCAATTAGAACATGGTAAATTGCCATCATGGGAATGGAAATCTGCCAGGCAATTCCATAACTTGGCGAAATCAGGTTACTTATAGAAAGTTCTAACGCGCAGAGGAGTGCAGATATAAAAGTAGCCAGCCAAGTTCCTGCAAATATGGCAGCACGTCCTTTAGTGTCGAATACAAATTTGTTATTTCCCTCATGCTTACCTGCTATTATGGAATAAGAATAATAACCTACGATTGAACCTATAAGTGCCATGTTAAGGATATTAAGACCAAGTGCAGTTAATCCACCATCTCCAAAAACAAAACATTGGATTATAAGTATGGTTGATATCATCACAATCGCTGCTGCAGGACCGAAAATAATTGAGGCAAGAGCCGCACCTACTAAATGTCCTGAAGTTCCGCCCATCACAGGGAAGTTCAACATCTGGGCTGCAAAAATACCAGCCGAGACTACAGCCATGACAACTATCTGTTTTTCAGGTAACTTGCTTTTAACAGCACGCACTGCGAACCCAAGCCCTAGGATTGCAATTACCCAGCCGAAAACAAGCAACTCAGGCGCCATCAAACCATCTGGAATATGCATTACATCACCGTAACACTTTTTTTATTTTCGTGCTACCAAATAGGCATCATTATATAAATATCTTTGGTTAAAAAGAAAAAATTTGACATCCTCTTTGGGACGGCATAAGATGCCGATATCTCGATGGCTTGGATTACTTTTATTACATTAGATTACTACCATTACATTAGATTACTACCATTACATTAGATTACTACCATTACTATTTATTATATCCGAGAGCAGAGACAAATTTTATAGGTAAAATCCATTTACAAAGCCCATCATAATCTTATTAATTAATAAGATTTTATGAAATGGATTCATGTTCAACATAAATCCTTATCTATCACGATTATAATATACGTTCATGCGTCTTAAGATTTTATTTAAAATCATTTCGATGTATCTTTCTGTAATTATTGCGATTGGCTTAATGGGTTTGTCGAGTTTTAATTTGATTAATGCAGAAAACACAAACAAATCAACTCAACGCATTTATATAAATGCCACGGCAGTGATAGAAACGAACTGGGGAACTTTTAAGGCTATGCTTTATGAAGAGGGCGCACCAATTACAACCAAGAATTTTATTAAACTTGCGAATGAAGGTTTTTACAATGGTACCAAGTTCCATAGAGTGATCGATGATTTTGTGATACAAGGCGGAGACCCGAATTCGAAAGATAACAATCCTTACAACGATGGTACTGGAGGTTCAAATGAAACGATACCACTTGAAATAAACGAGACTTTAACACATATCGATGGGGCTTTAGGTATGGCAAGGTCATCAGACCCTGATTCAGCATCAAGTCAATTTTATGTATGTGATGGAGCACAGCACGGCTTGGATGGCGATTATGCAGTTTTTGGAGTTGTGGTCGAGGGAATGGATGTGGTACGAAAAATAGCCTCGTGCGAAACTTATGGGTATAAAAGACCATTGCTGAAAGACCATCCTGTCGATGACATCGTAATGAACATATACATCATCCCTGGACATTTTGAGAATGTAACAAATAATGGGACTTCCAAGATAAGCAAATCTTCGAGTTCGATTCCGGGATTTGACTATATGCAGGTATATGGCGCATTTATGACATCCACTTTGTTGTTTGCAGTATGGGGTAGAAAGAGGGTTTTGACTTAATTTGATTTTAGGTATTTATTTATGTATTTATGTATAAATGTCAATATGCCAGGAAAGGCTTCGAATGTTACCTAGTTACTTTTATATATGCAAAAGGTCATTCGTGCCTAAGCACATAACGGAGGAATGGGATGAAATCAATCATTGAAGAAGCCTTGGCAAGAAATGTAAGCACAAAAGGGAGCACGCAGACGCAAGCACAAACTGCACCTGCACCGGCATACAGTCCGAGCGCAGATGACGAAGAGTTAATGAAAATTCTTGAAAGTTTAAAGGTAAATATCAAGATATTTGGGTGTGGTGGCGGCGGTTCGAATACAATAAACAGAATGGTAGATGAAGGAATAACAGGTGCAGAGATGTTTGCCGCGAATACAGATGCAAGGCATCTTCATGTGATACATGCTCCGAGAAAGATTTTGTTAGGTAAGAGGCTAACTCGTGGCTTGGGCGCAGGTGCGAATCCAAAGATAGGCGAAGAGTCTGCAAGAGAGGCAGAGGAAGATTTGAAGAGATATATTCAAGGTGCTGATATTGTATTTGTAACATGTGGTATGGGCGGTGGCACAGGAACGGGTTCTGCGCCATATATTGCGAAACTCGCAAAAGAAGCAAATGCGCTTGTGATGTCAGTAGTAACTTTGCCGTTTAAGGCAGAAGGACAGGTAAGAATGCAGAACGCCCTATATGGACTTGATGCTTTGCGAAAGTATTCTGATACGGTAATAGTAATACCTAATGATAAGTTACTTGAGATAGCGCCGAAATTGCCTTTAGATGCTGCATTTAAGGTTGCAGATGAAATCTTGATGCGTTCTATAAAGGGGATTACTGAGGTAATAACAAAACCTGGCTTGGTGAATTTAGATTTTAACGATTTGAAGACTATTATGAAAGGCAGTGGAGTTGCAATGATTGGTATTGGTGAAGCAGAGGGCGATAAGAAAGCAGAAGAAGCAGTAACAGATGCAATCCATTCCCCATTGCTTGATGTGGACATTTCGACTGCTACAGGTGCTCTGATTTCAGTAACTGGTGGTTCAGACATGACTGTTACAGAAGCGCAGCGTGTAGTAGAAATCGTAGGGTCTAAGATAAATCCAAACGCGCGCATAATCTGGGGTGCTGCGGTTGACCCGGCTCTCGAGAGAAAGATGCGGGTCCTTCTTGTAGTAACTGGAGTAAGGTCAAAACAGATACTTGGACCACAGGCAGGTGCTGCGGACCAGAAGAAGGTCGGCGGCGTAGATTTTCTTAAGTAAAAAGGAAAGTGTGCGCCATGGATGATAATGCCAAGGCGCGCCTTGTTAATTTATTTGAAGATTTTTCGAATAGTTTTAAAAATAGAAACTTGACTGATACGAAAATTGATAATAAGAAAATTGATAAGAATTTAGATAATAAAAATTATAAAGGCGTAAATAAAGATGTGAATGTAAAAATACAGCCGAGAAGTTTTGTTTTTCGTGTTACGAATAGGTGCAATCTAAGATGCAAGTACTGTGCCTCGAATTCTTCTTTAGAGGTAAAAGAGAAAGAAAAAGAGTTTTCTACATCTGAATGGGAACGCATAATCGAGGATTGTTCAAGGCTTGGATTGCGCAAAGTTGCGATTTCAGGCGGCGAGCCTTTTTGCAGAAATGACCTTTTCGAAATAATTTCAATTATAAGAAAGAATGGAATTAAAATAAAAGTGAATACGAGCGGGTGGTTCATAGATAAAGAGATTGCAAAGAGACTAAAGAGTGATGGAGTTTCGACGGTACAGATTTCTGTTTTGTCGTCGAAAGAAGAGTTGCACGACGAGTTAAAAGGCAAGAAAGGCTCGCATGAAAGAGCATTGAAAGCGATACAGAATTGTGTAGATGAAGGTTTGAATGTGCTCTTTTCGACGATTGCGCTTAGACAGAACATAGATGATATACCAAATATGGCAAAGATGTGTGATTCGCTAGGTGCTTATTTTTATGTGAAAAGGTATCATCCTGCAGGAAGGGCTCATTTGAATAGACTGTTGGCACCTTCGAAAGAAGAATATCGGAAAACGATACTCTTTTTGAAAGATTATTATGGTGAAGAACTTACGAACGCGTTCTATAAATATGTGCATGCAATAAGAGGGAGTTGTCTTGCAGGTTTGTCTTTGTGCATATTATCAGATGGAAAAGTAACACCGTGTGCAGAACTACCTATTGTAATTGGCGATTTGAAAAAAGAAACAATAGAAGAAGTTTGGACAAAATCTTGGGAGACAGAGCCTTGTGTTTCAATTCGTAAGAGAGAGGGATTGAATTGTATATGTTCAAGTTGTAAAATATTGGAGATATGTGGTGGAGGTTGTCGTGCAGATGCTTATGGGTTTACTGAAGATATTAAAGGAGAAGACCCGTATTGTTGGCTTGGGGAATGTAGAGAAGGTGGGAATAATTTTGGCAATAATTTGAATCAGATAGGTAAAAAGGATAACAAGGATAACTATAAAGATGATAATTATAAAGATGAGGATAGTGCAGACTTAGATATTAGACTTAAAGAACCGCCACCGATATTGAACATGTTAGGATTGTATTTTGGTTGGCGTGGGGATTAGTGGGAAATGGAGACTAAAGTAAGTGTGGAGAGTAAAATACTGAAATAAGTGAAAGAAGTAAAAGTTAGAGAAAGCGGTAATCGAGGGAAAAAGAAATGGGCAAATCGCTTATTTCGTGATGATGGAGATTTGTTTTTTCTTTACCTATGCGCGCCCTTTTCGCACATTTCGCCATCTGTCAAATTTAAGATAATTCTTAACAACAAATTTCATTATAGGAAAAGTAAACCCTTCGAACTCGTTTTTTACATCTGAGAGATGTTTTGGGATTGGAAGATGCTGTGGACATTTTTTAACGCATCTGTTGCAATTTTTGCATTGGGAAGCATAACCTGGTTTACCGCCTGAAAACACATCGCCAACACTAATGATATATTCTATAGTTGGATTCCCGGAAGCAAAGCCGGTGCCTATGTATTTACCATTGTATAATTCAAAACATCTTGGAATATTTACGCCAAATGGACATGGTACGCAGTATCTGCAACCTGTGCATGAAACTTTCATTAATTTTCTATAAGTATCTCTTGCTTGGTTTACGATTTCCAATTCTTCATTTGACATTGAATTTGGCTTGGAGGTCGATGCTGTTTTTATGTTCTCATCAATATGAGATTCGTCGTTCATGCCCGAAAGAACCACTGTAATTTCAGGATGGTTCCATAACCATCTGAAAGCCCATTCTGCAGGCGTTCTTTTATATTCTGATTTGTCAAAGATTTTCTTAACTTCGTTTGGCGCTTTAGCGAGCGCGCCCCCTCTTAAAGGTTCCATAATCATTATAGCAAGCCCTTTAGATGATGCGTATTTTAGTCCATCAGTTCCCGCTTGGTTCTTTTCGTCAAGATAATTGTATTGGATTTGGCAGAAGTCCCAATCGTAATCGTCTATGATATTCTTAAACTCATCTGTGCTTATGTGTGAAGAAAAGCCAAAATATCTAATGCGTCCGCTTTTCTTTAAATCTTCTATAAATTTTAAAATATTGAGCGATTTTAGTTTCTTCCAATTTTCAAAGTTCATGTTGTGGATTAGGTAATAATCGATACAATCTGTGTGTAAATTTTTCATTTGTGTTGAGAATAGTTTTTCTAAGTCTTGGTAGTTTTTGACGAACCAATGAGGCATCTTAGTTGCTATTTTTACTTTTTCTCTATATCCGCCATCGAGACATTTACCAAGAAAAGGTTCGCATGCGCCCATATGGTATGGCATTGCAGCATCGAAATAATTCACGCCATGTTCGATTGCATAGTGGATTTGTTTTGTGGCTCTTGATTCATCGATTTTCCCGCCTTTTTCGGGTAATCTCATGCAACCAAACCCAAGGATAGAGAGTTTGTCTTTGATTTTTGACGAAGTGCGGTATTCCATTTAAAGCCCCCGAAATATAAATTTACCACTACGGAAATTGATACAATACTATAAGATATCTTCCATTCTCTTATCAGGTCAATTCTCTTATCACATAATGTAGCATTCTTCTATCTCATAGAAGGGAGAGATTGTAGAGCAGGATTGTTGAGCAGAAATATTAAAGGTTTTATTTATAGACAGCAACAATATTATGTTAAAAGACAATTTGGTAGTGGTGATTGTTTGTCAGGCATGAAAGGGGACAGTCATGTTGAGGAAAAGGTTGATGAAAGGGTTGCAAAAGCAAATAAGCCGAATGAGATTGCGCTAAAACTTCATCCGTTTTATCAAGGTAAAATCGAGATTGTGCCAAAATGTGCAATACGAAGTTTTGAGGATTTTGCAGTATGGTATTCGCCTGGTGTTGCGGCTCCCTGTAAGGCGATACAGAAAAATAAAGAACTTGTATATGAGCACACGAACAAATGGAACACTGTTGCGGTAGTTTCTGATGGTTCGAGAGTTTTGGGCTTGGGCGATATAGGGCCTGAGGCGGGATTGCCAGTTATGGAAGGTAAGGCTTTGTTATACAAATATCTTGGAGGTGTAGATGCATTTCCTATATGTTTAGATACTAAAGATGCAGATAAGATAATAGAATGCGTAAAGATGCTCCAACCATCGATTGGAGGCGTGAATTTAGAGGACATAGAGCAGCCAAAATGTTTCTATATATTAGATAGGCTAAGAGCAGAGATGGAGGTTCCTGTTTGGCATGATGACCAGCAGGGTACTGCGACGATAGTTGTTGCAGGTGCGATAAATGCCTTGAAGCTTGTAGGAAAGAAGATAAACGAAGTTACGATTGCAATGATTGGTGCAGGTGCTGCGAATATAGCGATAGCACGATTGTTGGTTGCTGCAGGGGCTGACATAAAGAAGATAATAATGGTGGATTCGAAGGGGATATTGCATCCGGGAAGAACAGAACTTAAGGAGAAGTATCACGATAAATGGAAGATGTGTGTGAATTCGAATAAGGAAGGGCGAAAAGGCGGAATAAAAGAAGCGCTAGAAGGTGCGGATTTCTGCATAGCATCGTCGACACCCGGCCCTGGGATAATTAAGAAAGAATGGGTGCAAAAGATGGCAAAGGATGCGATTGTGTTTGCATGTGCGAACCCAGTGCCCGAGATTTGGCCTTGGGAAGCTAAAGAAGCAGGTGTGAAGATATTCGCGACCGGAAGGTCAGATTTTCCGAATCAGGTCAACAATTCACTTGGTTTCCCTGGTATATTCAGAGGGACGCTAGATGTGCGTGCCAAGACAATAACTGATGAGATGTGTATTGCGGCTGCAAAAGAACTTGCAAAGACTGCAGAAGATAAAGGATTAAGGGAAGATTACATAGTGCCTACGATGGATGACTGGGAAGTATTCCCAAGAGAAGCGATGGCTGTGGGTTTGAAAGCAATGGAGCAGGGCTTGGCAAGAATTAAACTTAGCAGAGATGAATTGTATGCGCGTGCGGAATCGATAATAAAGAAATCGAGAGGGATAACGCAACTTCTTATGGAGAAAGGGTATATACCCAAGCCGAAGGAGTAAAAGATAAATGAGATAGAAATGCAAAACTTAGTTCTCTTAATTCTCAATTATATGACTATACGATTTTTTCATTTTAACCTCTTTTGTTCTTAAAGCGAAGACTTTTATACTACAATATGCAATCAGTGAATTTGATGCCTCAAGAAGAGTGTTATATATTTAATGACAAATTACCGAAAAAACAAGATGACGGAAAGTGCATACATTGCAAATACTTCCTTACGCTTCAATGCGAACATATAGATGAATTTCTCGAGGAAGTCGATGAACTCGAAGATGTAGACTGATCTTTTAATGTATTTTAAATACAGATGAAATTTATTTTTAAGTATACCTGCAAAATTTATTATTATAAATTTAATAAAAAGAAAAAGGAAAAATGTAAAAGCGTATAGTTTTAATCTCTAATTCCGTCGGTAGTAACGTTAATCACAGCCTCTCCTTCAGGCAGGTTCGGAGAGTCTATAAGTTTGCAAATCTTCTTTTCGCCTTTTGATTTTCTCAAGTATATTCTGAAAGTTGCAGTATGTCCTACGATATGTCCACCTACTGGCTTGGTGGGGTCTCCGAAAAAGACTGCTGGATTTGTCTGTACTTGGTTAGTTACGAATATTGCTGCGTTATGCTTATCTGCGAATTTCATTAAATCGTGCATGTGCCTGTTTAGTTTCTGCTGTCTATCAGCAAGTGTGCCTCTGCCTGCAAATTCCGCTCTGAAATGTGCAGTTAGCGAATCTACAATAACAAGTCTTACGGGATAATTTTTTGCAACCTCTTCCATTTTTTCAACGAGGATAATCTGATGGTCTGAATTATAAGCCCTTGCTACATGTATCTTTTTTAGCACTTCGTCAGGATTAAGACCTAGCGCAGTTGCCATCTGTATTATACGGTCAGGTCTAAATGTGTTCTCGGTATCTATTACCAAAACATGACTGTCCAAGCCACCTTTTTCTATCGGAAGTGTAGCATTTACTGAAAGTTGATGTGCTAATTGTGTTTTACCTGAACCAAATTCACCGAAAACTTCAGTTATGGCTTGGGTCTCTATTCCGCCACCTAGGAGTTCGTCGAATGCTTTCGAACCTGTGGTAAGTTTGCTTACCTTTTTTCTTTTTTCGAGTATAACATCGCCTGTTTCGAAACCATCTATTTTCGCTTCTTTTCTTGCAGCGGCAATTATCTTTGAAGCAATCTGCACACCAATTTCGGTTGCATCTGCAAGTGCTTGAGGATTCGCAACTGCGATAGAAATCATATCAGTATAACCTGCATCCCTTAACTTTTCTGCAATCGTGGGACCTACACCAGGCAGGTCTTCTATTGACATGCTCTTTTCTTCCTCAATCTCTTTATCTTCTTTCTTTTTCGTTTCTTTCTTTGTTTCTTTTTTCTTTTCCTTCGTGATTGTGGTCTCTTCCATAGACAATCCCTCTGTATCTATAATCCCTTTTCGTAATATAATATTATATGCATGTAAAGTGAAAGTGAATGTAAGAGTAGGAAGGTGTCATTTGTGTCATTTTGCTTTATATTGTATTGTTTTCTACTTGTTCTAAGTATTCAAATTCATCATTAAAAAATAGGGTTTTCTGCTTTAATTTTAGTCTATTCAAACAAATTTTAATTGCTTGTTCTGATTTATCAATCCCTATCCAGGTTCTACTCAATTCCTGTGCTGCTTTTAGTGTTGTCCCAGCCCCGCAGAAACAATCGAAAACAATACTGTCTTTATTCGACGATGCATATACAAGTAACTTGAGCAACTCAAGATTTTTTTCTGTAGGATATAGAGGATTTTGCGAATCTTTGTATTCTAATATATCTTGAATTTTTTTACCCTTTTTCTCATCTGCATAAATCTTTTTTCTTGGAACCCCTTTCTTTGACCATTCAATAAGTCCCCTCTTATCCAGTTCTTCAAGTTCAGAAGGAGAACATCTCCAATGCCTACCTTTTGGTGGCATCATCCCTCTCCAAGGTTGTCCCGTTGCACCATCTGTTGTTTCACCTGGCGCGTGTATGGGTATTGTTGTGTATCGTCTGCCATCTTTATCTTTTTTCCTGAACAGTCGTTTTATATCTTCTTCGTTCATTGGAAGTTTTGGATTGTTCCAAATATGATTTCCACTCTTTGAATAGAATAAAATCATGTCTTTGATGTTCCCAAATCCTTTCCTTTCAAAGTTTTTTGGATTGCATTTTATTCTTGTGATATCGTTAATGAAATTCTTTTTACCAAATATCTCATCCATCAGAATTTTAATATAATGTCCGAGCTTACAATCGATGTGAACATAAATCGAACCTTTTTCTGATAGCAGTTCTCTTATTAATATCAATCTTTCTCTGATAAATTCTAAATATTCGCTGCCAATTAATGAATCATCATATGCGATTTCATCCCTAGCACATCTACTAATTGCATTTGCTTTTTCTTTGCTCATCCTAAAAACATGGTTTGTTGAAAATGGGGGGTCGATGTAAACTAAATCAATCTTCCCTTTAAGGTTCCATTCCTCTATCATATACTTCATAACTTGCAGATTTTCTCCTTTAATCAACTTTGATTTGCATCTCTCATCCCCAAAAATCCTTTTTAATTTTATAGGTTCTATACTACTATATATTTCCTCAATACTCTTTTTTCCCTCGTAATCCAAATGCATCTAAATCATCCTTTATAGTTGATATAAAAATTCTCTAAGAACTAATGCACTCATAATATTATAGCCGGCATAAGTAGTTGTTATCTCTTTATACATCTTATTATTTCCTTTGATGTAAACCACACCATCAAGGATTGCTATCTTTTCAGCTTCCACTCCTTCTTGTAATAGTGTCGTTATCGCATCGTTAAATTGAGCATTCTGATGCCCTCCAAAGTCTGTTAAAAATTTTGCTTCTCCGATAACATACTTACCGTTAAAAAGTGCTACAAAATCTAAACCTTTATTTCGATTATAATTTAGATACGCTTTAGCAAAATTCATCAACTCTTTTTCGCTTCCCACTAACACTGCGTTCTCTTTTGTTCTTGAAAATTCGTCTGCTTTTAAAAGCGGCACACCTAAAACTCCTTTCATTACCCATCTCTTAAACAATGGACCGATCTGTCTATTTGTTTCCTTTGGTTCTGAGCACTTTTCCCAAATATTATCCAAGCCTAATTCAACTAATCTTCCATATAGCCTATCGAGTGTGGCAGGGTTCCTATATATTGCCATCGGATCTCTTCTTAGATATGCTACATAGGAATCTTTGATGGGGAATAATTTGAGTGAGAGAAGATGTTTTATCAGTTCAATTTTATTCTTATCATGATATGCTTTTTCAATTAACTTCCATTTTTCCTCATCGATTGTACGCATCCCTTCTGGGATAGTTGGATATACTTTAAAAAGTTCATCTAAGTAATTTCTTTGATTTGCAAATTCTATACTCAATTTCAGCCAATGATTCATATCGTTTCCTATTATAGTTATTCATATTTAAATTTATATCCATCCCTATGCCATAAACTACTCAGCCAAAAGGGCACAACCTCGGCACATCGCGTATATTGCTACATATTCGGGAATTTCTTCCAAGCCCACGTTAAGTGAGAATTGCTTGTCTTTAAGTCGAATATTTACCGGCTTGGTGATTTCTACTTTAATTGGATTATCAGCGAATACCACAGCATCACGAAGCGGGTCAAATTTTTTCAATTCGTCGAGTGTCATAGAAACGACTTTAAGACCTGTTTTGCCATGAAGAGAATATGGCATGCGAATCAATCTTTTAATATCAGAAGTTACTGGCTCGTCGGTTTCTCCACCTATTGAAGTCTCAAACAGTTTCGCAGGTTCAGGTTCTGAAATCTGCTTCCCCTTTTTTTTCTTTTCTTTCTTCTCAAAAGATTCGAGCGGTCTCTGGACATTCATATCTTTATTCGCATCTTTAGGTTCTTCTTTTCTCTCTTTTTTTGTTTTCTTTTCTTTTAACGAAATAGGGATGTTTACTGTAGATTTTACAATCTCGAAGAAAATCTCGCACAATTCATTTTCTGTAAAAATCCAAAAGTTGTTATCTTTTCTTATCTTATCCACCCCCCTTACCTTTGTAACTTCTATCTCAGAGGGGTGGATGTTTAACATTCTCATCTGTTCCAAAGTCAACTTTCTTTTTACTTCCTTAACATCAAACAAATCGGAATATATTTTATTTGCAGAGACTTCGCCTACATCCTTAAGTCGCATAATCCTCTTTATTGCCTCCTCTCGATCCATTTTTTCAAGTTCGTCAACAAGCCTTAACACTCCTCTTGTCATCCGTCCTTTCCAGGCAGGAGCATCAGCATGCGGCATAATCTTTTTCGTAACGCTCTTTGTCATAGTCTTTCCACTAAAATAACTTACATTTTCCTTAATAACCACTTCTGGAAATATTTTGTCGATATCCAAGCCAGTGCCCGTGATGTAATCCACGAACTCGCGCCTTTCCTTTGCACCTAACGAATGGACTGAAGAATTTGTTATGTGAAGGTGATATCCTCTTCCACCTGAAAAGGTAATTTCAAGTTCATCTTTGGAAAAGCCAAAATCTCTTAGTATAAACTCTTCGATTAAATATATGAATTCCTTTTTCACTAACTGAAGAATCTTCTCGAAGCCGTTTTCTTCTTTAATTATTTCATTTGCACCTTCGATATGGTCTGCATCTAAATCGAATACCAAATCAGCCCCTTTCCAAATCTTTTCGCTCATCTTTGGAGCATTTGGCTTCTCATAGTAGGCAACAGAATAATAAACATGTGCAGGCGCTCGATTTGATAGAAATTCTCGAATTTCCTCTGCCTTTTGGAATGAAACATGACGTTGCATGAGGTCCTTGCCAAAGAACATAAATCCCCATTCACGTCTTCCCCATCTATATGGATATTTTATATCTGCACTGGCATAATAATCTGAAAAACGTCTCTTAAGATATTCTAATGTTCTTGCTATACGAATCTCTTTTTCTCCTGCATGTATATTTTCTACATTATTAGGCATGTTTCCAGTTAACTTTATGGTCAATCTCCCTATTAACTTTCTTGTGAGCAATTTGTAGGGCAATTAAGAATTAAAATACTTCCATAATCAATCTCTTAGCATCTGTAAATTCAGATGCATCTCCATCCCATTTTTCCAACCTTGAACCGAACCTGTTATGGATTTTTCTGAGCACTTCCCTCATCTTTGGACGCAGATTTTCTGATGGCGTGCCTGAAGTTACAACTGCAAGTTTTACATGAATCCCTGATTCTATGAATATCCTCATGTTTCCGAACTTCATTTCATCTAACATTCCTTTCTCTTCAGATTTTAAAGAATCTTTAACAAAATCCTGAACCGCAGTAAGCATTCCAGTAAGAATCTCATCATCCATGTTTGGTTTTAGCCTTCTTGTATTATGTGCAATAAGCCTACCATCTTCGTATATTAAGAACACATCTTCGATTATTGCATCTCCCTTTACTGCTTTTTCTTCTGCTTCTTTTGCTCGCTGTTCATTCATGATAAATGATTCTTCTGTTGCTCTTTTCTTGTGTATATACAACCTTACATGCCAGATAATATTCGCAACCGCGAGGATTACCATTAACCTGAAAATATCGTTTAACAAAGAACGAGAAAACTCTCTGTATAGTTCTGTCTTTACATTTACTTCTTCGGTTGCATTCTCATTGTAATATACAATTACATATCTTCCATAAGGCAGGTCGCTTACATCAAACTCAACCTGGTTTTGCCCAACCATCTGCGCTCTACCGTTTGATTCTGAAAAATCCCAAGCCCCATTGCGATAACTCACTTTAGATATGTTATTGAATATATTGGAATCAAAATCGTTTTTGTCTTCTAAGTAGATGTCTATCTCCGAATTATGTATATTCGTTGCCACAACTTTCTTAACAGAAATAAATTCGAAAGGGTCGCTTTTGTCAAAGTAGTATGAGGCTCTACCGATAGGCACTGTTTGCGGTGATTCGCTTTTCATAAAATCTTCAACTTCAGGCATCTTTGTAGGTAGCAACAGGATTATTGCGAATACTATCGCAAAGAATACCATCATTCTTGCAGCACGCATCATATCTGCACATCTTACCAATCTTCTTGTAGGGTCAAGGATTGATTTTAACGTGAAATGGTTAAGAAGATTAGTTTGTGAGTTTATCAGTACTCCTAATGCTATTACCAATATTGCAAAAGATGTAAATGGCATGTAGAACGGTTCTAGCGTAACTCCTGCATCTCTCATTGATAAGAAGCAGAGTAGAATCAAAAGGAGAACTTCTGCGATTACTAAGTAAAATCTCAATTCGTCTATTAACTCGAGATGTCTTTTTGCTCTTTCTTGAGGGGTTTCTTTTGGTTTTTGAACTTTCTCAGGTCCCTTCTTATCACTCTTATTATTATCTTTATTATCTTTATATTGTGTATCTCTCTCTTCCTTACTTTTTTTAGGGCTCTTCTCTCCTTTAATCTCTTCTACCTTCGCTTCCTTTTCTTCTCGCTGCACGCTCTGCACACTTTCTAACTTTGCAGGCATAGTTCCATTACAAAAAGGTTATTCTCGCTTAAATATTTTCCTGATAGATACGAATAAATACGAAAATTTCTATGAGATTCGAAGAAAGATATAAAGAGAATTTAAAATTGTAATTATAATTGTAATTATATCTACTACAAAAATATTAATATGAACTAACCCACTCCAGTAACAAAATAATAATGATATAGGTGAATTTCAAATCTCAAATAAGAAAATGGTATAATTTGAGGAAAAAAAATGTTCAAAACATGAAGAGGTGCTAAAATGTTCTGTGCAAAATGCAAATCTTTGATGTTTCCAAAAAATGGCAAATGGGTATGTAGTAGATGCGCACACACTGCAGAACTTGAGAAGAAAAACATGGTCATTTTAGAAAGTGCACGAGAACACGATACACTTGTGATAAATGAGAATCTAGACACTCTGCCAAAGACCAAAATCGCATGTCCAAAATGCAATCATAACGAAGCTTATTGGGTAATTAGACAAACTAGGGCTGCGGATGAACCCGAAACAAGAATATACAGATGCGTAAAATGCGCACATTCCTGGCGAGAGTATTAGAATTTCTATAAAGAGTTTCTATAATGAGGTAGGTCTTTAAAATATCATCAAAATATCTCACATCTAAAAAGATGTGAATGTCTAATACGAATATCTCACAAATAGACCATTTCCATCGAAATAGACTATGGTCTTTTCTTCACCTACAAATATTTCAATAGATTTAATTAGGATTGAAAATTGCTCATCTGCAAATAGGGAAAGTTCATATTTTCCCATCACTTCAACGTTGAAAACAAACTCGCAATCCATCCAATTTTCTATCCTTCTTTTATCCTTCTCTATGTTCCTATAAGATACTATGCCATTGAGAAAATTCGCACGAAGAAGAGGATATATTCTACATATCTTATTGTTTCCAAAATTACTTTTCCATCTCTCTATGTTAAGGACTATCTGGTATCTTTTAATGTCTTTATCCTTTTTCTCGTATTGCGCATTACTTCTCAAAAGGTTACATACTTTTTCCTCATACATTCTGTCGAGCATAGATAGTTCTACATTCGGTAAATTCGTTATTTGGCTTTCATCTATGGAAAAACCGCACATTTCAGAATTGTGCCAACTTTCTCCCCAATCCGTTGAAAAATAGACTTTTTCATCACTAATAATAAAAAGCCACATCTTAGGTTCGTTTTTTAAAGATGGAGAGAACGCATAATAGATCTTACACTTATCGTATGTACGTATGCAGATATCGAGAATTTCATCTTTATCTTTTCTTTTTCTTACGAGCATATATCCCCATATATCTCCTTTTTTATCGTCCGTTTCAAGAATAATCTTTGCCACATAGAAGGTTTGCATGAGCGTTCTCTCGATTTCCCCAGTGCTAATAGGCCAGAATACCATCAAACGGGTATTGTCAATTTGTTATATATATTTGTTATATATTATCTACCATATCTCTTTTATTCTCTAATATCACGAAATTACTTCCTCTCGGAGAAAAGTTCCCCTGCAACGATGAGGAAACTAAACAAGAAAAAAGTAAGGTGGATTATAAGAGAGATCGAGAAGGGAGGACAATCATTACAATTTCAAACCTCCCCATTGGAGCCTTAATATCGACGATTGTAAAACACCATTCCAAGATTTCGTGAGAAAAATGCATCCCTCTCTGAGAACTATTTATCAATCAACAAATACGACAAATCAAAAAAATACGCTCCACAATTTCCTACTAATATCTAAAAAAGATGCAAAAGAGATGGTTTCGATATGTTCTCGATCTTTCGAGAGGAACTAATTTCAGGAGAACACAGTCAAGGCTATTTTTGCACGCTTTCTAGTATCCTTTACATTCGCACACTTTTTCGTTATTTCTGGATAATCCAACAAAAGTTTGTTTAAATGATATGCAAGTTCATTGTCCAAAATCCTCTTTTTTTCATTGGTGTATCTACATAGTAGCAAAATTCTTACCGCATCCAATGGATTTCTATATCTTAAATTCTTAGTTGCAAGCAAAAATCCTTTCTCACATGCTTTAGAAATAAAACAAGCATACTTTTTCTCATCAAACTTGTTAATGCACTCGATAATCTTCTCATCAGACATACATTCTGTAACTTCAGATATTAATCTCTTGCAATCAGAATGAATTGCACCTTTAAGAACTTCATAGGCGTCCTTATCCATCATCCTAAACAACTCATCCTTAGATTTCTTTTCTCCGAATTTGTAAAGTAACGCAAGAACTTCTGCTCTATTCTCATATATCTCCTTCATCTTTTCTAAAATTGCATCTTTGCTCTTCTTACCTATTTTTTTCAAACCCGAAATACACAAATCACAAAAATGCCCTCTTACAAGAAGTTCGACAAACGGCTTGGCTAACCTCTCGTCTTTACAACTTGATAATATATTTGCAACCTTCTCGACTATCTTGTAATCCTCTGTAGGGTCCAACATCATCTCTATCAATTTCGGAATTGCATCTTTAATTTCTTCATTTCCAATAATCCCAAGGACATTTAGTGTGTCAACAGCCAATGCTCTTACCTCGGGCCTTTCATCTCCAAGCCTATCCTCAACATACCTATACATCACGACAAGATTATCATTCAGATTATTATTCGATATACATCTTAAGGTCTCTGCCCTTACTCTCCAATCATTATCATTTATACCTCGAACTAGTACCTCTCTATTCCTTTCACAAATTTTACTCCGTAGAAAACCAAGATTATCGATTGCTCTTATTACCTCTATTCTCACTTCTGCTGACTCATCGTATATCTTCCTTGCAATTTTTTCATAGATTTCAATATCTCGTACCCCAAGATGGGATAAACACAAAATCGCAAACATCCTCGAATTCGGATTCGTCGAATTTAAACATCCTTTAAGTTGCTCTATCCCTTTACCTGGCAACTTTAATAGCATACTAACGAACTCACTTACCTTACCTCTATCATTTGAAAACACATCTACTAAAGGCTCGACATCTTTGTCTTCTGCTATCTTTAACAGACCATTCGCTGCATGTTCTCTAACTATCCTATCTGCATCATTCACAAACATACGAAAGATTTCCCTACTCCTCAAATCCTCGAATGTCGATAGAACCTCAAGCATCCTTCTTTGTGCAGGAATCTCTCCTTGTATAACCATGCTATTAAGCGCAGGCACGCATACTTTTCCTATACTTTTCAAACTCTTTGAAATATACTCGCATACCTCCTCATCGCTATCCTCAAGATTCGCAACTATCCGTTTTATATCAATCTCCCACATATCCTTGTGTACACATTTTTCAAGCGCACAAGCAGCTGCACGCCTAACCCTAACATCACCATCCATCAAAGCATCTATAAGTGCACTAAGCGACTTCTTACCTCCATATCCAAGCAATCTGCATGCTTTCTCTCTAACTTGCTCGCTTGAATCCCTGCTTAATTCAATCACTCTCGAAATATCACTTATCTCTCCTAAAGATAATAAGAAATCAAGTGCCCCAAGCCGGACTCTCTCAGATTCATCATATAAAAAACAAGATACTACCTTACCAGGTATTTTGAGTTTTAGCGATGTTAACTTCCTTAATCCATCTACCTTCTCAGTTTCTCTACCTAAAAGCAACCCAACAATTCTTTTCTCCTCGCTATTCAATCTTGAATTTTCTTCAAGCCACTTAATTAAATTCCCTTTTTTATCTGCTTTATCTGACTTATCTGATAAATCAGACTTTTCGCTTACATAAGGTCCATCCTTATCATCCTTATAATACATGCCCTTTTTACAATCTGTATTCGAATTACTTTCTCTTCTCAATCTATTTCCTTTTCGCGTTCCTCTTTTCACATATTTTGAATTGTCATCAATTATTATTGTTCTTTCGGTTCTCTACTTGCTCGCTCCAACAATTCTTTTACTTCCTCATCTGTAACTTGTGAAAAATCCGCATACCCTTGACCAACCGCATAGAAATAATCAGGTATCTCAAGCACAACTACTTCATCTACCATATGTTTTAACTCTTCTACTGTTTCCCTAGGCGCTATCGGCACTCCAAGCACTATCTTTTTTGGTCCCCTTTTCTTTATCGAATTTATCGCTGCCTTGGCAGTATAACCAGTTGCCAAGCCGTCATCTACCAATATCACTATCTTATCGCTCAATTTTGATATCTTTCTATCTCCTCTTAATCTTCTCATCCTATCTTTTATCTCTTCCATCTCTTCTTTCTCCTTCGCACGAAGATATTCCTCTTTTACACCTAAAACATTTATCAAAAAATCATCGTAGAACTTCGAGCCGTCTTCAGATATCGCACCTATAGCAAGTTCTGGATTATCAGGCGCACCTATCTTCCTTGGGATTGTTATATCAAGCGGTTTTCCAAGCGCTTTCGCTACCTCGTATCCTATAACCACCCCACCCCTCGGGATTGCTATCACTATCACATCCTTATTCTTATATTTCATTAATCTTTCTGCAAGTTGCTTACCTGCTTCTTCTCTATTTACAAATACCATGAATACACCT